>JAEEGK010002034.1_pt1 | contig 50579 bp, 55 predicted proteins | sample 8958771 | NCBI WGS metagenome assembly JAEEGK01 (sample SAMN16246547, study PRJNA631951) | gut metagenome | biome: gut microbiome; feature: rumen; material: SC-attached | host: Bos | place: Iran: Karaj | collected 2018-10 | reverse complement strand
TTTCAAAGGCTTGCAGGGTCGAGGGGCAGCGCCCCCGCCGCCCGTCGCAACGGGCGGAATTCCCTGACTTTAGGAGCTCCGCAAGGGTGAATCTCAAAAAGCATCCAGTGGATGGTTTTTGAGAGAGGGGAGCCCTGCGATAGAGGGCGCCCCTAGGCGAATCGCTCTGCGATTCGCGATTTTTGGACTTTATCGACAGACTGTGCGCCGCGCCGATTGCTTTCGGTGCGGCGTTGCTTTTCCCCGTGAAACTGCACAAATATCCATCGCAAAATTCGTGAACAATTACATTGAGAAAATAAGGAAAATCACTTGACACCCCCCCGAAAAATGATATAATAGTATCAAGGGGAGTGTATACTCCATTTGATGCGTTTGACCTTACAGAAAGGAGAATCGCTATGAAAAAAACATTTGCAAAGCTGTTTGCCTGCGGCATGGGCGCGGTGCTCCTGATGCAGGCGGCGGTCTCAGCGGCGGCATATGCGCCGGATGCGGTGATCCCGGCGGAGCGCTTTGATGCGGAATCGCTCAGCGCGGTGCTCGGGAAAGAAGTTGTCGAAATCTATCAGCACCCGAGAAAGGATCCGAGAAGCGGTTTCTTCGGCTGTGTCTATACAACAGACACGGGTTATTGTTACAACCGTGTTATATCCGGGCTCTCTGTGACCTATGCCGACGGCACAACGGAATTCACGCAGGATTGGAAAGGCTCCTATGATGAGACTGTTCAGGCGTTCCTTTCCGACCCGGATGTGATCTGCGTCGAAAACTGCTATGAATACTTGCTGGACTACGGTTATTCCCCTTTCTATGGGGTCTGGTCTGAGCAGCCGCTGACGGAAGCATCCTTCTCCGTTCCGTGTACCGTGCGTTCGTCGAACGGCGGATATTATGTTTATCTGGAATCCGTTGCAAAGCTGAGGGAGGAGAATGATTCTTACACAGATGAAATGGTGTATCAGCTCTATCTGAGTAATCTCGAAGCGATCCGCAGCGGAGAGGGTGTGGAAGAGGCATATATCGCCATGGTACACGACGAAGACGGCGACCCGGATTATATTATCAGCACAGCCGAGCATGAGAGCATTCTCTTCCGCGGCGACCTTGACGGCAGCGGCGATCTCGGTCTGCGCGATGCCGTGCTTTCCGCAAAGCTCCTCGGAGAGGACAACACAGCAAATGTTCTCACACAGAACGCCGACATGAATGCAGACGGCTGCCTGGACCTCAGAGACTTCCGTCTCCTGGTGCAGCGCCTGAGCTGAGATTACAGATTCCGCTGACCCCGCGCCCCGTCTCATTTCCCGTGAGACGGGGCGCTTTTTGCACGCACGCGCAAAGTGACCAAATTCAAGGTCGATATTCGTACAGATTGCCAAAATAAAGAGCGGGACTTGCGTTTTTCCGAAAAATATGCTATACTAAAGTGAATCGGTATTGCCGCGGCGGACAGCCGTGTGAAGAGCCGAAAGTCCCAGTGCAAAGGAGGCACTATCATCATGAATATGACCCAGACAACGGTCCTGAACGGCACCCCCTGCATCATGCTTGCGGCCGGCGGCTATGAGGCGTACATTGCCTATGAGCTCGGCTCCAATGTCATTCGCCTGCGGGATGTCAAAAACGGCATCGACGTCTTCCGCTTCAACCCGGAGAACACCGCAGAGACTCTGCGGCAGTCGGCTGAAGTGTGGGGGCTCCCGACGCTGTATCTGCCGAACCGGTTTGCAGACGGTGTGCTGAAAACCTCCGATGCGGTGTATCACCTGCCCGTCAACGAAGCAGCACCCTACAACAACCACATCCACGGCTTTCTGCATAAGCGTGCCTACAAGGTGCTCTCGCAGCATGCCGACGAGAACTGTGCTGTTGTGAAGACCGCCTACGACTACGACGAGAACGACCCGTTCTTTGCGTATCTCCCCCTGCGCTTCCGCGTGGAGCTGACCTTCACGCTGAGCGAGTACGGTCTGGAGCATAAATTTGCGATGATCAATCTTTCGGACAAGGCACTGCCTGTTTCGCTGGCAACTCACACGACCATTCAGGCACCGTTTCTGGACGGCGCAAAGGCTGAGGACATGCGCCTGATGGTGCCGATCGGCAAGCGCTGCGAGCTCAATGAGCGCTGCCTGCCGACAGAGCGCCTGCTGGAGCCGAAGCTCTCCGATCTGGAATACAAGAACGGCACCAAGTGCCCGGTGCTCCAGAATCTCGACAATGACATGTATCAGGCAGATTACGGTACGCTGGACGGTCAGAAGTTCTACGGCGTCATCTGCGAGGATGTCGCGAGCGGCAAGAAGATCTGCTACGAGGTCAGCGAGGAATACAAGTTCTGGATTGTCTGGAATGACAAGGGCTTCAACGGTTACTTCTGCCCCGAGCCCATGACCGCGATGATCGACGCGCCGAATCTCAGCCTCCCGCCCGAGGTCACCGGCTACCGCGAGCTCAAGCCGCACGGCGTCTTTGAAGCGAATCAGCGGTTCTTCACTGCATAATAAAATAGTATGAGACGCGCTCCTGCAAAACAGGGGCGCGTTTGTTATAGGTATTGCTATTTTCGCGGATCTGTGCTATAATGCAGATACAGAATTTGTGACGCAAAGGAGGCGTTTTGATCGTGACAGCAGAACAGAAAACAAAGGCACAGCGTATTCTGCTCATCGTGCTCTGCGTGCTGACAGTCGGTTCGCTCGCGTGCAATGTGTATTTGCTTCTGTATATGCGCTTTCTCATCAGTGAGGTGGATTATCTCGGAAAGGATGTTGCGGAGATGAAATATCCCCCCGAGGAAGTGACGGAATCGGCGCCCGATCCCTTCGAGGGGCTGGAGACGCCGGAAACGGCGCAGAGCAGCGAGGAGGATCCCGCAGCCCGCGCACTCTATGAGTCGCAGTGTCAGTCGGTGAGCTATGAAACGCTGAACCGCGGCGGCAATTCCCTTATCCGGCAGTATTATACCTTCACCGGCAAGATTTTGCAGGAGATGGAAGGGCATTACCGTCTGGGCGTCGGCGACGGCTACAGTGATGTGATTTATCTTGACTATATCCTGCCGGTCGGTGCGGAGCGTCTGCTCGAAGATGACTATGTGACCGTCTGGGGGCAGAGCCTCGGGCTGTATACCTACACGACGGTTTCCGACAAAGAGGTGACAGTGCCGCGCCTGCTGGTCGGCTATCTCGACCGGCTCACGGAGGAGGAAGTCTCCGGACTCGGCAAAAAGCAGTATGAGACCTATGAGATCGGCGAGCAGCGGGAATATGACGGCTGCACGGTCACGCTTGAGAAGCTGCTTGTGCGCCCGGCAGAGGAGGAGGATCTCGAATATATCGGTTACGGCTCGCCCGAGGGGAAGGTCACGGTGCTGGCGCTCATCGACTGCATGAACAACAGCGGGGAGGATGTGGAGTTCAGCCGCTATCAGTACGAGTTCTGGGTAGACGGGTATCAGGCAGATTACCTCTACGGCGTTTCGGACAATCCCGAGGGCAGGGATGCGCTCAGCTATGAGACGATGACGCCCGGTCACGGCATCCGCGGTTATCTGGCATTCACGGCAGACAGCGATTTTCAGCAGATCGAGCTGCTGACGGATGAGGATGACGACGGCAATGCGGTCAATATCACATTCCGGCGCGGCGATGCGGAATAAATGAAACACGGGGCAGGAGCGATCCTGTCCCGCTGCAGATGAAAAACAAACTGGCGCGGCACCGTACATTCCTGCACGGTGCCGCGTTTCCGATCGGAGGGGGTATTTAACATGCTTTTTTGCATGAGACTGTCATCTTCTGCACGGAGACGCCCTTTCTGAGCTGTTCTTCATAGACCCGCGTGCATTTTTTATATTTTGCGAATAGCTGACGGCATTTCTGCTCGTCGCCGTAGACCTTCCAGCAGCCGACACATTTATAGCCGCATGCCTTCTGCTCGATGAAGCCTGAAACATCCTCGGGCGGATAGCCGAGAAAGAGCCCGATCTCGTGCGGAAAGGCATCGCCCGATGCACGCAGGCGCCGGATGAGCTCCACGATGCAGATGTCGGCGGAATTCGTGCAGTAGCCGCAGTGCCGCAGGATCCGGCGGGCATCTGCGTTTTGCAGATCGCTGGTGAGCTTCGACGGGCGGTAGACATAGATCAGCGCATGATTTTTGCAGAAGCGCAGCGGCAGGATCCGCACGCCCTTCTCCCGCAGCGCACGGTTCCAGCGGCGGACTGCCTCGCGCATGTCATCCGCGCAGGCGTAGCTGTATCGGAACAGATTGCCGGTCTTGATCCCGGCGAGTGTCGGGGCACAGTTCCGGATGATGGCATCCTCGGACATACGATCCCTCCTTTGCGGTTATCATTTGCTAACTGTAAGACATTATACCATTCTGCGCGGATTTTGTCAAGGCAAATTCCGGCATTCCCGCAGATTTATGCAAAACAGCAACATACAGAGTTAGCGCAGAGTAACCGTTTGGCGAATGCGCCGAAAAATCAGAAAAAGGGCGTTCTTTTTCTTGACAAAGCCGCAGATTCATGGTATACTTTTTGCAGTTAGCGGTAGGTAACTGTCGAAGCATAGGCCGTGCATATCGCACGCGCCCGATGCAAAGAATATAACCGCACAGAATGCAGGAGGATGTTATGAGTGTCGTGATCGTCGGCGGCAATGACCGCATGGCCACACGGTATCAGGATATCTGCAAGCAGTTCAAATGGAAATCGAAGGTGTTTACACAGATGCCTGCCGATTTCGAGAACAAGATCGGATATCCGGATCTGATGGTGGTGTTCACAAGCACATGTTCCCACAAGATGCTGGCGGGTGTCAAAAACCGCTCGGAAAAGCACGGGATTCCCGTGAAGCATGTACACAGCGCAAGTGTCAGTGCATTGAAGAAGCTGCTTGAGACCTTCGAGCACTGAGCGCTTGCCTGAATATATCAATGGAGGAATTACAGGAATGAAAACAGCAGTTATTTATTGGAGCGGCACCGGCAACACGGAGGCAATGGCGAACGCCGTTGCAGAGGGCGCAGGTGCAGAACTGTTCGCCGTTGATGATTTCAGCGGCAGTGTCGCAGATTACGATGCAGTCGCATTCGGCTGCCCGGCAATGGGCGATGAGGTGCTCGAGGAGGATACCTTTGAGCCGTTCTTCGCATCTGCGGAGAGCGCACTCTCCGGCAAGAAGGTGCTGCTCTTCGGCTCTTACGGCTGGGGCGACGGCGCGTGGATGCGCGACTGGGCAGAGCGCACGAAGGCAGCGGGTGCATCGCTTGTCGGCGATGAGGGCTATATCGTGAATGAGGCGCCTTCTGATGACGACCTCGCAAAGCTCAAGGCGCTCGGCGCAGAGCTCGCGGGCTGACCGCAGCAAAACAGCATACGGTGTTCACAATGCCCCCGATACCCAGGCGTATCGGGGGCATTCGTGTTCAGTAGAGCTCCTGCTCAAGACTGCGGAAGCGCTCCGTGTCGAAGAAATCCGTGATCGTGATGTCCAGACCGTCGCAGAGCTTCTTGATCGTGATAATGCCGATGTTCTTTGCTTTGCGGTTTACAATGTCGTTGACGGTGGACTGCGTGACGCCGGAGACAGTCGCCAGCTTGTTGACGGTGATATTCTGCGCCATGCAGAGCTCCAGGATCCGCTCCGCGACAGCATCGGAAATACGCATAAACAGCGCCCCTTTCTGCGATATTCTACAAATCATGATAGCATTTTTTGTGAGAAATGATTAACGGTAAACCGTTGACTTTTCACATGTAAAGTGATATAATAGTATTGTTGACGGTATACCGTTAATCATAAAAGCAAAAGGAGCAGAAAAATATGAGCAAGGAATCCTATCGTGCGGAGATAGCGCCGAAAATGCAGAAACCGTTTGTTATCGCGGCAGCCGTACTGCTTGCTGCGTGGATTGTGCTGTTTATGCCTTTGCGGCATATCGTAGGGGACTCTTACGAACGTTATCGCAGCATTGCCGACTTCTGCATTTTGAGCGCGGATCGGTATCATGGTCTCATGCTGACTGATGAAGGCATCATCGGACTGATTGTACTTGCAGCATTGGTCGTGTTGTGCGCGGTGATGTATCTGGTATTGGTGAAATCGCCGAAACAGTGTACCCTGACACTGACCGAAAACGGCATCTCCGGCGTGAAGAAAACACTGCTCGGGAGTAAATCTGTCGAGCTGCCGTTTGAGAATATCACGAGCATCGGCGTCAAGGACGGCATCGCGGACAAGCTGGTCGGCGGCAGAACGGTTGCCATTGCCAGCGCAACGGGCTTTATCCGGTTCCTCGGCGTGCAGAATGCGCAGGAATTCACAGAGCGGACGCTTGCAGAGCTCCGGGCATTCAAGGAAAAGGTAAAAAGTCAGCCGAGTGCGGCAGCGGCGTCCTCGGGCGATGACACCGACAAGCTCGCCAAGCTGAAATCGCTGCTCGATGACGGCGTGCTCACGCAGGCGGAATATGACGCGAAAAAGGCAGAGATTCTTTCCAGAATGTAATACAGGAAGATGCGCAGAGGATTTTTCTTCTGCGCTCTTTTTTATAAGGGGGTTCGGGGATCGCTGTCCCCGGCAGGAGTTTGAGGGCAGCGCCATCATTATATATCATCGCCGTCAGGCGATACCTCTTCCTCCCCATTTGACAAATCCGTTAGCATGTGCTAAAATAGAAGCGGAAAGGCGGCGGTCATATGACGAAAATTGATCTTATTACAGGCATGCTCGGCGCGGGGAAAACGACCTTCCTGCACCGCTATGCGCAGCACTTTATCGGCAAGGGGCAGCGCATCGCCATCCTTGTCAACGATTTCGGCGCCGTGAATGTCGATATGCTGCTGCTGAAAGATCTCGCCTGCGAAAACTGTGAGCTCGCGATGGTCGCCGCGTGCAATGACCCCTTCTGTCATCGCCGCCGCTTCAAGACGCAGCTCATCAATCTCGGCATGCAGCACTTCGACCGCGTGCTGCTGGAGCCCTCGGGCATCTTCGATATGGACGAATTCTTCGACACGCTGCACGACAGCCCGCTCGACCGCTGGTTTGAGATCGGCAGCATCCTCACAATCGTCGATGCGGAGGCGGCGGACAATCTCCCGCCGCAGCTCGATTATCTGTTTGCGTCGGAGGCGGCGTGCGCGGGGAAGCTCGTGCTCAGCAAGCTCTCGCGCATCACGGAAACGCCGGAGCAGGCGGCAGCGCGTGTGCTCGCGCACCTGAACCGTGCGCTGGAAGCGGTGCAGTGCGACCGGCGCTTTACCGCGGCACAGGTGCTCGCGAAGGAGTGGGATGCCCTCACGCCGGAGGAGCTTGACGCGCTTTCGGAATCGAGCTACCGCGCATCTTCCTATGTGAAGCAGTTTCAGCCGGATGAATACGCGGCGGGCGTTCACTATTTCCTGCATGTTGCGATTCCGCGTGCAGCGCTGGAGCCGCTTCTGCATGAGATCATGCACGGCGGCGCCTGCGGAGAGATCACGCGGCTCAAGGGCTCCCTGCCCGACGGCGCGGGCGGCTGGCTCCGCGTCAACATGACAAAGGAGAAGCTCACGCTCGAGCCCGCTGCGGATCAGCAGGCGGTGCTCATCGTGATCGGGGAAGCGCCCGACTACGCGGAGATCGACAGCAGACTGCGGGCTGCCAATACAGACCCGGCGTATACTTCGATCTGAGAACGGTGCATTCTGCACAGCGGCGCGGCGCACAGAGACGGAAATTTGCATGGATCGCGAAAAAATGCGAAAAACACTTGCATTTTGGGAGCGAATGTGCTATAATAATACAGCATTTGAATATCCGCCGGTGCCTTCCGGCGAGGTCAAGATGCACTGCACGATGCGGAATGCACGCGGATGCGTGTAATTCACACCGGCAATACATTACTGAAACTGGATGGTCCGCTGCATGTTCTCCCCTTCGTTCACGGGAGCACACCGCAAAAATGCGGTCGTTTGTATGAACATCCGTAAACAATCAAGGAGGAATATCCCATGAACGCATTGGAACAGATCAGCAGCAAGAGCCTGAAGGAAAATGTCCCGGAGATCAATGTCGGCGATACCGTCAAGGTCGCTGTCCGCATCCCGGAGGCTGACGGCAAGTACCGTCTCCAGAACTTCGAGGGCACTGTCATCGCGAAGAAGCACGGCGGCATCAGCGAGACCTTCACCGTTCGCAGAGTTGCACACGGTGTCGGCATCGAGCGTGTGTTCCCGGTGCATTCTCCGGCAGTTGACAAGGTCGAGATCATCCGCAGAGGCGTTGTGCGCAGAGCAAAGCTCTACTATCTGCGTGACAGAGTCGGTAAGGCGGCAAAGGTCAAGGGCCTGGTTCGTTGATTGCAAACAAGCGAAAGGGGACTGGCGCAGTCCCCTTTTGTTTTTACTTTCTGAAGTAAAGTGAGGTGCCCGGCATGGAAGAAACCCTGCATCCCGAAACGGAGCAGCCGGAGGAGGAGCGGCCGGAAAATCCCGGCGCGGCGCTCTTTTTTGACCTGCTGGATGTATTGCAGGCAGGCATTACGGCGATCTTTGTGTTTGTGCTGATGTATGCATATGCACTGCAGCCTGTGAATGTGGACGGTACCTCGATGGTGCCGACGCTTTACGACACCGACCGCCTGGTGATGGAGAAGCTGTTTTTGCAGCCGAAGGACGGGCGGATCGTCATTATCGACGATGAACGCGCAGGGCATTTTCTCGACAGCTCCTATACATCGGTCTATGAGACGAGCGGGCTGGATATGGTGCTGGTGAAGCGCGTGATCGCGACTGCCGGAGAGGAGATCCGCATCGACACGGAGACCGGCAGCGTCTATGTCAACGGCGAGCTGCGCGATGAGCCCTATATCGCCGACCCGACAACCCGCGATGACGGCGCGTTTACATATCCGTTTACCGTGCCGGAGGGCTACATTTTCGTGATGGGCGACAACAGACTGCACAGCACGGACAGCCGCAACCCGGGCGTTGCGCTGGTGCCGGTGAAGCAGGTGCTCGGCGTTGCCGTCGTGCGCGTGGAGCGGAATGCCGACCTGCGCACAAGCTGGCTTGACAATTTCGACTGGCTGCTCACCTGACGGGCGGCACGATAAGCAATATGCGCGCAGAGGCGCGTATGATCGGAGGTACGGTCTATGAGCGAGGAAGAAAAGCAGATCCCTGCGGCTGCGGCTGAGCCGGAGCAGAATGCGGAGGCATCGGCGGCAGAGCAGGCGGAAGCGCCGAAGCTGCCGGTATATTTCCTGATCACGGACGATTTTACACTGAACATTGTCGCTGTCGGCACGGAGACGGGGGAGATTCCCGTTGAATTGCATGCCGGCGATGTCCTGCGCCTGACACAGGATGCGGCAGAGCTGAACGGCGCACCTGCCGTCACGGCGGAGCAGCTTGCGGCATTCGGCGAGAAGGCGTCACTCTGCGTCAATGCGCATACGATCGCAAAAGCGGCAGAGCACGGCGAGGAGACAGACGAGGCATTTTATCTGAAGAACACGGCGCAGGAAGCGGCAGAGCAGCCTGCGGGCGCGGTCTCTGCGGATGCGGAAGCGCCGAAGGAGGCACCGCAGAAGGAAGAAGCCTATACCGCGAAGCAGCTCCTGGAGGATGCGCTCGATCTGATCGAGTCCGTCATGGCGTCGGTCTTTGTCGTGATGATGCTCTTCACGTTTGTGTTCTGCGTCGCGACCGTTGAGGGCGAGTCGATGGTGCCGACCCTTGCGAGCGGCGACCGCCTGATGGTCAACCGCCTGTTTCACAATTACGACCGCGGCGACATTCTGATTCTCAACAGCAAGACTGCGTATATCATGAATAAGGAGACCGGCGAATTCCATGAGAGCAAGGGGCTTGGCAAGCGCATTGTCAAGCGCCTGATCGCAAAGGCGGGCGAGGAGGTCAACATCGACTTCGCAGAGGGCATTGTCTATGTCAACGGGCAGGCGCTCGATGAGCCGTATGTCAACACGCTGACGAACCGCGACAACGGCGCGTTCAATTATCCGTTCACCGTGCCGGAGGGCTATGTCTTCGTGCTCGGCGACAACCGCAATATTTCCCGCGACAGCCGTCACCCCGATGTGGGGCTTGTCCCGACGGAGGACATCATCGGCTCGGTCGTGATCCGCCTGACGCCGTTTGCGAATTTCGGCAAGGTGAACTGAACACAGAAGGGGGAACGGCACAATGGATGATATGAAGGATATACAGTGGTTCCCCGGACATATGGCGAAGACCCGCCGGCAGATCGCAAAGAGCCTGCCGCTTGTCGATGCTGCCGCGGAGCTGCTGGATGCAAGACTGCCGCTGAGCAGCCGCAATCCTGAGCTCGGCGCACTCACCAGGCGCAAGCCGCGGCTTGTGATCCTCAACAAGGCGGATATGGCAGACCCCGATGTGACGGGGCAGTGGGTGCAGTATTTCCGCAGACAGGGCTGCGCCGTCATCACGGCGGATTCCAAGAACGGCAAGGGCATCAAGGGCTTTGCGCCGGCGCTGCGCGAGCTGCTCAGCGACCAGCTCGCGAAATACGCCGAGAAGGGCATGAAGGGGAGACCCATCCGCGTGATGATCCTCGGCATTCCGAATGTCGGCAAATCGTCGCTCATCAACCGTCTGGCGGGCGGAAAGCGTGCCAAGGCGGAGGACAGAGCGGGCGTCACGCGCACACAGCAGTGGATTAAAACGGCTGACGGCGTGGAGCTGCTGGATACACCCGGCGTGCTCTGGCCGAAGCTCGACGATCAGGAGGTCGCGGTGCGGCTGGCGATGACCGGTGCGATCCGCGATGACATTCTGGATAAGGAAGCACTTGCGGCACGCCTGCTTGCGCTGCTGCACACCGCATATCCGCAGGCGCTCGAGACGCGGTACAAGATTGCGCCGGACGCAGAGGCGGAAGGCTTTGCACTTCTGGAGATGATGGCGAAGAACCGCGGCATGCTGCTCCCGGGCGGTGTCCCGAACACGGAGCGTGCGGCGATTACGCTGCTGGATGAATTCCGCGCTGCAAAGCTCGGACGCATCTCCCTTGAGAAGCCATGACAGGAGGCAGATCATGGACAGAAAATTTCGTCCGCATCTCCCGATCACCGGGCTCTTCGGGCTGATCTTTACCCCGATCGGGGTGACCTTTACGGTCATCGGGCTGGTTTCAGCCACTAAGATCCGCAATCACACCGCGAACATTCAGGGTGATCCCAATGTGTTCAAATGGGTGTTCTTTGGCATGGGACTGCTGTTCCTGCTGTTCGGCGGCGCAGCGCTCGTCACGGCGATCCGGGAGATCCGCGCGCAGAAGCGGGCATTTTCCTCCGACAACTGCGTGTATGCGGAGTTTGCCGGCACGGTCGAAAACATGAATGTGACGGTCAACGGCAGGCACCCTTACCGTGCCAAGCTGCATTACACAGACCCCTACGGCGAGGTGCATGTCTTTTACAGCCGTGATGTGATGCGGGATCCGACACCCGCGCTGGAAGGCCGGATGATCGCAGTCTATGTGGATCCGGAAAATGCGGAAAATTATTATGTTGATCTGGAGATCGGTTCCTGAGAGGAGGCACGGCGATGCGCGGCAGATTCAGAGTGCGGCTCTCTCCGGACACCGTTCCCTGCACCGTGATTGCGCTGACCGGCGCTGCGCTGGCAGGGATTGCCGTATGGCTGTTCTGCGGCACGCTGCGCAAAGAAGGTCCCGCGGGCTTGCCTGAAGCATCCGCCGGCATTTGTGCACTGCTTGCTTTCGCCGGACTGTTTCTCTGGATCGGCGGCTTGCAGATCGTGAAAGAGATTCGCACGGTGCTGGGGCAGAAGCGTGCCTATGAAACCGGCAGATGCGTCTATGCGCTGTATGACCGCACGGATGATACGCGGTTCAGGATTGCGAAAAGAACATATCTCAAAATCGCGGTGCTGACCTATGTGGACGAATCCGGCTGGCTGCGCGAGGTGCACAGCGCACCGATGAAGCGTGTTCCTGCGGAGCGGCTGCGCGATGCGCATATCCCGGTTTATATTGACAATGACGACCCGGATCGGTACTATATTGATCTGGACAGTATTCTGAAGCAGAGGTGAGCCATATGGCAAGAGCACTGAAAATATACGAGGCGCTCTATGAATATGACGCACAGGTGCGGGAGCGGTTTGCGCTGTTCTGCGGCGTCGATGAAGCGGGCAGAGGGCCGCTTGCAGGCGATGTCTACGCAGCGGCGGTGATTCTGCCGCCCGATGTGCGCATCCCGGGGCTCAATGACAGCAAGAAGCTCAGCGAGCAGCGCCGCGAGGAGCTGGCACCGGTCGTGAAGGAACAGGCACTCAGCTGGAGCGTTGCTTCGGCGACCGTTGCCGAGATCGAGCAGCTCAACATTCTGCAGGCGGCGCTCCTTGCGATGCACCGCGCCGTTGAGGGGCTTTCCGTGATGCCGGAATTTGCGCTGGTAGACGGCAATCAGCCGCCTGTTCTGCCGATGCCGGTCGGGACGCTCGTGCACGGCGATGCGCGTTCTGCGAGCATTGCGGCGGCGTCGCTGCTGGCAAAGACCGCGCGTGATGCGTCGCTCAGAGAGCTCGATGCGGCATATCCGCAGTACGGCTTTGCGGCGCACAAGGGCTACGGCACAAAGGCGCACTATGAAGCAATCGGAAAATACGGGCTCTGTCCGGCACACCGCCCGTCGTTCCTGAAAAAATACTATGCCAAAGGCGGGAAATAAGCGCATTGCCGGGAATCTCGGCGAGGCGGCTGTCTGTGCGTATCTTGTGCAGCAGGGCGCAGAGATCCTCTGCCGGAATTTCACGGTGCGCGGCGGCGAGATCGACATTGTTGCGCGGCAGGGGGAATTCCTCCTCTTTGTCGAGGTCAAGACGCGGCGCCCGGGCGCAATGGTCTCCGGCGCGGCAGCGGTGACGGCGGCAAAGCGGCAGCATCTCATTCACGCGGCAGAGCAGTATCTTCTGCGCAATCCCGCGGATTTGCAGCCGCGGTTCGATGTTGCCGAGGTGGAATATTCCGGCAGCTTCGTGCGGCATATCGAATATATCCCCTTTGCGTTTGACGCAAGCGGATACTGAAACGGGGCGGCACAATGGACATTTCCGAACTGAATCTGATGAACGAAAAGCACGCCGAACGGATGCTGTCTGTACCCCGGGAGGACGACCGCCGGATTGAAGTGTTCTTCCCCGGCGGCGAAGAAATCGTGATTTTCGGCATCACATCGAGGTCTTATGTCTTCTGGATTTCCGAAACGCGGGCTGATGATCCGGAAACAAACCGCCGGATTTTTGCACATATCGCGCAGATGGAGCGGAAGTATTACCTGCACCGCGGGCAGGCAGTCGGTCTGTCGAAATACGGCTATGACGGGATGATGCACTGTTATTCCGCCATGCTGACCTCTGCGGACGAGATTCTCCCCTTTCAGCAGAAAATCGGGCGGAGCCGGCAGATCCATGCGCCGGAGAGCCCCTATTTTGACCTGATGCAGTACAATCTGCTGGCGCCGGAGGATGCCGTCATTCCGAGCTATTGCCCGCGAACGCGGGACTACCGCATCCGGGTCTATTATGCGAACAGCGATGAAATCATCATTGAGGGCTTTGCAGACAATAATTTTATTCGCTGGCTCTCTGTGACAAGCATCCGCAATACAGAGCTGAACCGCCGGATTATCGACTTTCTGAATGAGACCGTGGCGGTGGAATACAGCCATTTCCACCTGCTGATCAGGCATACGGAATATACCTACGACGAGGCAAAGTCGTTCTACTGCGCAGAGGTGCAGAGTGCGGACGAAATCATCCCGGTGCTCGAGCAGGCAAAGGCACGGTGCAGAGCGTGCGAGGCAGACGGCAAATTCATGCAGCAGCTTCAAGCGTATCGGAAAAAGCTCGCGGTCATCCGTTCCGGACCGATTGAGAATTATCAGCGGAAGCAGGCACTCATCGAGCGCATCCGAAGCTGCGGCTTTCTGCGGTGCTCCGAGAATCCCGCGGTGCGGGAGCTCTATGACACGCTGATCAGGATGGGCAGCGAGCAGTATAATGCGTATATGACGGAAGCGCATTGAGTGCAAATTGCGAATGATCATAAAGGAAACAATACCGCAAGGAGGAAAATAACATGGTATACCACAGCACACGAAACAGCGCACTCTGCGTCAGCAGCGCAGAGGCGATCGCACAGGGCATCGCGGCAGACGGCGGTCTGTTCGTGCCGGCATCCATCCCGGAGCTCTCTCCCGCGGATTTTGATTCGCTGAAGGGGCTTTCCTATGCCGAGCGCGCTGCGCGCCTCTTTAAGCTCTATCTCACCGATTTCTCCGATGAGGAGCTGCGCGAATGCACGAAGAATGCCTATGAATCCGGCAATTTCGAGACACCGAATGTGCAGGAGATTGCGAAGCTCGCAGACGGCTCCATGCTTCTGGAGCTCTGGCACGGCCCGACCTGCGCCTTCAAGGATATGGCGCTCCAGATCCTGCCGCATTTCCTGACCCGCTCTGTCAGGAAGGCAGGCATTGACCGCGAGGTCGTGATCCTCACGGCAACCTCCGGCGACACCGGCAAGGCAGCGCTCGCAGGCTTTCGGGATGTCCCGGGCACACGCATCATGGTCTTCTATCCCGAGGACGGCGTGAGCTCGATGCAGAAGCGCCAGATGCAGACGCAGGAGGGCAAGAATGTCCGTGTCTGCGCGGTCAAGGGCAATTTCGACGACTGCCAGAACGGCGTCAAGGCGATCTTCACCGATCCCGAAATGCAGAAGGCGCTTGCCCAAAACGGCATGCAGTTCTCCTCTGCAAATTCGATCAACTGGGGCAGACTCGTGCCGCAGATCGTGTACTATGTCTCCGCCTATGTGACGATGATGGAGCAGGGCATCCTTGAGAACGGACAGCGCTTCTCGCTCACCGTTCCGACCGGCAACTTCGGCAACATCCTCGCGGCATGGTATGCAAAGCAGATGGGCGTGCCGATCGGTCATCTTGTCTGCGCCTCCAACATCAACAAGGTGCTGAGCGACTTCATCGCGACCGGCGTCTATGACCGCAACCGCGATTTCCACGCAACGGTCTCCCCGTCGATGGATATTCTCATCTCGAGCAATCTGGAGCGCCTGCTCTATCACATGACGCACGGCGACGATGCGCAGATCCGCGAGTGGTTCGGCGCGCTGAAAACCGAGGGCAGATATGAGATCCCGACAGAGCTCCTGCACCGCATCCAGGCGGAGTTCTCCGGCGCATTCTACGATGACGCTGCAACCAAGGCAATGATCGGCAAGGTCTTCGCCGAGAACGGCTATCTCAGCGATACCCACACCGCAGTCGGCATCTGTGCGGCACGCGCCTATCAGGAAACGGCATCCGAGAAGAATCCGATGCTGATTGCCTCGACGGCAAATCCCTACAAGTTCGGCGCAGCGGTGCTCGAAGCGATCGGCGGCAGTGTCTCCGATGCGGATGAATACACCGTGCTCGACCGGCTTCAGGAGAAGTCCGGCATGCAGATTCCGAAGGCGCTTGCCGAGCTGAAGACCAAGACCGTGCGCTTCACGGATTCCGTCGCACAGGATGAGATGCCCGCATATGTCAAGCAGCAGCTCGGCATCTGAGCGCATCCTGCTCCGCCCGCACCACGGTCTCTGCATCGGATTCTTTGAGGGCAGGGGATACAGCGCGGAATTTGTCCGGCACATGACAGAAGTGATCGCGGTGCTTGAAGCGGAGGATCCCGAGATCACGCTGGTGACGCACTGCGATGCGCTCTGCGCAGCCTGCCCGCACAATCACGGCGGCGTCTGCACGAGCGCGGACAAGGTTTCTGATTATGACAACGGCGTGCTCTCGCTCTGCGGGCTGCACGCCGGCTCTGCGCTCCGCTGGTCGGTGTTCCGCGAAACGGTCTGTGCGCAGATCCTTGAGAAGCATCTGCTGCATACGGTCTGCGGCGGCTGCCGGTGGGAAGCGGTCTGCGCGGCAAAGGAGGATGCATGAGCTTATATGTGATCGGCGACACGCATCTTTCCTTCGGCACGGAAAAGCCGATGGATATTTTCGCCGGCTGGGAGAACCACGCGGAGCTTTTGAAGCAGGCGTGGTGCGAACGGATACAGCCGGAGGATACAGTCGTGCTCGCGGGAGATATTTCGTGGGGTATGACGATGGAGGAGGCGCTGCCGGATTTTCAGTGGCTGGACGCACTCCCCGGAGAGCGGAAGATAATTATAAAGGGCAACCACGACTACTGGTGGGTCACGCGCAAAAAGATGGATGCTTTTTTCGCGGAGCACGGGCTCACAACGCTCAATATCCTGCACAATGACCATTATGCTTATGAGAATTACGGCATCTGCGGCACACGCGGCTGGGTCAATATGGAGCAGGATGAGCCGGCAAACGCAAAGGTCATCGCGCGCGAGGCGCAGCGGCTGGAGGTTTCCATTCAGTCTGCGGAGCGGGCAGGGCTGAAACCGATTGCCTTTCTGCACTATCCGCCGCTTTACGGCGCGAGCTGCAACTGGGAGATGCTTGAGGTGCTCTGGCGGCATCACATCACCGACTGCTGGTACGGGCATGTCCACGGCAGGGCGCAGAGCCACGCGATCAACGGCGAGCGCGACGGTGTCACATATCACCTGATTGCAGGTGATTATGTACGGTTTATTCCACAAATCGTGCTATAAAATGTGAAAAAGAAAGAAAGCGGGAAAACCGCTGGAAAAATAACCCCGATTGTGCTATAATGATTGTATCTGTCACAGCACAAAGAAATTTCAAATTTGGAGGAACTGTATATGAGCCTGATCTCTGAAACCAAAACAGATGTAAATATGCGGGAGGTCACCTTCTCGATCTCCGCAGAGGATCTCGAGAGAGCCTGCGAGCGCGTCTATAACCGCCAGAAGAAGGATATCGCCGTCAAGGGCTTCCGCAAGGGCAAGGTCCCGCGCAAGATCGTCGAGAGACTCTACGGCGAGGAGGTCTTCTTTGAGGACGCCGTGAACTCCCTGATCCCCGGCGAGCTCGATACCATCATCTCCGATCTCGGCCTGACCATCATCGACCGCCCGTCTGTGGAGCTGGTCTCCTGCACCAAGGCTGAGGGCGCTGTCTGCAAGGCTGTGCTCTTCACCAAGCCGGAGGTCACCGTTTCCGAGTACAAGGGCATCCATGCACCGATGATCGTGCATGAGGTCACCGACGAGGATGTGGACCGTCAGATCGAGATGCTCCGTCAGCGTCAGGCGCGTGTCGTCGATGTCGAGGGCAGAGCCGCTGAGATGGGCGATGAGGCAACGATCAACTTCGAGGGCTTCATCGACGATGAAGCGTTTGAAGGCGGCAAGGGCGAGGCTTATCCGCTGCGCCTCGGCTCCGGTCAGTTCATCCCGGGCTTTGAGGAGGGCGTCGTCGGTCACAATATCGGCGAGCAGTTCGATGTGAATGTCACCTTCCCGGAGAACTACGGCGATGAGCGCTTCGCAGGCAAGGCTGCGGTCTTCAAGGTCGAGCTGCTGAGCCTCACCATGCAGGAGCTGCCGGAGGTCGATGACGAGTTTGCGAAGGATGTCTCCGAGTTCGATACGCTCGCGGAAATGCGCGAGGATATCAAGAAGCACCTCACCGAGCAGGCTGAGCAGCAGGCAAAGACCGCGTTTGAGAACGCTGTCTGCGATGTGCTCGCCGCAAATACCGAAGGCATCATCCCGCAGGTCATGTATGACCGCAGAATTGATCAGCACATCCACGAGTTCGAGCATCAGCTCCATCACCAGTACGGCGATCTTTCGCTGAATGACTACCTCCAGCTCACCGGCATGACCATGGAGCAGCTCCGCGATGAGTACGAGGAGCGCGCAAAGAAGGAAGTCATGCTGAGACTCGCACTTGAGAAGGTCGCAGAGTCCGAGGGCATCACCGTTTCCGATGAGGAGCTTGAGGAAGCGCTCGTTGACTTCGCAGCCCAGATGGAAGCTCCGGTCGAGCTCGTCAAGGCGCGCATTCCGGTTGAGGAATACCGCACTGACCTGATCGTCACAAAGGCGCTTGAATTCGTCAAGTCGAATGCTGTTGTTGACAACGATGCAGCTCCCGCTTCTGATGAGAACGCAGAGGCAGAGGCTGAGGCAGCAGCAAGCGAGGCAGCCGACGAAGCAAAGGCTGACGCTGAGTAATTCACATTGTCAAAAACCGGTTTTTGTCCCGCAGCAGGGGGATTCCTGTATGCTGCGGGACAGGAGCCGGAATCTTGCTTTTCTAATCCCGATGAATGAAAGGAGTTTTTACTATGCCTTCCATCCCTTACGTTATTGAACAGGACAGCCACGGCGAGCGCAGCTATGACCTCTATTCCCGCCTGCTGAAAGACCGCATCATCATGCTGCATGAGGATGTCAACAACCTCACCGCAAGCATCATCGTCGCGCAGATGCTCTTCCTCGAGAGCCAGGATCCCGAGAAGGATATCTACTTCTACATCAACTCTCCGGGCGGATCCGTCACCGACGGCCTTGCCATCTATGACACCATGCAGTATATCAAGTGCGATGTCTCGACCATCTGTTTCGGCCTTGCCGCTTCGATGGGCGCATTCCTGCTCTCCTCCGGCACCAAGGGCAAGCGCCTTGCCCTGCCGAACAGCGAGATCATGATTCACCAGCCGCTGATCGGCGGCCACGGCATCTCCGGCCAGGCGACCGACATCAAGATCCATACCGACAACCTCCTGCGCACCAAGGAGCGCCTCAATACGATCCTTGCGCAGAACACCGGCAAGCCTTATGAGCAGCTTTGTCAGGATACCGAGCGCGACAACTTCATGACGGCGCAGGAAGCACTCGAATACGGCCTGATCGACAAGGTTGTTACACATCGCTGAGCTCTGAAACCATATATAAACCGCGAAAGGAAACAACATGGCAGAGAATAAAGGATTCAGAATCTGTAATTTCTGCGGCAAACCCGAAAACAAGGTCGGCAGCATGTTTTCTGCCGGCACCTCCAATATCTGTGACGAATGCGTCTGCTACTGCTATGAGCTCCTCTACGGCGAGCAGGGCAAGCCGCAGGGCAAGAGCAGCGGCGGCTCCTCCAGCGCAGAGCAGAAGCAGCGCCAGATCAATCTCCTGAAGCCCGCCGAGATCAAGAAGGTGCTTGATGAGTATGTCATCGGGCAGGATCGCGCAAAGGTCGCGCTCTCCGTCTCGGTCTATAATCACTACAAGCGCATTCTTTCCCGCGACGACGGCGATGATGTCGAGCTCCAGAAGAGCAATGTCATCCTCCTCGGTCCGACCGGCGTCGGCAAGACCTATCTTGCGCAGACACTCGCCAAGATCCTCGATGTGCCCTTTGCCATCGCGGATGCGACCACGATCACCGAGGCAGGCTATGTCGGCGATGATGTGGAAAATGTGCTGCTGCGTCTCATTCAGGCGGCAAACTTCGACGTCGCCGCAGCCGAGCGCGGCATCATCTATATCGACGAGATTGACAAGATTGCGCGCAAATCCGAAAACCGCTCCCTCACCCGCGACGTCAGCGGCGAGGGCGTGCAGCAGGCTCTGCTGAAGATCATTGAGGGCACTGTCTCCAATGTTCCCCCGCAGGGCGGCAGAAAGCACCCGAATCAGGAGTTTATCCACATCAATACGAAGAATATCCTCTTCATCTGCGGCGGCGCCTTCGACGGCCTTTCGCAGATCATCCAGAACCGCACGCAGTCTTCTTCCCTCGGCTTCGGCGCCGATGTGCACTCCGCCGCCGAGAAGGAGGAGAACATCTACCGCAAGGTCATCCCGCAGGATCTCGTGAAATACGGCATCGTCCCCGAGCTGATCGGCAGACTGCCCATCATCACGACGCTTGACGAGATGGACGAGGATTCGCTCGTGCGCATCCTTACCGAGCCGAAGAATGCACTGCTCCGGCAGTATGCAAAGCTGTTCAAATATGACCACATCGAGATGGAGATCGAAGAGGGCGCACTCAAGGCAATCGCAAGACGCGCCATCGAGCAGAAGACAGGCGCACGCGGCCTGCGCTCCATCCTCGAGGATATTCTGATGCAGACCATGTTCGACGCACCGTCCGACAAAAATGTGCGGAAGGTCGTTGTCACGGAGGACTGCGTTGAGAACGGCACTGCCCCGACGCTTGTGAACGCGGACGGCGAGCCGGTCCCGGTCGTCGCCTGACGGCACGCAGCCCCTGCACGGACGATTGAGAACGATACGGAAATTGACGCCATTTCTTACCAAGTGGTGTCAATTTTTTTCCACTTGATTTTTCATGCAGAATCCTGTATAATGGAGAAAACAATCCGCAGATTCTCGCCCGCATTCCGGCTGCGCACGGCCGCGGGCAGGCTGTTCCGCCGCGCAGGGCAGATTGGAAAAAGACATGGATATTTTTTTTGAAGACACAGAACGAAACGATTCCGCGCAGAAGCAGACCCCGGACGGCTATCTCCCGGTTGTCCCGCTTCGCGGCATCGTCGCATATCCGCATATGGTGCTGGATTTCGAGGTCGGCAGAGCAGCGTCGAAGAAGGCTGTGGACGCCGCACTCGGCGCTGACCGCAAAATCGTTCTGCTGACGCAGCGCGATCAGGGCGTCAAGGAGCCGAAGGAGGCTGACCTGCACCGCATCGGCGTGCTCTGCGAGATCCGGCAGGTCGTGCGCGGCGGGCTCGGCACCCGTGTGATCGTCGAGGGACTGCGCCGCATCCGCGTGACGCATCTGCTCCCGCCCGAGCAGGCAGCCTACTGGCGCTGCGAATGCAAGCCGATCGCGAATTATACCAAGAACCGCGCAACCGATGTCGAGATGCAGGCAATCGTCAACTCCGTGAAGAGCGAGCTCTCCGACCGTGCGCGCATGAATAACGGCCTTCCGCGTGAGCTGATCGAGATGCTGCTCTCCGAGGAGGATCCGACCCAGCTCTTTGAGGGCATCTGGTCGAATGTCGATATGAATTATCACGACCGGCAGATGATGCTGGAACAGGGCGCGCTCTTCCTGCGCCTGACGATGCTCTTTGCTGTGCTCAGACGCGAGAATGAGATTCTGCGGGTCGAGGCACAGATCCAGAGCGATGTGCAGCAGCGCATTGAGCAGGGGCAGAAGGAGATCTTCCTGCGCGAGCAGCTCAATGCCATCCGTGAGGAGCTCGGTGAGGGCGGCTTTCCGGCAGAGGATGTCTCCGAGCCGCAGCAATATCTGGATAAGATCGAAGCGCTCCCCGCGTCCGAGGAGGTCAAGGCGAAGCTCCGCAAGGAGGCGAACCAGCTCACGAAAATGCCCTCCGGCTCGCAGGAAGCATATGTCATCAGCAATTATCTCGACACGGTGCTGGCGCTGCCGTGGGGCGAATATACGCAGGAGAAGCTCGATATTGCAAAGGCGGAGGCGCTGCTCGACAAGGAGCATTACGGCTTAAAGCGCGTCAAGGAGCGCGTGCTCGAGAGCATGAGCGTGCATGTGATGCAGCCGGAGCTCACGGGGCAGATCATCTGCCTGGTCGGCCCTCCCGGCGTCGGCAAGACCTCGATTGCGCGGTCGATCGCAAAAGCACTCGGCAGAAACTATGTCCGCATTTCGCTCGGCGGCGTGCGCGACGAAGCGGAGATCCGCGGTCACCGCAAGACCTATGTCGGCGCGATGGCGGGCAGAATCATCGAAGCGATGCGGCAGGCAAAGAGCATGAATCCGCTCATTCTGCTGGATGAGATCGACAAGCTCTCCGGCGATTTCAAGGGCGATCCCGCCGCGGCGCTTCTTGAGGTGCTCGACAGCGAGCAGAATGCGCATTTCCGCGACCACTATCTTGAGGTGCCCTTTGACCTCAGCCGCGTGCTCTTCCTCACAACCGCGAACGACCCCTCAACGATCCCTGCGCCGCTCTATGACCGCATGGACATCATCGAGCTGAATTCGTATACCCGCGAGGAGAAGTTCCATATCGCAAAGGAGCATCTGATCCGCAAGCAGATCAAGGCGAACGGTCTGAAGGCGGCACAGATCCGCATCACCGATGCCGCGATCTATGACCTCATCGACTACTACACGAAGGAAGCGGGCGTCCGCACGCTGGAGCGCCGCATCGCATCGCTGTGCAGAAAATGCGCAAAGACGCTGCTCACCTCGGATGCAAAGCGCGTGACCTATACTCCCGAGACGCTGGAAGCAGCGCTCGGTCCGCACAAGTATCTGCGCGATTATTACGCGACGGAGGACACGGTCGGCATCGTCAACGGGCTTGCCTGGACGAGCGTCGGCGGCGTGCTGATGCCGCTGGAGGTGCTGGTGCTGCCGGGCAAGGGCGATATTCAGGTGACCGGCTCGCTCGGCGATGTGATGAAGGAGAGCGCAAAGCTCGCAATCTCCTATGCACGCTTTGCCGCGAAGAAATACAGCATCAACACCGAAATGTTCAAGACGAAGGATCTGCATATCCATGCGCCGGAGGGCGCTGTCCCGAAGGACGGCCCGAGCGCCGGCGTCACGATGCTCACCGCGCTCATCTCGGCGCTCTCGGGCATCCCTGTGCGGCATGACATTGCCATGACCGGCGAGATCACGCTGCACGGCAGGGTGCTGCCGATCGGCGGGCTTGTCGAGAAGTCGATGGCAGCCTATAAGAACGGCATCCGCACCGTGCTGATCCCGGAGGGGAATCTCCCCGATCTTGCAGAGCTTGATGAGACCGTGCGCGAGGCGATCCGGTTCATCCCGTGCGAGACGGTGGAGACAGTGCTCGATACCGCGCTGATCCCGCCGAAATATGACACGACGCTTGAGCCGCTGCATGAGGACGAGCTGCAAAAGCTGATGTTCCCGCCCGTGCATGACGCGCCGCGCTGGAAGCGGGAAAAGCACAGCAAGCATAAGCCTGCGACCTGACCACTCATGAAGCAGAGCTATGACCGCACGATGTATGCCTGCTTTGCAGGATATGTCGTGCAGGCTGTTGTCAACAATTTTCTGCCGCTGCTGTTTCTGACGCTTCAGCGGGAATACGGCGTGCCGCTCCGGCAGATCACGCTGCTGATCACCGTCAATTTCGGTGTGCAGCTTACGGTCGATCTGCTGGCGGCTGTGTTTGCGGAGAAGCTTGGCGCACGGGCGGTGATGGTCACGGCGCATGTGCTTTCGGCGGCGGGATTCCTGCTGCTGCCGGTTCTGCCGGAGCGGATGCCGCCGTTCGCCGGCATTCTGACCGCGGTCGTGCTCTATGCGGTGGGCGGCGGGCTGCTGGAGGTCATGGTCAGCCCGATTGCCGAAAGCTGCCCGACGCCGCATAAAGCAAAGGCGATGAGCCTGCTGCATTCCTTCTATTGCTGGGGACAGGTCGGCGTTGTGATGCTGTCCACGCTGTTTTTCACCGTGTTCGGGACAGCGCACTGGAGGATTCTCTGTGTCTTCTGGGCACTGCTGCCCGCGGCCAATGCGCTGAATTTCCTGTGCGTGCCGATTGTATCGCCGGAGGAGACGGGAGACAGCGGGATGACGCTCAGGGAACTGCTGCGGAGCAGTCTCTTTCCGCGCACGGTGCTGATGATGGTCTGCGCCGGTGCCTCCGAGCTGACTGTCAGTCAGTGGGCATCATTCTTTGCGGAGCAGGGGCTGCAAATCAGCAAGACTGCCGGCGACCTTGCGGGGCCGATGCTCTTTGCCGTGCTGATGGGCAGCGCGAGGCTGTTTTACGGAAAGTGCGGCGACAGGCTGGATCTCGACCGCTTTATGCGCCTGAGCGCGGCACTCTGTCTTGGCGCCTATCTGACGGTGTCGCTCGTTCCGCATCCGGCGGTGAATCTTGCAGGCTGTGCTGTCTGCGGGCTTTCTGTCGGGATCATGTGGCCGGGGACATTCAGCAAGGCAGCACGCGGGCTGCGGCGCGGCGGAACCATGATGTTTTCACTGCTGGCGCTCGCAGGTGACATCGGCTGCATGAGCGGTCCGACGCTCGCCGGGCTGGTCGCTGACTGTACCTCCCTGAAAACCGGCATTTTCGCAGCGGCAGTCTTTCCGCTGCTGATGCTTCTTGCATGTATCAAAACCAGAACAGAGAAGAAGGGGGAATGCTTATGAACTGGAATACCGCAGAATTTCTCTCCGCTTACGGTCTCGCGGCGCAGCTCCCGGAGAGCACAACGCCGGAGATTGCCTTTGCGGGCAGATCGAATGTCGGCAAATCAACGCTGATCAACAAGCTGTTTCAGCGGAAGAATCTGGCGCGTGTGAGCTCAGTGCCGGGCAAGACCGCGACGATCAATTTCTACCGCTGCTCCGGTGTGACCTTCGCCGATCTCCCGGGCTACGGCTACGCGAAAACGGCGAAAACGGAGCTCCGGCGCTGGCAGGAGCTGATCAACGCCTATTTGCAGCAGGAGCGCGACCTCCGTGCCGTGCTGCTGCTCATCGACCTGCGCCACCCGCCGACACAGAATGACATCCAGATGGTCAATTTCCTGATCGACACCGAAATGCCGTTTGTGATCGTGCTGACAAAGGCGGATAAGCTCAACAAATCGGAGCGTGCGGCGCGGCTTGCGGCGCTCCCCGATGAGCTCCCGCAGTTTGCCGATCTCACCACGATTGTCTTTTCTTCCGTGACCGGCGAGGGCGTTGAGGCGCTCCGCACGCTGATCACGGATATTACCGAAGATTCTGAGGAGGATGCATAACATGAAACTGATCCACACGGACAAAGCCCCCGCCGCAGTCGGCCCCTATTCGCAGGCAGTCGTTTCCGGCAGCACGGTCTATACCTCCGGGCAGATCGCGATCAATCCCGCGACCGGCAGCGTCGATGCACAGGATATCGCAGGGCAGACCGAGCAGATCATGCAGAATCTCGCTGCTGTGCTGGAAGCTGCGGGCGCATCCTTTGCAAATGTCGTCAAGACCACATGCTTTCTTGCCGATATGGGCGATTTTACCGCCTTCAATGCGGTCTACGGGAAGTATTTTACCGCACCGGCGCTTCCTGCACGGAGCTGCGTCGCGGTGAAGGCACTGCCGAAGGGCGTGCTGGCCGAGGTCGAAGTGATCGCGGAGCTCGAAGCATAAGCGATGCGGAGAGTATATCTTGTCACAGGAGAAGCCCCGATGCTTCTGCGCAGCTTTCTGCGGGAGCATGCGGGGCTTTCCGCGCAGATGGTGAAGCGGCTGAAGGCTGTCCCCGACGGCATCACGCGGGACGGCGCGCATATCCGCACGGTCGATTGGGTGCAGCCCGGCGACCGCATTCTGCTGCATCTGCCGGAGGAATGCCCGCACACGCCGAACCCCGCGCTCACCGTGCCGGTCGTGTATGAATCGTCAGGGCTGCTCGTGGTCAATAAGCCGGTCGGGATGCCCGTACACCCTTCGATGCTCCACCGCGATGATACCCTCGCGAACTGGTTTGCCGCGCAGTATCCGGGCTGCGGCTTTCACCTCAAAAACCGCCTTGACCGCGACACCTCCGGGCTCTGCATGGCGGCAAAGGATGCCGTCGCCGTGCATACGGTCGGGGCGGTGCAGAAGACATATTATGCGCTGGTTCCGGCGGGGCTCCGCGGCAGCGGCACAGTCGATGCGCCGATCGCACGGAAGCCGGATTCGATCATGCTGCGCTGCGTACACCCCGGCGGCAGGCGCGCCGTGACGCATTACCGTGTCCTGCGGGAGACTGCATACTGCGCACTTGCCGAGCTCACGCCCGAGACCGGCAGAACGCACCAGATCCGCGTGCACATGGCGCATCTTGGGTATCCGCTGCTCGGGGATGCGCTCTACGGCGGCGACTGCACGCGCATGACAGCGCAGGCGCTCCACTGCGGCGAGATGCGCTTCACGGAGCCGGACACCGGCGAAGCAATGTGCGTCACGGCACCGCTCCGCGCAGAGATGCAGGCACTGCTGGAAGAATAAATTATATCAGGAAAGGCACCGCGGTACATCTGCTGCGGTGCCTTTTCCCGATCTGCCGTACGCAATTTGGGGTGATAGTCCACTTCCTACTTTACATTTCAGAAAAACTGTGATATAATAATATGGAGTATCTGTATTCACTCGCATCTCGTGACAGAAAAAAGGGGGCTTTGAAAAATGCCAAGCTTGTATACAGATTCCGTGCGTGAGGCGCGCTACGCAAAGCTCCGCGCCGAAAAGAACCGTCTGGAGAAGATCTATAATATCCTCGGCTGGATCGCTTTGCTCACAATGGGCGGGGGACTGATCACGGCAGGACTCTCGTCATTCCTCATCGGCATCTTTCTGGATCCGATGGAGATTGTGAAGTTTTTGTCGTATGCGGGGCAGGTCTTTTGTGTGTTTGCGGCGCTCTATAAGCGCGAGCCGAAATTCACAGGGCTCATGATGCTCGGCTTTATTGCCTGCGGCGTGGTTGGTGCACTGCTTTCGGGCGCATCCTCCGGCGCAATGGGCTCGGGTGTGGGGCTTGTTCTGAATTTTGCGTTTATCTTCCTGATCGTCTGCCTCGTATACAGCTTCCGCTGGAATAAGCTCACGAAGGAAGAGGGCTTCCCGCATTTCGACATCACCTATGAGGAGCGGCAGAAGCGCATGCAGATTCAGGAGGAGCAGTCGCGGAACCGTGCCATGCGGGCGGGCGTCCGTGTTGCGGCGACGGAGCAGACCTCGGAGATGGGGGATATTCTTGACGCCGGATTCGATGCACCTGTGCTGGCGCCGCATCTGACCGGCACGCACGACCGCTCGAAGAATGCAGTCGGCGGCATGAAGCGTCCGGCGGCATATACCGCAGGGGAGATGGATGAACTTGCGGAGGACGGCGCACCGCCGCAGTCCGCTGAAATGGAAGAGCTTTGATCCGCGCCCTATATAACTGTTTGAAAGGAAGGCGATCCCTATGGCAGAGCAGATCCGGAATCCGTTTGAAGACGAGCAGCCGAAAATCGTGCACCTCGAAAAGGATGAATCGCACTATGAGGTATGCAGGATGCAGATGCATGAGATCAACCGCATCCACAAGCGCACATTCTTCTGCAATATGGCGCTTTGCATCGTTGTCTGTTTCCTTGCGATGTTCCAGCAGACGATTGCGGGCTTTGATATCCTGAGCACGCCCTTTACCGTCTCGGATAAGCCGGGCATGATCCTTGCGGTCGGCATCTTCCAGATCATCGTCGCGATGGTCGTGATCCTCTGCGGCTATCTTGCCTGGGCGAATTTCCATACGCTGAATATTTTTCTGACGGTCTGGTACGGCTTTGTGACCGCGATCGGCATATACCGGCTGGACTTCTTCTCCTCGATCATCGGCGCGGTCGGCATCGTGTTCTATATCTTCTCGCTGCGTGCGATGCAGCAGGAAAACACGCTGGCAGAGATGGAAGGCTACCCGGAATTCCAGGAGAAATTCGATATCTCGCAGGCGGATATCATCGTGCAGACGCTGCTTGCGCATAAGGGCGAGCACCGCACGAAGTCCACACTGTTCACGACCGATTATTCTCTCCGCCGCCGCAAGAAGAAGCTGGTGCTCGAACCGACCGAGCAGGAGCACGATGATCGGGCGGAGTCGCTGGCAGAGGAGCTGCAAAAGCATATCTCCGATGCAAGACGGCAGGGGGATGCGACGGAGGCAAAGACAGATGCACCCGCGGCGGAAACGGATGCCTCTGTGACGGACGAGACAGCAGCACCCGATGCACCGGATGCACCCGAAGCGCTGCCCGCTGCGGACGCAGCGCCGGAGCCTGAGACGGCCGCAAAGTCCGCAGAGTCCGCGGAGACCCCGGCAGAGCCCGCACAGGCTCCGCAGCCCGCACAGCAGAAGCCAAAGCAGGGCGGAAACGGCGGGAACAGCAAGAAAAAACGCCGCAAGAAATAATCTGGGGCAGAGAGAAAGACAGATTTCCTGAGAATACAGGAGGGTATGGGTATGGCAGCATTTATATCGGAGAGCGAGAAGAATGAAATGCAGGAGCACAGAATCGAGATGCTGACGATTGACCGGCGGTTCCGGCTGATCTTCTGGGGGCATGTCGTGCTGACGGCTGTGTTTGTGGTCATGGTATTTCTGACAGGCGTCACAGAAACGAAGAAGCATGAGGGCGCCGCGATCTGGTATTACAGCATGGAAAGCGGCATCCTTGAGATGGTCTTCGCCGTGATCACGCTGGTGCTGGGCATCATCGCCAGCGCCAAGAACCGCGTTGCAAGCACGATCCTGCTTGCATTCTTCGGGCTGCTGATCATACTGTCATTCGCGCATGTTCCTGTGACGCTGAGCATCGGCAATGTCATTCCCGGCACGCTCGGTCTCGCGCTCACGGGCTGGCAGCAGTATCAGTTCATGCGGATAGAGGCGCTCAGCCAGTATCCGGGCTACCCGCTCTTCTCGGAGGCGAGCGAGCCTGCGCATTATGATTCGCTGTATCATGTCAGCAGAAAGCAGCCGCAGGAGGACGCAATGGACCGCGTCGGCGATCTGGAAAGCGGCAGACGCTATTCCGGCAGCCGTCCGACCGGCGGCGATGTGACCGCGGAATCGCTCGGCATCACTGACAGCCCGCTCGGCACGGCACATGCCCCGCAGGGCGCACCGCTTCCGAAGGCGGAGGGCGTTGCGCTCGATACAATGGGCGAGACCGCAGCTTCCGGCAGAGCGGAGGCAAAGCCCGCAGCACACGCAGAGGTGCTGCTTGACGATATGTCCGCGGAGGGCTCCGCGAGAGCAAAGCAGTATGCGCCCGATGAGGCAGCGCTCCCGACACCCGAGGAGGTGCGTGCGCGTTTCGCGGCGATGAAGCAGGCGCAGAAGAAGTGACGGAAAGAGGAACGGCATCATGGCAGAACAGACTGCATCCCGCATTCCGCCTGCGCTGAAATGTCTCCTGCGCACGGCGCTGCATCATTTGATCCTGCTGCTTGCAGAAACACTCTGCATGTTCCTAATGCTCTGCTTCTCAGCGGAGACCGGCGAATCGGACGGCAGCGGTTTTCTGCCGATTGATCTTTACAGGCCGCATCCGGTGCTGTTCCCGGTCGGAACAGTGCTGCTGATCGCGGCATATCTCTGTGCATGGTATTTTCTGCTGAAAGGCGATCTGAAAGAATGCCTGCATTTTAAGCCCGGCTGGACAGTCGGCTGGGTGCTGCTCTGGCTCGTGAGCCGGGTCGCGGCGCTGGCGGTCTGGGTGACGGTGATGATCTTCTCGATCGGTCTGTTCAGCAGCATGCGGCCTGAGATCGCTGAGGGCGCAGTGCCGATCTATCTGGCTGCCGCGCTGATATATTCGGCAGCAGATGCAGTCATTACATTTGCGGTCAGGAAAGATACAAATTGATTTTTACAGGAGGTGAGACCGTTGTTTGCAAAGGTAAACAGCATGGGGCTGTTCGGACTGAACGCCTTTGCCGTGGATGTCGAAATCGCGGTGAGCAAGGGGCTGCCGCGCTTTGAGATCGTCGGTCTTGCCGACACAGCCGTGCAGGAGAGCCGCGAACGCATCAAGGCGGCGCTCTATGCCTGCGGCATCGTGTTCCCGACAAACAGCGCCGTGATCAATCTCGCGCCTGCCGATCTCCGCAAGAACGGCAGCATGCATGACCTCGCGATCTTCACGGCGATTCTGGCGGCGCTCGGCAGAGTGCAGGTTCCGGCGGATGCTGCCGTGATCGGTGAGGTATCCCTGAACGGCGATGTGCGCCGCGTCAACGGCGTGCTCCCGATGGTGCTCAAGGCGAAGGAGCAGGGCATCCGCACGATGTTCGTGCCGATTGAGAATGCACGCGAGGCGGCGGTCGTGGACGGTGTGACGGTCTACGGCGTGCCGGACACAAAGGCGCTGCTCAGCCATCTTGAGGGCGACGCGCTGCTGACACCGATCGGGCATATCGGGCTGGAAGAGAGCCCGCATGAGATGGTGCCCGATTTCGCCGATGTCCACGGGCAGGGCGCAGCGAAATATGCGCTCGAGCTCGCGGCGGCAGGCGGACACAACGCCCTGCTGATCGGACCGCCCGGCAGCGGCAAGAGCATGCTTGCAAAGCGCGTGCCGGGGATCCTGCCCGCGCTCACCTTTGCGGAGTCGATCGAAACGACGCAGATTCATTCCGTCGCGGGGCTGCTCGACGCAGAGCATCCGCTGGTGACGGTGCGCCCGTTCCGCTCGCCGCATCACACGATTTCTTCTGCGGGGCTTGCCGGCGGCGGCACGATCCCGCATCCCGGCGAGATCTCGCTTGCCCACAACGGTCTGCTGTTTCTCGACGAGCTTGCGGAATTCGACCGCAGAACGCTGGAGATCCTGCGGCAGCCGCTCGAGGACAGAACTGTGACGATCTCCCGTGCGGCAGGCACCATCCGCTACCCGTGCTCGATCATGCTGGTCGCGGCGATGAATCCCTGCCCCTGCGGCTATCTCGGGCATCCGACGCGCAAATGCACCTGCGGGCAGCGTGCCGCGGCGAATTATCTGAACCGCGTCTCGGGTCCGCTGCTCGACCGCTTTGACCTCCATATCGAAGCGGCGCCGGTCTCCTTCGATGACCTCTCCTCGACAAAGAAGGAGGAGTCCTCTGCGGAGATCCGCAAGCGCGTTGCCGCAGCGCGGGCGATCCAGACGGAGCGCTTCAAAGGCACCGGCATCACCTGCAATGCGCGCATTACGCCGGATAAGCTGGCGCATTTCTGCCCGATGACCGACAGCGCGAAGAATCTGCTCAAGGCAGTGTTCGAGAAGCTCGGGCTCTCTGCGCGTGCCTATGACCGTTTGCTCAAGGTCGCACGCACCTCCGCGGATCTGCGCGGTCTTGAGGTGATCGGCGAGGCGCAGATCGCAGAAGCTGTGCAGTACCGCACGCTGGACAGGAAATACTGGCAGACAGCGGATGCGTGATACGTGCAGATAGAACGGGGAGTAGACAGAAATGGCACTGTTTCGGAAAAAAGAACAGATCGGCTGCGTGTTTCTGAAAGAGGAGAGCCGTGCGGCGGAAGAGCTTGCGCAGCTTTCCGCTCTGCCGCCGACACCGGAAATCGAGAAGCAGATCAAGCTGATCCGATACGGCGAAGCGGGGGAGCAGGCGCTCAGCTATGAGCTGCGGAGCAGCGGACTCGATATGTATGTGATTCACGACTTATTTCTCGATGCGGACAGCGGTTATACAGCGCAGCTTGACTACCTGATCGTGATGGAAAAGGCAATCGTGATTCTCGAGTGCAAAAATCTGATCGGCGATGTGACCGTGGATAACAGAGGCGCCTTCACACGGAGCTATATGCTCGGCGCACGCCGGATCAGAGAGGGGATTTATTCCCCTGTGACGCAGAATGAACGGCATAAGCGTGTGCTGCATGACCTGCTTTTGCAGCGGCAGAAGGGATTTCTCGGACGCAGATTTTTTGAGGATCGCTTTGAGAACCGCGTGTTTACCTTTGTAGTGCTGGCGAATCCGAAGACCTGTCTGAATACACGGTATGCACCTGCCGCGCTGAAAAACGCGGTGCTGCGTGCTGACCAGCTTGTCGAAAAGCTGCGCGGAATTGCAAAGAACAGCGATAATCCGGCGTATTCGTCAGAGGATATGCGCGAACTGGCGGAGTTCTTTCTTTCAAAGCACACTGAGAATCCGATTGATTATACTGCGCGGTATGTGCAGGCGGCTGAAGAAACGGCATCTGCACCCGAGGCGGAGCCTGTCGTAACGGATCCTGTGATCCCGGCAGCGGCAGATGTGCCGGGGATGCAGGCGGAGAAGATTTGTCCGCGGTGCGGCGCAAAGCTCGTATTGCGTACCGCAAAAAAAGGCGAGCATATCGGCAATCAGTTCTGGGGCTGCGCCGGTTTCCCAAAATGCAGATACACTGAACAGATCAGATAAAATGATAACGGGGGATCCGTACTTACCATATGAAAGAGAAGGAGAAACGCATGATTGCAGAAAAGAGGCTGCGGCGTGCGGGCGGCGTGCTGACGGCACTGCTGCTCGGGGCGGTCTGTCTGACAGGCTGCTATAAGGGAGACGGCACTGAGGTGCGCGTCCGGAAGACGGCGAAGGCAGAGGATAATCCGAATGCGGAGCTGTTTGAGTCGATGGCGACAAATGTTTCAGTGGATCCGAATGCCAAGACGGATACGCCGTTCCCGTTTGACCCGGTCGCGGAGGAGCCGGTGCAGGATATCATTCTCGTGATGATCTATGACCGCGCCGACAGTGTTTCGCACACGCAGGCGGTCAATTATTTTGACCGCAGCGGCAATGTTTACCGATACTGGAACGCAGTGGATTCGGACGGCGATTTCATGACGCCGATCCGGGCACATTACAGCGGCGGCGCGCCTGCCGTCAATATCATGGGCGATGCGGAGCGCGAGACCCTGCGCTATCTGGCAGAGCATGTCAGCGATTACAGCAAGGCTGTCATGAAAGAGCAGGACACCGGCAAGGATGTCTACGGCTACACGCAGCTCTGGCTGATCGACAAGCGCGGCGAGCCCGTGCTGATCGCGCGCTATGACGATGTGAGCGAATACCGCGACAGCAGCGAGGTCATCTCCTTCCTCAACTGGTTCCGCATTTTCTATCACGGTGACTTCATCTTCGGAGGCTGACGAAAGGACGGTTCGGATGTGAAAATACAAAGGAGCGGGCAGGAGAAGGAACGCGGATTATTCCGGCGCATAGACTGGCTCCTTCTGCTGCTCGTGACGCTCTGTGCAGGCACCAGTGTGCTGATGCTGCATGTGATGTATGTGCAGAGCATAACGGACGAGGTCGATTCCAATGACTGGCTCGTGCAGCTCATCGCAATGGGAATAGGGCTGCTCGGCTGTCTTGTCATTGCGGCGATCGACTATCACAAGCTGGCAAAGCTCTGGTTTTTATATGCACCGGCGGCGCTCGGGCTCTTTGCGCTGACCTTTACAAGTCTCGGCTACGGGCGTGAGGGCGCCGATGACGTCGCGTGGATCGACCTCGGCTTCGTGCAGATCCAGCCCTCGGAGATCTTAAAGCTCGTCTTTCTGCTGACCTTTTCGCTGCACATCTCAAAGGTGAAGGAGAAGCTGAACCGCCCGCTGCACCTGATTCTGCTGCTCATTCATGCCGGTCTCCCGATGGGACTGGTCGCCGTGCAGGGCGACTACGGCACGGCAATCGTCTTTGCGGCGATGACCGTATTCATGCTCTTTGCGGCGGGGCTCTCCTTCTGGTATCTTCTGGCGGGCGTGGCTGCTGCGATCCCCGCAGGATACTTTATCTGGAACTATGTGTTCGGCGATGTGCACCGCGGACGCATCCTCGTCCTGCTGCACCCGGGCACCGATCCGCTGGGGCTTGAGTATCAGCAGGATCTCGGGCTCAAGGCGATCCGCGCAGGCGGGCTCTTCGGGCTCGGGCTCGAAAACGACGCCTATATCACAGTTCCGGAGATGCACAATGACTTCATCTTCTCGTTCATCGGAGAGGCGTTCGGCTTTGTCGGCACAGTCGCGACGGTCTGCGTGCTGGCAGTGATCTGTCTCCGGCTCTTTGCAGACAGCCGTGCGGCAAAGGATATCATGGGCAGGACGCTCTGCATCGGCGTGTTCGCGATCATGTTCACGCATGATCTGGCAAATCTCGGCATGGTGCTCAAGGTGATGCCCGTCATCGGCATCCCGCTGCCCTTCTTCAGTGCGGGCGGCACGGCAATGCTTTCGATGTATCTCTGCATCGGGCTCGCCCTCAGCGCATATACGCACAATACGAAAAAATACCGCGTCTTCTATGATGCGGAAGCAAATTAAAGGAGTATCGTTCTTATGGATCAGATGGTCGAAACCACAATGGAAACCTCGCTTTTCCCGGTCAGCATGGAGAAGCACATCATCTTCGCGGTCATTGCGGCGGTGTTCTTCCTGCTGCAATTCGTGCGCACGAAGCAGTGGTATCAGCTCGTGATGGCAGCGGCGATCCCGCTCTCCCTGCTGATCTACATCGACACCGAAAACATGACGCTGTTCTACGGCGTCGGCATTCTGGAGGCGGTGCTGCTCTGCACGGCGCTCGTGCTGAATATTGTGCAGTCGCACAAGCAGAGCAAGGCGGAGAAAGCGGCGAAGGCTGCGGCTGAGGCAAAGAAGGCAGAGGAAGAGGCGGCAAAGGCTGCGGCTGAGACCGCAGAAGCCGCAGAGAAGACGGAGGCTGCCGAATGAGCCGGGCAAAGCGCATCGTATTCCTCGACTGGGCGACGATGGCGCCGCAGGGGAGCACGCTCTCTCCGAAGCATTTTGCGCCGCTCGCGGAGCATGTCGATATTTTCCCGCTGACTGCGCCCGGGGAGACTGTCTCCCATATCGGCGATGCGGATGTCGTGATCTGCAATAAGGTGCTGATCACGAAGGAGGTGCTGGAAGCCTGCCCGAATGTGAAGTATATCGGCATTCTGGCGACCGGCTACAACAATGTCGATCTCGAAGCAGCTTCTGCGCACGGCATCCCTGTCTGCAATGCAGGCACCTATTCGACCGATGCCGTCGCACAGCTTGTGTTCTCCTATATCCTCGATCACTATGAGCGCATGTCGCTCTACGCGATGGAGACCCGTCTCGGCAAATGGGAGAGCGCGCAGACCTTCTCGTATTTTCCGTATCCGACGGCAGAGCTCCGCGGCAAGACGCTCGGCATCATCGGGCTCGGCGCAATCGGAAAGCGCGTTGCGGAGATCGGCAATGTCTTCGGTATGCACATCATCGCGGCGACCCGCACGCAGCCCGCGCACTGCCCCTATGAGCTGATGACGGCAGAGGAGGTCTTTGCGCGTGCGGATGTGGTGACGCTGCACTGCCCGCTGACAGAGCAGACGCGGCATCTGGTCTGCAAGGAGACGCTTGCCCGCATGAAGGAGACAGCCGTGCTGATCAACACCTCACGCGGCGGCACTGTCTGCGAGCCGGATCTTGCCGAGGCACTCAATCACGATATGATCGCGGCGGCATATGTCGATGTGCTTGACAAAGAGCCGATGTCGCCGGAAACGCCGCTCAAAACGGCGAAGAACTGTCACATCACGCCGCATATCGGCTGGACGCCCGCGGAGACGCGGAAGCGCCTGCTCGACATTACCGAGGATAACCTCCGCGGCTGGCTGAACGGCAATCCGCAGCATGTGGTGAATGCGCTGTAAGCCGTGACGCACATGAAATGAAAAGGAGGACTGCTGCATGGCAGATCAACAGATCCGCGAGGAGATCCGCGCAGTGCTCGAAACATTTTCGCACAGCCCGAAGGCGCATGTGCAGAGCTTCGGCTGTCAGCTCAATTTCTGCGACGGCGAAAAATATAAGGGGATTTTGCAGGATCTCGGCTATGAGCTCACGGATACCCCGGAGGAAGCCGATGTCATCCTCTTCAATGCCTGTGCCGTGCGGGCCCATGCGGAAAGCCGCGTGATCGGGCGGCTCGGTGCACTGAAGGCCATCCGCGAGAAGAACCCGCGTCTGGTTGTCGGGCTCTGCGGCTGCATGGCAGAGGAGCAGGCGGTGCGCGACCTGCTGAAGAAATCCTATCCGTTTGTGAATCTGGTGCTCGGCGCGGGCGCGATGGAGCGTCTGCCGGAGAGCCTGATGGCGGTCTACCGCGGGCAGAAGCGTGCGGAGGCACTCGCCTTTGCCGGGCTTCCCGACGAAACGCTGCCGACCGTGCGCGAGAGCACATTTCAGGCGAGCGTGCCGGTGATGTACGGCTGCAACAATTTCTGCACCTACTGCATCGTGCCCTATGTGCGCGGCAGGGAGCGGAGCCGCACCCCGGAGGCGATCGAAGCGGAGGTGCGCGGGCTGATCGCGAACGGATGCAGGGAGATCCTGCTGCTCGGGCAGAATGTCAATTCCTACGGCAGAGGGCTTGAAACGGAAATGAACTTCCCCGCGCTGCTGCGCCGTCTGGACGCCATTCCCGGCGATTACATCATCCGTTTCATGAGCTCGCACCCGAAGGATGCCACCCCGGAGCTCATCGACACGATGCTTGACTCCGAACATATTGAGCATCACCTGCATCTCCCGGTGCAGTCGGGCAGCGATGCCGTACTGAAAGCGATGAACCGCAGATACACCGCAGAAAAATATCTCACGATGATCGACTACGCACGCGCAAAGGCGCCGGATTTCGGCTTCTCGAGCGACCTGATCGTCGGCTTCCCGACGGAGACCGATGCGGACTTCGAGGAGACCATGCGCATCATCGAATATGTGAAATACGACAATCTCTATACCTTTATTTACAGCCGCCGTGACGGGACACCCGCTGCGGAGATGCCGCAGGTCTCGACCGAGGAGCAGATCGCCGCACGCATGGCAAGGCTGCTTGCAAGGCAGAAGGAGATCTGCGAGAAATGGAATGCACGCTTCCTTGGAAAGACCGTGCGGATGCTCGCAGAGAAGCGCAGCCCGGAGACAGGGCTCCTGCTCGGCAAAACACGCGAGGGGCTCGTCATTGAGGTGCCGGGCGGGGAGAGCGACATCGGCAGTCTGCTCGATGTCCGCGTTACCGGCGTGAAGAACTGGGCGCTTTCGGGCGAAAAGCAGTAACACAAAGGAGGGATTCTAATGACGTTTGAGGACCCGAAGAATTACAGTGTGACATCTCATGACATTATTTCCGAGATCATGGATCTTGATTACCGCATTCCGCAGGCGGAGCGCTTCGCGGCGGAGATGCAGGCACAGAAGGTGACGGCAGTGCCGGTCGATGAGGCGCCTGCCGCAGATTTTGTCACAGCGGACAAAGCCGCGTTTTTCAGCTTTCTGCGTGCGTGCGGTGTGCGCGGCGTGCTGTACCGCTATGCGTATTACACCGCATCGGATGTGGACCGTTTCTACGATTTGCAGGATGCGGACAAGGCGTTCTTCTCTTCGCATGTGTACGCGGAGTCTGCCCATGAGCCCGGCAAGGTGTTTTACAGCAGGCGCACGGGATCGCAGGCAGGCGATGCACACACGGACTATGAGGATTATCTCCTCTACTGCAAATATATGCGTCTGGCGCTTGACCTTGGCTGCCCGAAGCGCATGGAGATCTATGCGCTGCACGAGGGCAAGGTGCTCTGCTGCGTGCTGGAGGATCTCTGGATGGAGCGGCTTCAGCTCCCGAATGCCGCGATGATCAAGGCACAGTGCGTCAACACGGGCACCGTGCGCGGCTCCGTCGGGCAGATCTCGTTCCGGTTTACCTATATTCCCGAGAGCGAATTTGCAGGGGAGGAGCCGCAGCCGGCGGCCGGGGATGCAGCGCCGGAGCAGCCCGCGAAGGCACCCGCAAAGAAGCAGCCGGCACGGAAGCCGGCAGCCGGGAAGCGCACCGCGCCGAAGAAGAAATAAACGCCGCATTTCCCGATGTTTTTCGCCGCAGTGCGGTATCATGAAGAGAATTTCGGTCTGCGGCAGAAAGAGAGAACAGAGAATGAAAGCAAGGTTCCACTTGCCCGATTTTGCAGGGCATTTCCGCTTCAACGCAGTCTTTGCGGAGCTGCTGGAAAAGCGCCCGCAGTATTTCCGCGAGGGCGTTGAGATCGCGTCCGTCTACGGCGTCTTCCCGCCTTCTCTCTGGAACGGCGGCAGAACGCAGGGCGGTGTCTGCGACAAGAGCTTTATCAAGGGTGTCATCCGCACATTCAACGACAAGGGCATCCCGCTGCGGTTCACCTTCACGAACCCAATGCTCGAAAAGAAGCATCTCAGCGACGATTTCTGCAATACCGTGATGCACCTCGCCGACAACGGGCTCAATGAGGTCATTGTGTTCTCGCCGCTGCTGGAGGAGTATATCCGCAAAAATTACCCGCGCTACAAGATCACCAGCTCCACCTGCAAGCGCATCACCGATGCGGACACGCTCGTCAGCGAGGTGGAAAAGGATTATCACATCGTTGTCATCGACTACGACCTGAATCACGACTTTGAGACGCTCAGGAAGATTCCCGACAAGAAAAAGTGCGAGCTGCTGGTCAATGCCTGCTGCAATCCCGGATGCCCGCGGCGTTCGGCGCATTATGAAGCGATCGGTCTGCAGCAGATCGCCTATGCAGAGCATGTGAAGCGCTTCCGCAACATGCCCTTTGATGAAAGTGCGCTGCTGAAGGCGCACCCGGAGATCCGGCAGTTCTCGGAATGTCCCTGTGCGGAACGCAGCCTCTTTGACATCACCGGGCTGAAAAACCACATCACGCCGGATGAGATCTGGGAGACATACATCCCGATGGGCTTTGAGCAGTTCAAGCTCGAGGGACGCACCTTCGATACGCTGAACCTTGCGGAGCATTACATGTACTACATGGCAAAGCCCGAATGCCGCGACCGCGCACGCTATGAGTTCCTCAAATGGCTCGCCGCCAATGAGGTGCTGGATGTGCGGGAATGAGCGGCACGCAAATTCAGTTTATACAATCCAATCAATATAAAGGAGAATCAGGATCATGGCAGATTTACTGGAAATGGCAAAGGCACTCGGCAAGGCGCTCCAGCAGGACGAGCGCTACCTTGCATTCCGCAAGGCGGCTGAGGACAACGACAAGGACGAGAAGCTTCAGGAGCTGATCGCAGCGTTCAATCAGAAGCGGCTCGACCTCGGCAACGCAGAGGATGCGCCTGAGCAGGATGCGGACAGAGTCCGTGCGCTCGGCGAGGAGGTCCGTGCGCTCTACGGCGAGATCATGGGTCACCCGACGATGGCGGTCTATCAGGGTGCGCGTGCGGATTTCGAGCAGCTTCTGGACGGCATCAACCGCGTCATCGCGATGAGCGCCGCGGGACAGGACCCCGACAATTTTGACATTACCGTTGCAGCAGGCTGCTCCGGCGACTGCTCCGGCTGTGCAGGCTGCCACTGATGGGCATGGAGATCGACCGCTCGAAGCTCTCGCCGATGATGCAGCAGTATCTTGCCGTGAAGGATGCGTCCGGTGACGCGATCGTGTTCTTCCGGCTCGGCGATTTCTACGAGATGTTTTTTGACGACGCGATTCTTGTCTCGAAGCTGCTGGAGCTGACGCTCACCGGCAGAGACTGCGGACTGCCTGAGCGCGCCCCGATGTGCGGCGTGCCCTATCATGCAGTGGAGCAGTATCTCAAGCGGCTCGTGAATCTTGGCTACCGCGTCGCGATCTGCGAGCAGATGGAGGATCCGGCGCTTGCAAAGGGGCTCGTGGAGCGCGGTGTCATCCGCGTGGTCACGCCCGGCACGCTGATCGAATCCTCGATGCTTGATGAATCAAGCTGTAATTACCTCGCCGCGGTATGGGGCTGTGGCGAGGAAATTGCATTTGCGGCGGCGGATATTTCGACCGGCGCTGTGGAGCTGCACCGTCTGGAGGGCAAGTCGCGCACGGATGAGCTCATCTCGCTGCTCGACCGCTATCACCCCTCGGAGCTGCTCATCACAAAGGAATTCCTCGATTACAAGCCCGTCGCCGCCTTTCTGAAAACGCGAACGGGCTGCATGGTCACGCTCCGCGACGATGAATGCTTTTCGCCTGCCCTTCAGCGCGAGACTGTCTTAAAGCAGTTTTCCGCGGAGAGCTTCAAGGCGCTCGGCATCACCGAAAACGGCACCGATGCGGCAGTCATCAGCGGACTGTTCCAGTATATCGCAGAGACACAGCGCGCGCTGGTCGGCAGATTCACGGGCATCACACTGCACGGCAAGGACAGCATCATGGGGCTCGATGCCGCCGCACGGCGCAATCTTGAGCTGACAGAAACGCTGCGTTCGCATGAGAAAAAGGGCTCGCTGCTCGGCGTGCTCGATAAGACCGAGACAGCGATGGGCAGACGCATGCTCCGCACATGGCTTGAGCAGCCGCTGACGGCACCTGTCGCGATCATGGATAGGCTGAATGCGGTCGAGCTGCTGACGAAGCAGAGCGTCACGATGATGGAGCTGCGCGATCTGCTCGATCAGGTCTTTGACCTTGAGCGCCTCATGTCTCGCGTCATGTTCCAGAAGGCGACCCCGCGTGACCTGAAAGCACTCTCGCAGACGGCGCTCCGTCTGCCGGATGTCAAGACACTGCTTAAAAAGCTCCCGCAGTCGAAGCTGCTGACAAAGCTCGAGGGCGAGATCTCGCCGCTCAACGATATATCGGAGCTCATTGAGCGCGCACTGGTCGATGAGCCGCCTGTGCAGGTCAAGGACGGCGGCGTCATCCGCGACGGCTTCCATGCGGAGCTCGACGGCTTCCGCCATGCGATGAACCACGGCACCGATCTCATCGCGGAGATCGAAGCACGCGAGAAGGAGCGCACCGGCATCAAGAATCTGAAAACGGGCTATAACCGTGTCTTCGGCTACTATCTGGAGGTCTCCCGCTCCTACTACGAGCAGGTGCCGCCGGAGTGGATCCGCAAGCAGACGCTTGCCAACTGCGAACGGTACATCACCGAGGAGCTCCGCAATGCGGAGAATACCATTGTCGGCGCGAAGGACAAGGCACTCGCGCTTGAAGCACAGATCTTCACGGAGCTGCGGGAATTTGTCGCACAGCAGCTCGCGACCGTGCAGGAGACGGCAGCCGCCGTTGCAGCGGTCGATGTGCTCTGCTCGCTTGCGCTGACCGCAATGGAAAACGAATACTGCAAGCCGGAGATCGCCGTAGACGGTCGCATCGAGATCAAGGACGGGCGGCACCCGGTTGTCGAGCAGACGCTCACCGACACGGTCTTTGTGCCGAATGATGTGCTGCTCGATACGAAGGCAAACCGCCTTGCGATCATCACGGGGCCCAATATGAGCGGCAAATCAACCTATATGCGGCAGACGGCGCTCATCGTGCTGATGGCGCAGATGGGCAGCTTTGTCCCGGCATCCTATGCAAAGATCTCGGTTGTCGATCAGATCTTCACGCGCGTCGGCGCTTCGGATGACCTGACCGCGGGCGAATCGACATTCATGGTCGAGATGCACGAGGTCTCCGATATTCTGAAGCATGCAACGAAGAACAGCCTTGTGATTCTCGATGAGGTCGGGCGCGGCACCTCCACATTCGACGGCATCAGCATTGCAAGGGCGGTCGCGGAATTTATCGCGGGCAAGAAGATCGGCTGCAAGACGCTCTTTGCGACGCATTACCATGAGCTGACGATGCTGGAGGGACAGTGCGAGGGCGTGCGGAATCTCAGTGTCGCCGTGAAAAAGCACGGAGATACGATTCGGTTCCTGCGCAAGATCGTGTCCGGTGCTGCCGATGACAGTTACGGCATCGAGGTTGCAAAGCTGGCGGGACTGCCGACGGCTGTGACAAACCGTGCGCGTGCGCTGCTCTCGGAGCTTGAGGCACAGAGCCGTGCGGAAAAGGAAGCGCGTGCGATGCAGCTTGCCGCAGAGAGCGCCGGGCAGATGTCCTTCTCGGCGGATGCGGATGCACAGGTGATCGCGCAGCTTTCCAAGACGCATGTGAATGAGCTTTCCGATGCGGAATGCCGCGAGCTGCTGCTCGATCTCACCGGCATGCTGCACGGATAATTGTCAGACAGTTCAGAAAGGCATTCTATGAAAAAATACATTGCGCTGCTGTGTGCCTGCGTGCTGCTGCTTCCGGCGGCCGCGTGCGGCAATAATGGCTCGCTGCCTTCAGGCAGTCAGGATGCGGCAAGCTCCGCGGAGACAACAGATGCTTCACAGGCAGAGCCGCCCGCAGCGGAAATCACGCTTGTCAACAAAATGACGGAGACCGAGCGGTCGCGTGTGTCCCGCCACGGGCTCACGCTGCTCGATCCGCCCCCGGAAGCAGAGCCTGCCGCAGAGGCGCCGCAGCCCGATACGGCGCCTAAGGTGGAGATCGAATTCCACACCATCACGATCGAGGAGCTCCGCGAATATGCCGAGTACGCACGCAAGGAGAAGAACGATTCGGAGTATGAGGAGTTGCTGGCTTGGATCAAAAACGCTGAGGAGACCGGCGAGGGGCTGTCCACTTACGCGCAGTATGTGCTTGTGGACGGCGTGATGCTGTCATATCCGCTGCCGGATGAGACGGCGTTTACGGAAGGCAACCCGTTTGGCTTAGTCTCCTCCAGTATGGGCGAGGATGAAAAGATTGAATCGACGGAGTATTCCTTTGATACAATGGAGGATTATCTCAGCCATATCCGGGAAGATTCCATCGAAAACGGATTCAGCGAAGCAGAAGCCGATCTGGAAGCAGAGCGCATGCAGATCGCCTATGACGCCTATCTCGGCAAGACCTACGAAACGCTCCCGGAGGGCACCGTCGATCCGTCAGATCTGTCGCTTTATGAGGGCGGCAGCGGCGAATATGTCGATTACCGCGACAAATGGGAATATGACCGCAGCGAGGTGGAGGCGATCCGGGATGCGGTTGAGGAGATCGAGATCTACGATGAGGAGATGCGCACCGATTTTCTCGTGCATGTGACGCTCCCGCCGGACTATGACAGCAGCAGGGCATATCCTGTGTTTCTGCTGACGGACGCGGTCTGGCGCTTCGGCAATGTGCCGGCGCTCCGAAAGCTGATCGCGGAGGGTGAGGCGGCGCCTGTGCTGCTCGTGACGCTCGGATACGGCTACAATCGCGACGGCGCCGAAGGAGACGGCCGTTACAACGATCTGGTGATCGAACGCGACAAGCTGCTCGATTTTGTCACCGACAACCTGATGCCCTATCTCGGCGAATGCTACCGCATCGACTATGCGGCATCCACGCTGTACGGGCATTCCGACGGCGGTGTATTTGCACACAACGCGCTGTGTAAATCCGACCTGTATGAAAATCAGCCGTTCGGGAAATACATCATCGGCAGCCCGGCGCTCTGGGGCTTATACAACTATCTCGACCATTTCGGCAACAGTGCCGCGATCGACGAAGTGCTGAACGATTACGGCTATTTCGACCGCAATGAGAAGATGAACAAAACCGTGTTTCTCTGTGCGGGCGCGCAGGAGGATCCCGACTACGCGGACAGCTATAACGGGCGCGACACGACGCTGGAAGGCGTGGAAAAGCTCAAAAACCGCCTCGAAGCGCACGGCGCCGATCTGACCTGCAAGCTCTACGAATCGCATCATTACCAGTATATCCCTGAAATGCTGACAGAATATCTGAAAGCGACATATCCCGGCGCAGCGGCAGACTGAACCCGCTGCCCGATCTCACCGGTCTGCTGCACAGCTTGCGGCAGCGCCGGTTTTCAGCCGGAGGTTCCTGATGATCTATATTCTTGAGGACGACGACAGCATCCGTAAGCTCGTGATCTATGCGCTGGAAAGTCAGGGCATGGCAGCGGAGGGCTTTGAGACGCCGGAGCGGTTCCGTGCGGCGCTCGCTGCAAAGAAGCCTGAGCTTGTGCTGCTCGATATTATGCTGCCGCATGAGGACGGCATCTCTGTGCTGCGCTCGATGCGGAAATACCCCGAGACGGCGGAGATTCCCGTCATCATGCTCACAGCGAAAAATACCGAATTCGACCGCGTGACCGGGCTGGATGCGGGCGCAGACGACTATATTGCAAAGCCCTTCGGCATGATGGAGCTGGTCGCACGGATCCGTGCAGTGCTGCGGCGCACAAAGCCGAAGCCCGCCATAACGGAATATCGCCGCGGTACGCTCTATGTCTGCCCGGAGAAGCATATCGTGCAGGCAGACGGGCGGGAAATTCAGCTCACGAACAAGGAGTTCATGCTGCTCTGCACCCTTCTGGAGCATATGGGTCTGGTCATGACCCGCGAGACGCTGCTTGAACGGGTCTGGGGGCTCTATGCAGAGCCCGAGAACCGCACGCTCGATGTGCATATCCGCTCGCTGCGCGCAAAGCTCGGCGCGGCGGGGAGCTGCATCGAAACCGTGCGCGGCATCGGTTACCGGATCAGCGGAGAAGAGACATGACCAAAACAATCTTCAAGAGCGTGTTCGCAGTCGGCATCTCCGTGATGCTGCTCTGTGCAGTGCTGTTCTTCGGGCTGCAATACCGCGAGACCTATGATGAAACCTATGCTGCGCTGCAGCAGGAGGCGGTCTATGCGGAAAACGGGCTGAAGATCGGCGGGATGCACTATCTTGAAACGCTCGGCAGCATCAACCGCATCACATGGATCGCGGAAGACGGTTCCGTGCGCTATGACAGCGAATGCACCGGCGAGACCGCGAATCAGGCGGGATACTCGGAGGTGCGCGATGCCTTCTCCTCCGGCGAGGGCAAGGGCATCCGCAAATCGGAGAGCAGCGGCGAGAGCATGATGTATTATGCGCTGCGCTGCGGAGACGGCAGCGTCCTGCGGCTGAGCCGCCCGCTCAGTGCGGTGCGCACGGCAGCGGCGGCGGTGAGCCCTGTGCTCTGGGTGACGGTGCTGGTGCTGATGATCTCCGGTGTGCTGGCATTCCGTGCGGCAAAGCAGATCACGCAGCCGATCAATGCGCTTGATCTTGACAATCCCGACCCGAATATCTATTCCGAGCTGGCGCCGCTTGTCAGCCGCATTCAGGTGCAGAATTTCACCATTCAGGAGCAGATTGTCGAGCTGAAACGGCGGCAGGAGGAATTCTCTGCGCTGACGGCCAGCATGAGCGAGGGCTTCCTGCTCGTTGACCGCGACGCCGTTGTGCTCAGCGTCAACGGCACGGCGCAGCGGCTGCTCTCAGTCGTGGAGATCGGCGATAAGCTGGATCCGAGCGGCGAGGTCCGTGAAGCTGTCAAAACGGCGCTGCACGGCGAACATGCCGAAACGATGTTCACGCAGGACGGCGAGGCGTGGGAATTCATCGCGAACCCCGTGCAGATACACGGAAAGCCCTCCGGCGCCGTGCTGCTGCTGGTGAATGTCACCGAGCGGGAGCAGCGGGAGCAGCTGCGGCAGGAGTTCTCGGCGAATGTATCTCACGAGCTGAAAACGCCGCTGACCTCCATCTCCGGCTTTGCGGAGCTCATGGCGCAGGGGATGGTGCCGCAGGAGAAAACCGAGGAATTTGCCTCTGATATTTACCGCGAGGCGCAGCGCCTGATCGCGCTGGTCGATGACATCATCCGGCTCTCGAAGCTCGATGAGGGCGGCTTGCAGATGCAGTGGGAGCCGGTGGATCTGAAAGCACTCTCTGCCGATGTGCTGGAGACCCTGCGTGCGGCGGCGGAGAAGCGGAAGGTCCGGATGGAGCTGATCGGTGAGCCGGTCGCGGTAGACGGCGTTTACCGTCTGCTGCATGAAACAGTCTACAATCTCTGCGACAACGCAGTGAAATATAACCGCGAGGGCGGCAGCGTCACGGTCTCGGTCTCGGAAACGGCAGCAGGCGTCACGCTCACTGTCACCGACACCGGCATCGGCATCCCGTATGCAGAGCAGGGGCGCGTCTTTGAGCGCTTCTACCGCATCGATAAGAGCCACTCAAAGGAGCTCGGCGGCACAGGTCTCGGTCTTTCGATCGTGAAGCATGCGGCACAGTATCTCGGTGCGTCCGTCACGCTGGACAGCACCCCCGGCGAGGGCACGGCGATCACGCTGACCTTCCCGCAGCGGACGCAGCAAAAAGGAGACGGCGAACACAGCAAATGAAACGGTTATTTGTGATATGCAGCATCGCCCTGTTCTGCCTCTGTATGCCGATAAAGGCATATGCGGCAAGCGAGGGCGATGTGTATGCGGCGCTCAGAAGCATCGGTGTGCCGGAGGAATATGTCTCGCAGGCGGCAGGAGTGCTCGCACGCGGCAGATCGGACGGTGCGGGCGTCTACCGCAGCGACGGCAGCTATTATTCCTACGCCGCGATGGTGAATTATATTTACGCAAACAGCGAGACGATTCTGCTCTACTGCGGCATCGACCCGGGCTCCGGCGGCGATGTGACGGCGCAGACGGTCACATCCGGCACGGAAGAAACAACAGCTCTGACCGCGGAAACCGTGTCGGAGACAGCTGAAACAGCGGCATCTGCGGAGGATACGGCCGCCGCGGGGGAGGGTGTGCTGAGCCTTCCGCCGGAGGAGCTGTTCGGGCTCGGCACTGTCCCGGCGCAAACGGAAACCGTCACAACGGCGGCATCATCCGCAGCGCAGACGGCATCGGAAACTGCGGAACGCATCAGCACCGCAGCCGGAACGGAGAAAGCAGAGTCTCGCACGGGTCTTGCGGTCTCGTCGGTGCTGCTGATCCTCGCGGCGGTGTGCGGCATCGGCGGCATGGCATGGAAGCTGCGTGCCGATCAGAATGCAGAGGAATAAAGGAACGCTCAAAACAGAAAGCGCCCCTGATCCGCAGAACGGATCGGGGGCACTGTGCGTTTATAAGGTTACGCTTTGAAATAGTCTGCGAACGCCGCAAGCTGCTCTGCATCGGTGCAGGGCGCATCTGCGGGGATCTGCATGAGGCCGAGCTTTCCGAGATCGCGGAGTGCCGGTGCGATCATGAAGCCGTACTGCGCCTGCAAGCTGCTGACGCCTTCGGCGGTGAGGGCATCGCCCTCTGCCTTGACAGCAGAGGAGGCGGCAGCTGAACAGCCATACTTCCGCAAAAAAACTGCTTGCGATTTTTCTGAATCTGTGTTATAATAAGATGAAGTGTTATGTTTCATCATCAACGGAGGCAAACCCTATGGCATCTATCTGGAATCATCGCATCAGCATTTCGCTGTTCGGCGAAGCGGAGGGCCCCGCGATCGGCGTCGTCCTCGACAATATCCCCCCGGGGGAATATATCGACATCGAAGACCTTGCGCGCTTCATGACGCGCCGCACCCGCTCGCTCTTTCTGCCGGATGACCCCAATCACCAGCGGGAGCAGCTCGACTTCCCGCAGGTGCTCTCAGGTCTTATCAATGACCGCACCACCGGCTCGCCGCTCTGCGCGTTTCTCAACAACCCGCGCGGCATCGGGCAGGTCGATTATCAGAATATCTCCCGCATCGCACGCCCCGGACACGCCGACTACACCGGCGCGATGCGCTACCGCGGCTTTGCCGATGTGCGGAGCGGCGGGCATCTCTCTGAGCGCATGACGATCCCGCTCTGCTTTGCGGGCGCCGTCTGCCGCCAGATCCTAGAGCGCCGCGGCATCTATGTCGCCGCGCAGATCACCTCGATCCACAATATCAAGGACAAGCCCCTCTCGCAGACCGCCGTCACGAAGGAAGACCTCCTGCGCATCCGCAACCGCAGAATGCCGGTCAACAACCCCGTGCAGGGCAAGAAGATGCTTGCGGATATCCAGCAGGCGTCGATGGGCGGTGAGACGCTCGGCGGCACCATCGCCTGCTATGCGGTCAATGTCCCCGCAGGCATCGGCTCCCCGATCTTCGACGGGCTTGAAAATTCCATCGCACAGCTCGTCTTCGGCATCCCCGGCGTGCGCGGGCTTGAGTTCGGCGCGGGCTTCCAGACCGCGAAGATGACCGGCAGCCAGTGCAACGACGCCTTCTATGTCGATGACCGCGGGCATGTGCTGACAAAAACCAACCATCACGGCGGTATTCTGGGCGGCATCTCGTCCGGCATGCCGATCTGCTTCGATGTGGCAATCAAGCCGGCGGCATCCATCGGAAAGCCGCAGGAGACTGTCGATTATTCCGCAATGACCAATGAGGTCATCCAGAGCGCAGAGGCGCCGCATCCGTGCATGGTGCCCGAGTCGGTGCCGTCCGTCGAAGCGGCTATGTGCATCGCGCTCGTATCGCATCTGCTCGATTACCCGAACTTTGTGTAAGCGCCTATGAAAAAACAGACGCTTCTGATCGCATCCATGTGTGTGATCGCGGCGGGCGGCATCGGCACACTGCTGCTGCACCGTCCAAAGCCCGAGGCGCTCTGCGGCACATGGCAGCTCGATCACGAGGACGCGGGCGAAACGCTCACGCTTTACAATGACATGACCTATGTGCAGACCTGGACCTCATACCAAAACGATGAAGTGCGTTCACATGATCGCACGGGCACATGGGAGATGGACGGCAGCACGCTCCGCATAGATGTCCCGGCAGCGGGCACGGTATCCGAATACCGTGTCTCCCTGCGGAATGATGTCATGACATGGAAGGAGCGGCTCCCGAACGGCGAAACCGATACACGCGAATATCAGCGGCGGGACTGAAGCCTCCCGCAGAAAATCATCAGCAGAAAGGGCGGTGACGGCATGGACACCGAGGATCTGGAGCTTGAGATCGAAGAGGAGCTTCCGGGGCAGATGGCATTTTTCCCCGAGGAGGAGGTGCCGCATGCGCCGAAGCCTCCTGAGAAGGAGGCGCATGTCCCGAAGATGAAGGCGCCGGATCTGACGCATCCGCCGTTCATCTGCATCCTGCTCTGCGATATTCTCTCGCAGATGGGCGGAAAGCTCCCCTCCGACTGGCTCTATGACATTATGGTCGGGGCAGGGCATATCAACTACTTCATGTATGAGGATGTGACCGGCTTCCTGCTCGAAAACAGTATGGCAGAGGAAGTGCCCGACAAAAACGGCGTGATGCAGTATTGCCTGCTCGATAAGGGCAGACAGTGCGCAAAGCTGCTGCGGCTCTATGTGCCGAAGATGTACCGTGACGCCGTGCTGCTGACGGCACTGCGCTATGAAGCACGGCAGAAGGCGCTGCGCGATCTGGACATTACCTGCGAGCAGACCGACACCGACTGGGTGCTCCGCGTCACCGGCAAGGATCAGGAACGTGAAATGTTCGGCCTGCAAATCCATGCGCCGACCGAGAAGGACGCCCAATCGCTCGGTGAGTGCATCCTCCGCAATCCGGCTGGCTTCTTCGGCAGGGTGCTCGAGATGATCCTCACGAACGAAGAGGAGCAGTACGATCTCTCGGATAATTAGCAGGGGAGTCCGTGCGGTGTTTTATTTTGCCGCGCCCATTGCTTTTTTTCGCAGCATATGTTATAATAAGGGTACATTTCAATCAAGGAAGGGTAGATTACCATGAACGCTATGAAGAAAACCATTGCAGCGCTGCTGGGCACTGTCTCTGCGGCGGCGCTCTGCTCCCTGACCGCATTCGCGGATGAGGCAGCGGCATCCTCCTCGCAGACTGCATCGCAGGAGGTCAATCCGACCATGCAGCTTCTCACGAGCATCATCCCCTTTGCGATCGCACTGGTGCTGCTCTATCTCATTCTGCTCCGTCCGCAGCAGAAGCGCGAGAAGCAGGCACAGCAGATGCGCGAGAATGTCCGCGTCGGAGACGAGGTCTGCACGGCGGGCGGCATCGTCGGCATCGTGCTCCGTGTGACCGATGATACGGTCGTGCTGGAGACAGGCGGCGAGCGCAACAAGATCCGCGTGAAGAAGTGGGCGATCCACGAGAACATCACGCAGATGGAGGAGCAGGCGGCTGCTGAGAAGGAGCGCAAGGCGGCAAGACGCGCAGGCATCGCGACCGCTGCTGCAAACGACGACAAAAAGAAGAAGTCTGACGAATGATTCTGCATCAAAAAAAGCCCCGCGCACTGCATTGTATCGGCAGTGCGCGGGGCTTTTTGATGTCCCTTTTCGGAATTGTGTTCCCCGTGATAAACCAGTATTTGCCGGGGGAGCACTTTCGATGGTAACCGTAAAACCATCCGCGCCTAGACCTCCGATGTCCAAAATGGTATAATAAACTCCAACCAGCTCCATGGAGTAATCTGGACAGTCCAATTTAGTCTATGGAGTAAATTGGAGTCAATGAGACACAGGAGGAATAGGTATGGCAACAGAAGCAACAGCGATCACAGCGGTAAAGCAGGAAGTGCGCCTGCGGGAATGGTCAGCACAGATTGAAGCACAACAGGCAAGCGGGCTGACCGTTCTACAGTGGTGTGCCGAAAACGGTATCAAGCCCAAGACGTATTATTATCACTTGAAAAAAGTACGGGAGCAGTTTCTTAACCCATCTCCGTCCATCGTGCCATTGAATGTTCCGCGGCAGAGTTCGGATATCCGCATTGAGAAGAACGGTCTGCAAATCGCATTGCCGGCAGACATTGCGCCGGATACTCTTCTCGCATTGGTACAGACATTATGCTGAACGATCTGCCCGCCGGACAGCAAGTGTTTCTTGTGACCGGATACACCGATCTGCGGCGTTCTATCGACGGGCTCGCGGCAATTGTACAGGGACAGCTGGAACTCGATCCGTTCAGCACCGCGCTGTTTCTGTTTTGCGGCAGACGCTGCGACCGCATCAAAGGACTGCTTTGGGAGGGCGACGGTTTTCTGCTGCTGTACAAGCGGCTGGATAACGGACGATTCCAGTGGCCAAGAAATGAGACCGAAGCAAAACTGTTGACGCCTCAGCAGACAAGATGGCTGCTGGAAGGTCTGAAAATCGAACAGCCCAAGGCGATCCGTGAAGGAAAACCGGGTGCATTATACTGAAGAAAAAGCAAGGGGATTTGACGATTTTCCTTGCTTTTTCGCTTGTTTTATGGTATAATATAGATAGCTTAAAACGAACGGAGGAGAGCGGTTTTGTCAGAGCAGGATATTGAAAAACTGTAAGCGCCAACCATTCCCGGCTCAACTCATAAAGAAATGAGCCGAGGAACATCCTCGGCTCAAAATGTATCAGTGTAACGCGAACTGTACGCAACTGTAAGAAACAGTGTAACGCCTACTGT
>JAEEGK010002032.1_pt1 | contig 50656 bp, 31 predicted proteins | sample 8958771 | NCBI WGS metagenome assembly JAEEGK01 (sample SAMN16246547, study PRJNA631951) | gut metagenome | biome: gut microbiome; feature: rumen; material: SC-attached | host: Bos | place: Iran: Karaj | collected 2018-10 | reverse complement strand
ACAATTAGTTTTTACTTTTTCATAATATTTATCTCTACTTTTTTTAAATAAATTAGATACTTCTTTATTTTGAAAATAATTAGTATTTCTAATATTTTCAATATTAACTTTCTATATTACTTTTAAATCTAAAATTTTTTTCTTTTTATTACTTTCTTCAATATTTAAATTTGAATTATGAATAAATTTTATTTTTTTGAACTTTTTTAAACTATAATTAAAATTTTTTTTCTTTTTTAAATTAATATTATTTTTTATTTTGAATATTTGAAATAAAATTTATACTAAGAGAATCTAGATTTTTATTATCTTCTTTTATTCTTGTAGATATAATATTTCCTATTGATTTTTTTTCCAAAGAATATTTAAAAACAATATTTTTATATTAACACTTTTATTTATTTAATTGATTTATATTTATGAAGATTTAAACTATTATTAATTTAAGTTGATATTTGAATTTGTATTTATATTTTTTTATCTTTTGAAGAAAAAGATTTAATACAATTTTCTTTAGAATATATTATTTTCTTTTTTTAGATTCTAAAATAATATTTGAATTATTAATATTATTCTTAATATAACTTATTTCCAAAGAATTTTTTTTTAATATAGGATAAAGGATTTAAATTAAAAGAATTTTTATGAGTTATTATATTATTATTTTTATTTGGTTTTAATTTCTTATATTTATTTAAACTTAATTTTTCTTCATTATTAAGTGAATTATCTTTTGTTCTAATAAAATATTTTTCTTTTTTAGAATTAACTTTATTTTTATTATACATTGTAAATAAAACTAATTTATTTTTTCTTTAAGAATAATTATTTTTTTTATTTTTTATTCCTTTTCTTATATTCTTTTTATTCATTATATAAATAATCATTAATTCCTTCTTTTAAAGTTTTTGATGTTAAAAAACCTTCTTCTAATAATCTTTGACTATTTAAATCACTATTAATTATATTTAAAGTTAAAGTTTATTGAGTTAGATTTTCTATTGTTTTTTAGCTTTTTCATCAATATTATATTATTTAAATACTGTTTTTTCTATTTATATTCTTTTATATTTTTACCAAAAGTTTCTTTATAACATATATGATGCTTTATTATTAAAATAATTATCTATTAGAATTTTATTATAATAAAAGTTTGTATAAAATGGTCTATAAAAAAAAGATAAATAACTTTTATAATATTTTGCTGATTTTGCTGATTTATTAAGAGAATCTTTTATAGGATATTTAATTTATATACAATCATATGGATAATTATATATTAAATAATCATTATTATTTTAATAAATAATGACCCTTTCTTTTTTTATTAATTTATTAATTGATTTTTTTCCATTTCTTCTTCTTTTATAATTCTATATTTTAAATATAAAATATCTTTTTGTATTTAAACGTAAAATCTTCTTCACATTTTTAAATTATTTCAAATAATAAATTTAAAATCAATTTATAAAATCCAGTTATAATATTTTATATTGAATTAAAAATATTAAAAAATATTCCAATAATTTAAAAAAAATTATATTTTCACATAAATAAAACAATTAAAAAGTGAAAATTTATAAAAAATAAAATAAAAAATTATTATTTATAATCATTATTTCTCCTTCTATTATCAGCTTTAATATTTAAAAGTTTATTTACAGAGTTTAAAGAAATGAAAATCTCTTTAGGAATAATACCAAGCATTTTTTTAGTTTGATAAATAATATTATTTAAACTATCAACATAACTTGTCCACAAAGCAAAATATAATAAAGTAAAAAAAAAAAATAATAATAATACACATAGAATAAGTTATTATCTTAATATCATTAAAATAATCTTGAACAGATTCATCTAATTTTTCTCTTAATTTAACTAATATAGGAATTAATAAATATTCAGTTATCATTTCCATTTCTTTCATTTCTTTCATATTAAATAGTGTTAAAGGAGAATATTTTTTATATAATAATCTTGTATTTTCATCTGTGAAATTATTACTTGAAATATAATTTTTAGTCCCAAATAAAGTTAAATTATAAGATAAATTATTTTCTTTCCAAATTTTTTCATAATTATCTATTTGAGCTTTCATTATTCTTAATTCTTCAAATAAATTTGACATTATTAATGATAATCCAAATTGAGCACTTCCATCTAAAATAGAATAACAATTATAATTATCATCATTAGGATAAAATTCATTAAAAAAATCATTAGTATAATTACATATATCACTATGAAAAACTGAATATCTAAATTCTGAATAATCTTTTCTAAATATATGTTGATATTTTCTTATTTCATTTTGAATCTCTTTTTTTGATTTTATGTGATTTTCAAATATAAAATCAATAATTTTATATATTTCATTATTTGAAACTAAAGTATTAAAATCAAATAAATATTCTCTTACACAAATATATAATAAAATTGTATTTGTTTGTAATTTTGATTCATAAGAATATACCATTATAAATTGTTTTAAATTTTGAATATAATTAAATAATATTAATAATATTATTAATATATAAATAACAACTAAAACTTGCATTGAGAAAAATATTATATTTATTGTAGTTGTTATTAAAGATATTTTTTGATTGGAGTTATTATATTCATTTCCTTTTATTTGATTATCATTATTATTTGCTTTTCTTAATTTATTTTTATTCATTTCTGATTTTTCACTATCATCATCAAATAAAAATCCATTATCATTTAAACTTTGAATTTTTTTAGTAAAAATTTCACATTTATTTAAATAAGTTAAAATAACATTTCCTTTAATTTCAAAGAAAACTTCAAGATAAGAATTTTTAGTAGATTGAACTTCCATAAAAATATTATAAATAATAAAAAAAGTAGATAAGAGAATAATAGAAGAAATAATATAAACAACAATTAAATTTTTTTTTCTCTTTTTAATAACATCATTAAATTCATTAATATAAGTTTTTTGGCATAAATCAATATCAATTAAAATACCATTTAAAGTATTTTTCATATAAAAAAAAACATTAATATTTAAAGGAATAAGTTCTTCATTTGTTAATTCAGATATAGCAAATAAACTAGTAATAGATTTAGAAATAGTAGAAATGAAAGTTAAATTATATATTCCAACATTATAATCAACATTAATAAAATAAGTTGGTAAAATAGTTTCAAAAATAATATTAAAATTTTTTTCACTTAAACCAGAAGTTTTAATTGATAAATCAGAAATAAAATTATTAGTTGATAAATATAAATTAATTAATCTTTGAGTATAATTTTTTTTGTATTCTTCTTTGTCCATATAAAAATTATCATATTGTTCAAAAGATAATAAAATTATTTCTCTTATTAATTTTAATCCATGAACACTTCCAGTTTGAATATCAAAAGTTTGTTTTATATTAACATATTTTTTATCTAATAATTGAAATGAATGTTTTATTAAAAATAAAAAAAGTAATCCATAGGAAATTATAATAAGAAAAATAATAAAACTTATGATTTTTAATTTTATAATACAATTTGGAACTTCTACTTTTAAAAGAGAATCAGAAATTAATTGAAATAAATTTTCTTTTTTTATTTTTTCTTCTTTATCATAATCATTATAAGATATTGTTTTATGAATAATACCATTATTATTATTAGTATTATTATTATTTTCTTCATTATCTTTTTTTGGAGAATTTATAGTATCTTTATCTAAAATTTGTTGAACTAAACTTTTTTTTTCAAAAGTAACATCTTCAAATCTATTATTTTGAAAGTTAAAAATTTGATACTTTATTTTTTGGAAATTAATATGATAATAATCTCCATTATCACTTCTATTACTTTTATTTAACTCTTTTTTTAAATACAATTCATTTTCTTCTTCTGAATTAGAATCACTTAAATAATCACTTGAATAATCATCTGATAATTTAGATACATTTTCTTCACTATTTTTAGAATTTTCATATATATTATTTTCATTTACTTTTTTCATTGCTTTATTTTTTAAATAATCGATTTTTTCATTTTCATTATTAAAAATTAATTTATAAGAAATTTCTTTTGGTATAAATTCTATTCCTTTTTCATTGGGAATAATAGGAAGAAAATCAGGTTCAATGAAATTATTAAATTTCTCTTCATTAATATTTTTTTTTTTTTTAAAAAAAGATTCAGTATTATCATTAAAATTAGAAAAAACTGAATTTTTTTTTTTATATTTAGTTTTTTTATTATGTGTTGTTGAATTACTTCTACTACTTGAAGAACTATTTAAAGGGTTAATATTATCAAATTCAAAAATATATCCTTTAATTTTTCCTTCAAATACTAAATCTTTAACAGTTAATAATAATATTTCTTTTCTTTTTTCTATTTCTTCTCCATTTTGAATAGTTTTTATCCAAGTAATTTGAGTAGGATGTTGATAATTAATTTTTATAATATGTCTTTTTATTTTTAATCTTTCTTCATAACTATGATTTTCATTTTCAACTGAGAATCTTAAATATTCTTCATGAAATTCTTTAATGAAAGATGTTATATCACATGAATTAATTAAATTAGAAAATTTATTTCCAAATAATTGAATACAATTTCCACTAAAATTTTGAATAATAAAAATATCATTTGTTAATACTATAAAAGGTAAATTTCCTTTACTATTATTTTCATTTGATGAAAAAAAAGAAGTAAATTTAGAAACTTTTAATATCCATAAATTATCTCTTGCATCAGTTTGAATAAAAAAAGTTCTGAAATTAAAAGGAATTAAATATCTAGATTTAGTAATTGCATAAACATTTCTTTTTATATGTCCAGGAATATTAGAATTTGAAAAATCATTTTTTTGTTCAGTATGAATTGTTGTATTTTCCAAAACAATTTTATTATGATCTTTCTGAAAAATTTCAGGTATAAGAATATTAATTGAATTACCAATTAATTCATTTTGATTATATCCTAAAAAAGAACAAATATCATTTGATATATGAATAATAATTCCAAATTTTCCTATATTTGCATTAAAGATTAAATAAAAATTCATATCATCTGTAATTAAAGTATTTAAATCAAAATATTCTTTATTAAATTCAAATCCATTATTTTTTGGATTTATTATTATTGATTCTATTTCTTTATGAATTTCAGAACTTTGCTTATTATCTGACATTATTTGATATAAGAATTCATAGTATAATTCTAATAATTCTACATCTTGTTTTTTTATTTTTCTTAATTGGGAAAAAAGAGAATTTATTTCTGTTATTAAATTATTGATTTGAGAACCATATTTATTTAAAGAATGAAAATCTTGTTGATTTTCTAAATGATTTTTAAATAATAAACTCCAAAATTCTACATATAAAATTGATACTTTTGATATTAATGTTTTAAATAATTTAAATTTATTTTTAAATAAAAGATAATTTCCTTCTTCTATTTTTTCATCATGGAAATTAAATTCACAATTTTTTTCATATTGTTTTTTATATCTATAAACAATAAAATCTTCTTCTATAGTTTTATCATAAATTTTCTCACAATAATCTAATTGTTGAGCAGCTTTAATTTTATTATTCATTTTAGAAATAAGAAATAATATATAATTAATTCTTAAATTAATATCCTTTGGAAATTTAGATAAAGCCATTAAAAATAAAGAATCAATATATTCAATTAAAGCAATAATAGATTTATTTGAATCTTTTCTAAATTCTAAAAAAATTTTTAATGGACAATGTTCTAAAGGACAATTGTTTTCTGTTTTTAAAGCATAACTTATTAAAATTAATTGAGAATCTCTATCATTATATTTTTCAATAAAAAATAATAAAATTTTTATTCTTTGAAGAAAATCATTTAATGATAATTTTGAAGGTTCAATTAATAAATGTGATAAAGGAGAAGATAATTTATAATAAATTATTATTATTATTATTGGACATCCTAAAAAAAAAACAATAATTCCAGAATCAAAAGTAATGAAAGAATGAATTAATTTTAAAAACAATAAACAAATGCTACTCCAAAAAAAAATAGAATGTTTTAAAATTTTTAACTTTATTATTTCATAATTATAATCTGGTAATTCTTTTAAATAATAAATTAATTCCCATAAAGAAAGAATAAAAAGAGAAAAAATTAAAATCCATTGATTTTCAAAAAAAGTAAAAATTCCAACAATTAAGAAATAAACCCAAAAACTTGACATATCATTTTTATTTGTTCTTTTTCCTATTGAAATATTATTACTATATGAAGTTTCTATAAAAGTAGATTTGAAAAAATAACTTCCTGTTAAAAATATTAATGTTATTATTACCATCATTGTTATATGAAAATAATGAATTCCTTTCCAACATTTTACTGAAAAAGCATATTTTAATTTATTTTCTTTACAAATGAAAATTGAAAATAAAATTTCTATTTTTTTAAAAATTAATTAATTTTTTCTATTCTTACTTAATATTGGAATAAATAATGGATTTGTTATTAAATAACCTATTGAAAAATATAATTTAATTATGAAAAGTATATAATTTTTTTGAATATCATCATAAAACAGTAAATATGTGCCTAAGGATAAAGCAGTTAATACCAACAGAAATGTTAAATAAAAAGCTATAAAATATATTTTTTCTTTATTAAAAAAGAAATCTAATAAATTAAAATATTTGAAAAAAGGAGCAAAAAAATTATATAATTTTTTAGGCTTTTGTAAATCAATAAACTATAAATTTATTTAATAATAATTTTACATTTTCATTAAAAGAAAATGATAATAATTGAAATAATAAAACTGGAATTAGTATTATTTCATATGAATAAGATGATAAATAATATTTTAATCCTAAGGATTGAACATTAAATATTTTATATTTAAGTGTTTTGATAAATTTTTCTATTTTTGAAGTTTCATTATCATCTTGAAAATTAAAATTTTCAAGTTTTGATTCAGGCATTTATTTATTTTAAAATTTAGAATATTTTATTTAAAATTTTTATTTTTTCTAATAAAAAAAGAAAATATATAAAAAGAAATTTTTATAATATTGAATAAATCAATTTTAATTATTTAAGAATTAAACACTTTAATTTCTTTTTGAAAAATACATAAGAAAAAAATATAAGTAAGAAATATTTAAATTCTTTTTTTCTTTTATAAAAAATATATTAAAAAATATTATTAATATTAATAATATAAATTAATAAAAACTATTTTTGATTATTGTGAAGATTTAACTTTTATTTCATTTAATGCTTCTTTTAAAAAATTATTTGCAGAAAATGGTCCTTGAAAAATTTTAAAGACTAAATATAAAAAATTTAGAAAATCGATTTTTTTTTGAATATCTTTATTTTTATTTTTGAAATTAATATTTTGATTTTGAATTTCATTTTTAAAATAAATATATCTATCATTAATAACTTCAATTAAATCTTGAGTTTCTTTTTTTATTTTTTTTTGAGCTTCAAGAATTTTATTTAATTGATTTAATACATCATTATTTATTTCTTCTTTTTCTTCTTTATCAATATTTTTTTTTCTTTCTCTTTTATTTCCAATAAATTTATTTTCTTCTTTTTCATTATTTATTTCTTTATTATTTATTTTATTAGATTTTATTTTAACAGGAGATTGAAAAATATTATATTTTTCATTATTCTTTTTTTTATTGTTTTTAAGTTTCTTATTATTATTTTTTTTATTTATTTTTTTTTCATTAATATTTTTTTTTTCTTTTGCAAAATTATCAACACTTTCTTTATTAAATTCCCCATTTTGACGACAAAAGCAATAACATTTCCAATGATCTTCAATATTTAAAATTCCAGAATCAACTAATTCTTTAAATTTAATTGCTCCTTTGAAAATATTTTGATACAGTTTTTTTGTGTTATTTAAATAATTATTTGTATTTTGTTTTGTCCATTTAAATATTCCTTTCTTTTTTATTAATCCTTCATGATTATCTCCTATAAATTGAACTTTATATTGGGATGATTTCATTTTTTCTTTGATATAAGCTGGCCATATTGGATATCCAGACATTTTTACCCAACAAAATTCTTTAATTTTAAATTCTTCGTCTTTTGATGACATTTTTTTTTCCTTAATTTTTTATTAACTTTTTTTGTTTTTTTTCTTTTCAAAGGCTTTATTAATTTAGACAATTATTAAAATTTTTTTTTATTTTTATTATATTTTTAATTTTTGTTAATATTGGTTTATTAAAAGTTATTTTTCTTTTTTTCAGTTTTTATGAAATTTATTGTAAATTTTTCACTTGAAAAAAATTAGATATTTCCTTTAAGTAATTATATTTAAATAATTAAATAAATAATTTAAATTTAAAAATATTATTATTTTATCATTTTTTACAATATATAAATTATAATATTATAACGATGATATTTTATTATATAATAATATAATTTTACAAAAACTAAATTGTTGAATTCCTTGTTCATTTGATAAATGATTAATTAATATATTATCTTTTCTAGAAATATTTTCATTTTCATTTTCATTATTAATTTCTCTTAAATTATGTATGGCTAATAGTTTAATTCTATTTAAAACAAAATATCTAACAGAAATAATTTTAAAAGGACATTGATACATTTTGAAAAAACTATAAAAACCATAAAACCATTTTATTAATTTAGATTCTATTAAATATAAATCTAAAGTTTTTTCTTTATAAAAAATAGATAAAAATAACCATGGAGAATTTATATTTTTTTGATTTATATTTAAAAACTTTTTTTTTATATTATCTGAATAAATACCATAAGTTACTTTTTTAATTGAATTTAATAATATTATTTTCTTTGGTTTTTTATCTGATATTGTATTATATATTCTAAATTCATAATTATCATTATCTTCATTATTATATATTTTATAAAAATGTTCTTTAATTCCTAATGAATTATAATTTATTTTAGTTAAAATTTCTCCTTGTTGTAAAATAAGAAAATTATTTAATAAGTAATTATTTACTTTTTTATCTCTAATAACCATATAATTAATATTAACTTTTTTTTTATATTTATATAATCCATTTAATAACATATGTCTATAATAAATAAAAATTAAATTTTCAAATAAATTTATTAAACTTTGAGTAATATTTCTATCAAAATCTGAAATTTTTATTCCAGATAAATTTAACATATTTTTATTAAGTAATTCATTAGTTAAATTTAATTGATTTAACATTTTTTTCCCTTCTTGATTATTATATTTTTCATCATTTTCTACAATTTTAAGAGAATATTTTAATAAAAGTTTTAAAAATTCTTTTGAACAATTTTTATTTTCAAAATCAATTAAAATTGAAGAAGATACATATGATGTTTTACTTATTGTTATATCTTCATTTTTTACATTTAAATTATTAGAATTTAATAATTCTTCTTCTTTAGAATATAATATTTTATATATTTGTTTACTTAAATTTAATTTTTCATTTTGTAATTTTATTATAATTTCTGGTTTTTTTAAATGAACTTCATTTGGAATATTCATTTGATTTTTTAAATAATTACATATACCATTTATTTTATTACAACATTCATTAAAATTTTTTTTATTATTTGATCTTGCAATTTCATATTGAAAAGTTAAAAAAATTAAACTTTGGGTATCAATAAAAGAATTATTTGATTTTATTTTATTTATTTCTTGAGAAAGAGAATTAATCCAATAATCATTATCATTATTTCTCATATATTTATGAAATATATTAAAAACACTTATATTTAAATTTATTTTTGATGAATTTTCTTGATAATTACTATTATTACTTACATTTAAAGAATTATTTTCTATTTCATAATTAACTAAACTATTTACTTTAAAGAAATTAAATATTATTAATTTAATATAATATTTTCTTTTTTTTTTGGATGCAATTTCATCTATCATTTCTATTAATTGATTAAAAGAATTTAAGGCTTCATTACATAATCCAATTGAAATATTTGTTAAAGTTAAATTAGATAATATTTTTATTTTAAGTGATATTACTTTATCATTAATTAAAGTTATTTTATTTACATTAATTAATGATAATTGAATATACTTTAATGATTCTTCTAAATTTCCTTGATAAAATAAACATATTGAATAATTACATAATGAATCTGATAAATTATAATTATCTTCTAATTTTTCTGAAATTTTTATACAATTATTAAACAATGGTAATGACTTTTCATATTCTCTTACCAATAAAAATTTATATCCTTTTATTAAATCATTTATATATGATATTTTTAATTTTTCATTCTTTTTTAATTTCTTTATGCTTATTTCACTTTCTTCATCACTTGATTTTTTTTTACTCATAGAATTATTTGTGTAATTAGAATCTCCTAAATTAATAGAATTATTTTCAATCATATTAATTCTAGTCATCATAATAATTATATAATAAAAACAAAAGAAATAAATATAAATTTATTAAAAGTTTTTATTTTATTTTTAATTAATTTAAAAATCTCAATTTTTTTTCATAAAAAATAATATTTAAAGTAATTTCTTTAATTTTCATTAGTTGAATAAACATAAATATTAGGATCATCTTTATCTCTTGAAATCAATTCTCTAGAAATTAAAGAATCAATTCTTGCTTTTATACTCGCGATTTTAATTTTAAATCTATCTAATTGACTAAGAACAGCATTAATTAAATCATTATGACCAATTTTTGTTTTAGATTTTAATATTCTTATTATTGTTCCATCAATTGCTTCATTTCTTTCATCTTTTATTTTTTCCTTTTTAATATATTCTTCTTGATTTACTTCATTTATTAATTTTATTCTTTTTGCATTAAAGGTAAAATTCTTATTTAAATAATATGAATTATCATTTTCATCTTTTAATATTAATTTTATTTTTAATAATGACCCGATTGAATTATTAAAATCTTTTTTTTCTTCAAATTTAAGTTCTTTAATTAAATTTTCTTCTTTAATTGCATTTTTAAATTGAAGTAAAGGATTATTGAAATATAATAATATTATTCCTTGGAAAGAATTACATATTAAAGTATATTGTTTATTTAATATTGAAAAATCTATTTCCATTAATGAATTTATGAAAGACCATTGAAGAATTCTTCCTTTATAATTTTCTTTGTAAAAATTTGTCATAAAATTTATTAATACTTCTAATTTCTTTGGAATTGTTATTTTTCTTCTGTTTATATTTGAAGGCCAATTTTCTGAAGATAATACAAGAAAAGAAGAATCAATTTCTTTTAATATTTTTTTACTTTCATCATCAATATTATAATTATTATTTTCTTTAGAATTATAATTATTTTTTTCATCGACATTATTATTTTCATTAACATTATTATTGTCATTATCTTTATTATTTTCATTAACTTTATTACTTTCATTAACTTTATTATTTTCATTATTATTAATTTTCTCAGAGACATTATTATTCTCATCACAAATTTCTTTAACTTTAACTTGGTAATTATGATTCATTTCTTTATCTTTTAGATAATCATTCACCATTCCTTCAACTTTAGTAGTATAATCAACACCACATTGAGTTTTTAATCTTGAAATCAAATACATTTCACAATCGATTTTAGTATCATTATTAATTAATCTTTTACTTAATAAATATTGATGAATATCAATAAAGACATCTTTTTCACTAATATAAGGAAATATTAATAAACCTTGATTAATTCCTTCAATTGAAGAATTAGAATTTAAAGAAATTCCACTTGAATTTTTTAAATATTGATCAAAATAAAAAGGAAGAAGATATGAAGTATTTATATTATCTTGATTACTTTGAATTTCTTCTAAAACTTCTTTAAATACTACATTAAATAAATTATTTCCTTTAAAACATGAAATTATATTTGACATATTTTCTTGGAAAATTAAATATTTTTGCAAAAAATCAGTTTTTGTTGCTATATCTTTTGGAGGTATTTTACTTTTTAATTCTGTGTTTAATTCATATCTTATTAATAATTCATTTAATTTTGTTTTTGAAAATTCTTTAAATAAGTTTAATAAGATGCTTACTGTTGTTTCATTTTTAGAAAAAATTTCAAATGTATATATTAATTTTTCTCTATTTTCAGCTTCATTATTTAATAAATATTTAAATCCATCATTGAAATATAATATTAGTTGAGATTTATTATAAAATATTATTTCTGTTAATTTTTTTATTATTAAATTTACTGTTTCAATTGGAAGATAAAGAGGTAAATTTATTTGTTCTGTATCTAAAATTTTTTTTCCAAATTCTAAATAATCAATATAAGAATCTTTTAAATTTATTTCTACTAAATTTGTATAATAATCAATATGAGATTGAATAATAACTTCAATAAAATCATTTTCTTCAAAATAAGAAAGAAAATGAATAAAAGTTTTTAATTTATGGAAATCAACATTTTCTCCTTTTCTAGATGAATCAATTATTTTAAGAAAATCTTCTTTGAGTAAATCACTTAATTTATCATAAATTTCATTTTTGAAAATTTTATTTAATTCATTTTCCAAAGTAACATTTCTTTGCATAAGTGATTTAATTCTTGCTAAATAACTAAAAACTCTAATTACCCAATTTAAAACAATATTTTCATAAGAAATCCAATAATCAATAAAAATTAAAACTGAATTTGAGTTTTTAATCTTTTCATATATTGATTCACAATGAAATTTTAATGTTGAAACTAATCTTTGATAACATAAATTTCTCACTTCATTATTTTTACTCATTAATATATCATACACTTGAGTATATAAAGTTAAATAATCTACTTTTGATATTCCAAATACTTCTTTATTTTTTGGATTTTTTGCATATTCTAATAATTTAGCAAATCCTAAGTCATCTATTGTTTTCCATTTTTGCTCAAAATTTGTTATTTCTTTTTCTTCCATCATTTTTTTATTTTTTGAAATTTATTTTTTTAAATTTTATATTAATTATATATATAAAGGAAAAAAAAAATAATTAATTGATAAAATATTTATAATTTAAATAATAATTAATATTATTTAAAAAATTTCAAAAAAAATAAAAATTAAATGAATTTCTCCTATTTAAAATACCTTATTCCATTTTTCCTTCCTCTAATTCTTGCATACCAATACGTCTTTTACAAAAACCGTCAATTCCCAGCAGACACAGAATCTCGTCAAATATCATTTGTAGACTCATCAAAATCAAATACATCCCATTCAGAAGAAAATACAACAACAGCATGCTCAACATCTCAAATAGGAGACATGCTTTGTGACTCCATTAACAACAACGAAGACTGTTTGTTTGATGGAGGAGATTGTTGTCGTGGAACATGTTTAGCAAAGTGTGAAGCTCAATCTCTGTCAGGTTCCTCATGTCGTTGTGGTGAGAATATGTACAATTGCCTCTCTACTAGTACTTCCTGCTACAAGTGTGTTCATGGTACTTGTGCGAGTAATATGAATGAATGCTACTCAAGTGATGAGTATGTGAAACTAGCTGTTAAAGCTTGTAGTGGAGATACTTTCTCTCATGGCAATGAAAATACTACTGATGTTTATTGTGGGAAAGATCCTGATAAAAGTATCGTTCATTTTAGTAGTAATCCTAGTTATCATTATCCTGGATGTGGATTGGAAGAAATACAATGTACTGAAAATCCATGTTGTTCAGTAGTTATTCTTAATGGGGATACTTATGAAAGTTGTTCTTCATTACAAACAAGTCGTTATGTCTGGGATTCAAGTACAAATTCCTTTAGTGTGAAATATACTAGTTGTTTAGAATATTTTCGTCAATGTTTCCGTGAGAATTCTCAAAAAGGAAGAGGACAATGTTGTCAATGTGAAGAAGGATATGGAGGAATATATTGTGATACTCCAATATGTAGTAAGTGTGTTCATGGTAAATGTACAAATAAAGACACATGTGAATGTGACACGAATTACAAAGGAGAAGGATGTAACATACCAATATGTTCAAATTGTGTTTATGGTGTTTGTGTAGAACCAGAAATATGTGAATGTTTCTATGGTTACAAAGGAGATTCATGTGAAGAAATAATTAGTCATCCTCTCTGTGTTCATGGAATAGAAAGCAAAGGAGATAAATGTATTTGTGATTCAGGATTCATTGGAAGATTATGTGAAATTAAGGAATGTGATAGTAATTGTGATTATTGTGATGATGATGGTCATTGCTTTGAGAATTTATATAAAAATTGTAAAGGAATTCATCAAAAATGTAATGAATGTAATTATAATTTGAGAATATGTACTAATTGTGATGATGGTTATGTTGTTCAAAATGGAAGTTGTGTTAAAATTAGTGAATTTATTGATAATTGCTTTAAAGGTTCTATAAATGGATGTGAGGAATGTTTGTATCCTTATATGATGAAAAATGGAATTTGTGTTTTTGGAGGAATGATTGAAATTGGTCAAAAAAATTATGATGTTGTTGATGATGGAAATTTAATTTATTTTAATATTAGTTTTTATAGATTTTATGGAAGTGATGGGGAATGTTCTGTTAATTATGAAATTTATCCTCTTAATTTTTTTTATGAAAAATTCGATAGATTAGTTAATAATTTAGGGTATGATAGTTTTAAAAATGGAATTATAATTTTTGATGATGGAGTTGATGAAGTTGTTGTTCAGGTTGTTATTGGAAATTTAAATTTACAATTTTATGATAATTTTAATAGGAAACATAGGGAATTTCAAATACAAATTTTTAATCCTAAAGGAGGATGTATTATTGGAGAAATTTCTTATAGTGTTTTAACTGTTTATGATTCAGAATAGTTGTTTTTTTAATTAGATAATATATTATTTTGGTTTTTGAATTATATTTTACAAGCTTTTTAATGTTGGTAATTATGTATAAAGAATATAAAATACATTCGAAATATACATATATATATCAATTAATTTATAATTTCAATTTATTTATTTTAATTTAATTTAAAATATGTTATTTTAAAATATTAAATAATAGAAAAATTAAATGATAATTTTAATTATAAAATGAGAAATTTAAATTCATGTCATAACAAAACTCAAAATAATAAAATTTCATTAACACAATATTCAAATTCATTAATTAAAAAAAAGAATAAAAAAACTCTTATTTTTGAATCTATTTCAAGAAAAGATGAACGATTTAACTTACTAAAATTACTAATGAATAATGTAAATGATAAAATAAATAAAAAACCAAGTAAAAGAAATTTAAAACAGTCTTTTTCAAATGAAAGTATTAGTTCCTTTAATTCAAAACCAAAATTAAATATAAACTTAAATTTAGAAAATGATATATTATATAATAAATTTACAAAAAATCATAAGAAAAATAATAATAATTCTGAAGAATCATTATTTAAATTAGAAAAATCTTTAAATAAAAATAAAACTAAAAATGTTCATAATTCATTTTTAATTCAAAATGGTTTTGTTAATCAAAGTAAAAAAAAAGGAAAAGATAATAAAAATACATTATCATTTGATAATTTATTAGATGTGAATAATATAAATAATAAATCAAGATTTAATAATAATAATAATAATAATACTCATTCTACTAATTCAACTATTAAAATTAATAGTTTTCGTGCTCTTCAAACTAATTCTTTTATTGGAAAAAAAAATAAATTTTATTGTAATTTATTGTCAAATAATAATTGTAGTATTAATTCAAAAGGAAAAAAGACTATTAAAACTAAACATAATTCTTTTGTCACTCAAAATGTTAATTTTGATAAAAAACATAAAATAAATAAAAAAATTAGTATTTCTTTAAAAAAAAGAAATAAACTTCAAGAAAATGAAAATCCTCAAAATAATAATGGTTATTTTTACAATAATAACATAAGTCAAAATAATTTTAATAATTTTGTTTTTCAATGTGAAAAATTAAAAGAAAGAACTAATAAAGTTTTATCTAATTATTTAAGTCTTGTTGAAAATCAATTAAATAATTCTTGAATTATTCATTTTAAAAAATTAATGTTTTTATATATTGATTAATTATTTTAATTGTTATTTAAATATAAATTTTTTTCAATTTTTTTTATATTTTAAAAATAAATTAATATTTAAATGATATTGTGAATATATTTTTAATAATATGTGTAACTTTTAAATAATTGTATTAAACAATTAATAAGATAAATTTAAAATAATAAAATATGAGTAAAGAAGAAAAATCAGGAATAATTTTACAATTTTTAGAAAATTCATGTATATATTTTTATATCATTAATAGATTATTGTTCCTTAATAAATAGTATTAATTTAGAAGAAAAAGAAGATAAAAATAATAATAAAATGGATATTGAAAACTTAAATTCATCATCTTCAATAAATTATAATTCACCTTTATTAGGTAAAAAAAGGAAATATAAAATATCAGACATTCCTCCTTTAAAATTAGATTCATTTCCAAAATTTAGAAAGAAATTAATAAGAAGAGAAAAAAAACCAGTTAAAAATAAAGTAAAAAGAATAAAAATAAACTCTAAAAAAAACCTTAATATAAATAATAATGAATTAAATAAAAATTGAATTTATAATAAAAAAAAGTAGATTAAATATTTGAAAAATAAAAAAAAACCATTTTAATAAATTATTTATTATCCCAAGTTAAAATAGCTCTAAAATCATGTAAAGTGATTTTTTTATTTTGAGCATTTTTTTTCATAACATCATCTTCAGTTGTATTTTCAGTATCTTCAATTTTATCTTTTTTTTCTTTATAACTTTTTTCTTCTTTTCTAAGTAATTTTCCCATTTGAAGAGCTTCATTTAACATTTCATCAATTTCTTCTTTAGTTAATTTTTCTCCTAAAGTTTCAGCAACTTTTTCAATATCTTCATGAAAAATAAATTTATAATCATTTGGATTTTCTTTTTTTCTAATTGAAGCTATTTTATTAAAACCATAACTTATATCATTATTAGATATTTTTTCTTTTATTTTTGTTAACATTATATCCATAAATTGTTGAAAATCTATTGTGTCATCATCTTTATTTTCATTTTGTTCAAAAAATATTTTGTCTAATTCTTCATTTGATGGATCAAATCCTAATGCTCTTAATATCACTTTCAATTCTTTCTTTTTTATACTTCCTGCTCCTTTTTGATCAAAGTGATCAAATGCTTTCTTTATATCATCTTTTTGACGTTGTGTTAAAAGCTGACGAAGAGATTTTGCACGTACTGCTTGCTTTTCACGAAGGGTTAATGAAGTTTTTTCCATTTTTTATTAGATTTTATTTTGAAAAATTAAATTAAACTATTATTTTTAAAATATTAAAAATATAAAAAATGGAAAATACAATCATAAGAACAATAGATAATGAAATGAGTCCTCGTTTTGGTCATACAATTACATTAATATCGCGAGCAAAAGACCATGCAAAAGCAGTTCTCTTCGGAGGAGCAACAGGTTCAGATGGACACTTCTCAATAAATTCAGATACATACCTTTACCTTATAGAAGAGCAAAAATGGATAAAACTAAATCGTAAAAAAAATATATTTTATATAATTATAATAGCAAAGGGTACAATTCCTACTCCTCGAGCAGCTCATGCAGCATGTTGTGTAAATGAGAATCAATTAGTAATATATGGAGGAGCAACAGGATGTAAAAAAATAAAAAATTTATAATATTTTTATAGCTGGTGGATTAGCATCTGATGAATTATTTCTTTTAGATTTAAAGAAAGGAGATACAAATTCAGAATGGATGATGGTACCAATATCAAAGGAAATAACTCCAGGAAGAAGATATGGACATTCCTTAGTATTTTATAAACCATATTTAATATTATTTGGAGGTAATTTAAATAATGAACCAGTAAATGATGTATGGACATTTAATTCAGAAAGTTCTCCTCTCCAATGGATTAAATTAGATATAAAAGATAACATCCCTCAACCACGTGTGTACCATTCAGCTGCAGTATGTACATATGGAGGTGCTAATGGGATGATGGTTGTCTTTGGTGGAAGGAGAAAAGATGGACATCACTTAAGTGACATGTGGGGATTGAGAAGACATAGAAGTGGAGTTTGGGATTGGATGAAAGCTCCTTTTAAAGGTACTCCTCATGATAGAATTCAACATTCTAGTGTTTTCTGTGGAAATTTCTTCATTAATGTAGGAGGAAGATGCCAAAGTAGTGGAGATGATATTCCTATTGAAGTTTACGATACTGAAACTAGTGAATGGAACTCTTTCATTGTTTTTAAAAGATTTAGACATTCATCATTTTTATTTGATAATTTCCTTTATATTCATGGAGGATTGGAAGATGAAAAACATAATAATCCTGCTAGAGCTCTTAGTGAAATTAATTTATTAGATTTATTTCAAAGTAATAGTAATACTTTAGCAAAATTGAAAAGCTATCTTAATAAGAAAGGAGGTGATTCTTCCTCTGTTAAATCATCAAATTTTGATAAGGGAAGTAATGGGAATATTGATTTAAGTTCTGGAAATATGAAAAATATAACAATTAGTGACCAAGTTGTAATAGGTGCTACAGCAGATACAAAAAGTGATTTTTCTGATTTGGTAAGATATTGTTCAATAGAAAAATTAAAAAATGATGAAAATGAAAAAGAAAACATAATGAAAATGTTTAAAAACAAAGATCTATCATATAGTTTATGTGATAAGGTAATAATGGCTTTTCTTCGCCCTAAAGAATGGATAGAGCATCCAGTAGAAGAGGAAGTGAAATTTGCATTACAACCTGATTTAGTAATGGCTTTAATTGATGAAGTGACAAAAATAGTACAAGAACAACCAATGGTTCTTAAAGTAGAAGCTCCAGTTAAAGTCTTTGGTGATATTCATGGACAATATCAAGATTTAATGCGTTTCTTTGATTTATATTCTGCTCCAATTCAAGGACCTGGAGGTGATATTGAAGGATTAGATTATATTTTCTTAGGTGATTATGTTGATCGTGGAACTCATTCATTAGAGACTATTTGTCTTTTAATGGCATTGAAAATAAAATATCCTAATCAAATCCATTTATTAAGAGGTAATCATGAAGATCGATGGATTAATAGTGCATTTGGATTTCAATCTGAATTAATATCAAGAATGAATGATGATGAAACAAATCCAGTTATTTTTACAAGATTTAATGATTTTTTTGATTATTTACCATTAGCAGCAATAATAAATGACACAGTATTATGTCTTCACGGAGGAATAGGTTCAAACATAACAACAATAAGTGATATAGAAAAAATAAATAGACCATTAGAAGTAATTCATGAAGTGACAAATTTAGATCAGCAATTAGTAGTGGATATTTTATGGAGTGATCCAACAGATTCAGATGTTGAAACTGGTATTCAACCTAATTCAACAAGAGATCCAACTGGAGTTGGTAATATAGTGAAATTTGGACCTGATAGAGTTGAGGAATTTTTAAAAAATAATAATTTAACTCTTATTTTAAGAGCTCATGAATGTGTAATGGATGGCTTTGAAAGATTTGCTGGAGGGAAATTAATTACTGTTTTTAGTGCTACTGATTATTGTGGGAAACATAAGAATGCTGGGGCTATTTTATTTTTAACTAAAAATTTTATGATTAAACCTTATTTAATTTATCCTCAGGAATGCCCTAATAAAAATTGGGATAATAATGAAGAAACTTTGAAATTAAGACCTCCAACTCCTCCTAGGAATAGACAAGGAAGTGCTAATGATTTAGGAAGGAAAGTTTCATTTAATTCATAAAAAAAAATATAAGTTTTTTTTAGTTTTTTTATAATATAATTTTTAATTTGGTCATATTTAAGAAATGGAAAATTAGGGTTATTTTAAATAATTTAGATAATTAAAAATTTTATAAAATGAAATGTGAAATTTAATTGTATAATTATTAAGATTAAAATCAAGTTATTCATATTTAATTTAATTGATTAAATAACAATAAATATTTGACACAAGACTTAAATAACTAGATTTAATTAATAATATTTTTAAATAAAAATTTAAACTTTTAATAGTTTAAATTATATATATTTATTTATTTTTATTTATTTTCATTTATTATTTTGGATTATCTTCTTCAGAAGGGAAGAAAACAATACTAATTAATAAAAAAATAAAAAAAGAAATCATTAAAACAATAAGAGATATTAAGAAAATTTCTCCATAAGTCCATTTTTTATTTTTTTTTCTAGCAATTGCAGTTTTAGAAGGTAAATTTCCCATTGCAGAAGGAGCATTTTTATATCCACTTGATATTTTTCCTCTAGATGAAACAAATTTTTGATCAACTTTTTCTTGAAATTTTCCCATTTCTTTCCTATCTTTTTCAACAGGAGCGAAATAAGATTTCCCTTTAAAAGCTTTCATTTTTATTATATCATTAAAATAAATAATATAAACACAATTTCACAAAAAATGAAAAAAAAGCAATAAATAAAATAATAAAAAAAAATCCAAAAAAAAAATGGAAGATAAATGGATATCTCAATTACAACAGACAAAATGTCTCCCAGAATCAGATGTAAAACTCCTATGTGAGAAAGCAATGGAAATATTTATAGAAGAGAGTAACGTTCAACACGTAACAGCTCCAGTAATAATTTGTGGTGATATACACGGTCAAATATATGATTTATACGAATTATTTAAAACAGGAGGTGAGATTCCAAACTCACGTTACGTATTCATGGGTGACTTTGTAGATCGAGGTTACAATGGAGTGGAAACTTTCTCTCTCCTATTAGCATTGAAAATAAAATACCCAAGTCACATAACATTAACACGAGGTAACCATGAATCAAGACAAATATCATATACATATGGTTTTTATGAAGAAGTAACTAGAAAATATGGCAATGCAAATGTATGGAATTATTTTACAGATTTATTTGATTATTTACCAATAGCAGCATTAATAGAAGGGAAAATTTTTTGTATTCATGGTGGTCTTTCTCCTAATATTGAAACAGTAGATCAAATAAGATTAATTAATCGTAGAATGGAAATTCCACATGAAGGTGCTTATTGTGATTTAATGTGGAGTGATCCTGATGATATTGAATGTTGGGTTATGAGTTGTAGAGGTGCAGGATGGCTTTTCGGATGGAAGGTCGTTAATGAGTTTTGCTTTTTAAATAATCTAGAATTGGTTTGTAGAGCTCATCAATTAGTCAATGATGGTTTTAAATATTGGTTTAAAGATCAAAATTTAGTAACTGTGTGGTCTGCTCCTAATTATTGTTATAGATGTGGAAATAAAGCTTCTATTCTAAAACTTGGGTATAATTTAGAAAGACATTTTGATATCTTTGATTCTGCTCCAGAAAGCGCGAAAAGTTCTCCTCCTAGAACTTTAGTTCCTTATTTTCTTTAAATTAACTTTTTATTTTTTTATTTTTGTTCTATTGTTTAATGTATTATTTTTTGGAAATTTTAATATGTTTTGAATTAAACTTTGTTTTTTTATATTTAATTTTATTTTATGCTTAAATTGAATTATTCATTTTAAATTAAGAAATGCTTAATTCAAATTCAGTTAAGAGGAAACTAATTTTAATAACTTTTACTTATATTTAAACATGTAGGATATGATTTATAATTAATTCAAAATAATAAAAAATATCAAAATGAAAAAGACAATCATTCACTATTCTTTTATATTTTTACTCTTCTCAAAATACTTTTTTAAAATATCAACAGAATCTTTAGAAGTAAACTTAATAACTTGATCATATTTTTCTTGTTGAAATAAATCTCTAATAAGAGTACTAGACATTGGATCACAAAAATAATTTTCATTAAGTTCAACAATAATAACATTATCTTGTAATTGTTTATCTAAATTATTTTTCATTTCAAAAATAAAATTATTATCCCAATCAGGTCTTAAAATAATAACAAGAATACCAATTTGAGACATATGTTTCATGCACTTAGTTCTAATAACTAAATCAGCTCCCATAATAAAGCCAAAATCAATATTTAAATTAAATTTACTTTTACAAATTTCTTTAATTTCTTCTCCTCTTAATTTAAAAACAGAAGGAAAATCAACAAAATCTTCTTGTTCACTTTCCCATGAATCGGATAAAAGAAAATTATCTTGTTTTTCTTCTTTAATAATTGAATCAAGTAATTTTAATCTAACTTCACTATTTAAATTCCAAGGAGATGGATTTTTATAGTTAACATAATTATCATGTGAAGGACTTATTAATCCTAATATTAAATTATGAGTTTTTATTTGATTTTTACATATTACGAAATTTTGAATGTGTACTTTATGAGGAGGACAATATGCTCCAGTTGATATAAGGATTAATGGATTTTTTTCACATGCATTTATTTCTTTTATTTTTGATTTTATTATTGAAATTATTTTCTTGTCCATTTTTTGTTTTGAGTTAGATTTTGATGTTCCCATTAGTTATTTATTTATTTTTATTTATTTATTTATTTTAACTTTAAATTAAATTATTTGTTTTTTAATATAATTTTTTAAATTTTAGGATGAAATTTAAAATTTCAAGAAATAAAATTCAAAAAAATTCTCAGAAAAGAATTGCCAAAAATCAATTTGATATTGATTTTTTTTTGAAAACAGGAAAATTGGAAATTAAAAAAGAAGAAAAAAAAATAGAAAAAGAAAAAGAAAAAGATAAAGATAAAGAGTTAGAAATGAATAAAATAAAAGAAGATAATTTATTAAAAACACTTAGAATTGAAAAAGAATTAGGATTAATAAATAATGGTTTATTTAAAAATGAAAATAAAAAAATATATTACAATCAAGATAATGATAAAAAGAATATATTAAATGAAAATATAATATTATTTCCTATAATAATAGAAACAAATATAGGTATTAAAAAAAATAATGAAATTAAATTTGAAAAAAATGAAAATTTCATTGAGTTAGAATTAATATTTAATGAAAATATAATAAATTTAAAATATAATAATAAAGAATTTGGATATATAACAAAGAATATATCTGAATTAATATATTTTTTATCTAAAATAAAATTTATTCAAATTAATTCATATTTATCATCAGATAATAATACAAAAATTTATTTAATAATTCAATTATTATATAATCAATATGGTATAAATATTAAATTTGATGATTCAAATAAATTTTATTCTCTTTCTTTTAATGAAAAACATATTTTAGGAAATGATTGTATAAAAATATTAAAAAAATTACAAAATATTTCTTTAAATACAAATAATAATAATTTAAATTCTAATTTTGAAAAAAAGAAAAATGAATTATTAGACTTTTTATTCTCAAATGAATTTGAAAAAGATGAAAATAAAAATTCTTCTTTTTCTGATTACTTATTAAATAATTCTGAAAGAATATTATCAATTGTTAATTCTTATGAATTTATTTTTGATGAAAAAGATAAAGACTTTTATAATAAATTTAATGAGTTAACAAAAGAAGAAAAAAATTTATTACTTTTATTTATGAAAAGAACTTCAAAATGGATTAATATAAATAATTTAAAAGAATCAAATCTAGAAAATTTAAATAATTTAATAAAAAAAGAATTTATTCAAGTTTTTTTAACTCAGAATTTTAATATTAATTATAATGAAATGTTTGAATATTTATATTATTTTAAAGTTGAAGAATTAAAAAATTTAGATAATGAATTATCAAAATATGCAAAAGATTCAAAAATAATTAATTCATCATTTTTAAATAAAAATATAGAAGAAATATTCTTAAATAATCCTTTTTATAATTTAACAAAATATATAAATTCAAATGAAATAAATAAATTATTAATTGAAGATATAAACAATATTTCAAAATTTATAACTTCTTTAAATTTGAATAAAGAAGAAAATAAAAAAAGAGAAATAAGAAATGTTCTAGAAGAACAATTTTCAAATCATTTTAATATATCAAAAAAAAATAAAAATTATAATAAAAAATATATAGAAACATTTTTAAATTATTCTAATTTTAAAAAAGTACATTTAAATCCAAAATTAACAAATTTATTATCATCAGGAAAAAATTTTTTGGTGAATAAAATAATAAATAAAATTGATACTTATTTATCAGATAAAAGAAGTTCATTTTTAGAATCATTTATTAATATTAATACAGAACAAAATAAATCAAAATTAGAAAATATTAAGAAATTATTTAATAAATATAATATGAATTTTTTCACTTTAAATTCTTATTTTTGTAAATTTTTTGATATTTCAACTAGATTATTCTTTTTTTATAGTGATTATAAAGATTTAAATAGTTTTGGAAAAGAATTTTATGGAATTGAAAAATTTGAAAATTATAAAGTCGATGAAATTAATAAAATATTTAAAGAAAAAGAAAGTTTTGAAATTTACGATGCTCTTTATCAAATAAGAAATTCATATAATATATATTCTTTTTTTAATAATAATGAAATGAATAATCCTATTTCATGTGAAAAGATTTTAAATATCTTATATTATCATCTTTTAATTATTACAAATCAAAATTTAGTAAACAAACTTAATTTAAATAAAAAGTCAATAAATGAAGAAGAGAATTTAAAAGAATATAATATTAAATTATTAGAATTATTAGAACAATTATATTCTAATAAAGATTTAAATATAAATGAAAAATCTTTTTTAAATAAATTTAATTCAGAAAATATTTCATCACAATTATTATTTTATTTGGCAGAAATATCTGAAAAAATAAAGTTTTATGAAAAAAGTAATTTTATTTATTTATTCTTATTAAACAATATTGAAAATAATTTCATTTTAAAAAAAAGAGGTCAAATATATTATAGATTAATATTAAATTACAATCATCATTTAAAAAGTAAAAAAACATCAATAACAATATTAAACTTATGTATAGAAAATGATATAAAGAAATATAATATAATAAAAGGAGGATCTTTATTAAAAATAGAAAAGAATTATAATAAATTTAAAGAAGAAAAAAATAATAAAAAAAACAAAGGAAAAAACCAAATATTAAATCAATTAACAAATTATAATATATCCTTAAAATTAAATTTACAATTTTTAACAGAAATAACAAAAACAATAGAAAGCGAAAGTTTATATAATAAAACATCAGGAAGAAGAATTTATTCAATTTATAATGAAAATGAAAAAAATATAATTTCAACAGTTGAAGAATATGCTTTATCATATTATAATATTAACTTTAATTATTTTGGAATTCACGGTGAAAATTTAATTATTCCTTCTTTATATAATATTTATTTATGGGATTGTATTTATTATGATAATTTACCTTTTGTTTTTCAATCTCATTTTCAATTTGCTCCTTTAGATTTTTTTGAAAAAGAATTTTACTTTCAGAGAAAAGAAATTATTGATAAACAATTAAATAATATTGAAAATTTTAATATTAATGATATTTATAATTATATTTCGAATTTTTTTGATAAAAAGAAAAATATTAAAAGTCCTTTTATTGATTGGAATAATCCTTATATTTCAAAAGATATTTTAATTAAAATTTCTATTGCAATGACACCGAAGAAAATGGTTAAAATATTTAAAGAAATATTAATTGAAGGTTCTAAATATTTTAGAAGAGGAATGCCTGATTTATTTTTATGGAAAGAAAAAAAAATAAAAAAAGAAGAAAACAATTCAAATTATATAGAATCAATTTGGGATTCATTAAAATTAGTAGAAGTAAAAAGTACAAATGATAAATTAAGTGAATATCAAATTTTTTGGTTGAAATTATTATATGAAAAAGAAATTCAATTAGAAGTATTACATATAAAATAAATTATATAATAATATTAATTTAAAAATTTATAAATAATTATAAAATTCAATTTAAAATTATGCCAATAATACATTTTGTTAGCAAGAAATAATAGAAAAATTTTATGTGATTTTACTGATGAAGAAGGAAATATACCAGAAATAGCATTTAGATTATTAAGAAACAATTAATTATTTCATATGACAATAAGTAAAACAACAATAAATAAATGTTTTTATAGAGTGCTTTAATTGAATATGCAGAAGTATTAAATGAAAGAGGAGACATTTAGAAATTGTTGTTAAAAAAGTAAATATTTTAAAAGGACAATTTAAAAATTATTTTGATAAAGCTAATAAATTTAAACAAAAAGTTAAAGAACTCGATATTAATTTAATTATTGTTTTTTTACTTTTATTTTCTTTGATAAAATTTATTACTGTTTTATGTTACCTAATTGTTTTAATGAATAATTCAATTATTTAATTATTTACTTAAATTTGTTTCAAATATATAATTTTATTTATTTGTATTCTAAAAAATTTTTAATTTTATTTAATAATTATAAAAGTTAATTATCATTGTTTATTTTTCTCATTAATTTCCTTCTTGTATTTGAAGATGATTTATAATCATTATAAAAACTAGGAATTTTTCCTTTACTTCCAATTTTTCTCGAATGACTAATATTACTTTTTGCAGAGAAAATAACACTACTTTCATTTTTTAAACTTTTAGCATTATTATCGTTATTAATTTTATTATGACTAGAATTATCATTTAATTTCTGATAAATGTTAATATTTGAACGATTATTATAATCTTCACTTGAATTATATTTTGTAGAAATAGGTTTTTTATTTTCATTTTCTTTATTCTTTAAATTAAAATTGTTTTTATAATTATATTGTCTTGTAATAAAATCAGCAACAATACATTCTGAAATATTATTTCTAGAATTTTTTTTATTTTTTATATAATATGTATTATTCCCATTTTGATTATATCCCATTATATTTTTATTTATATTTCTATATGAACTTACTTTTTTTTGTTTATTCATTCTTCTTTCTAAACCATTTAAATTTTCTATATTATTTTTATTATAATAATCATTAATTATATTTTCTCCAGAAGTAAATTTTAATATTTTATTTAAATCATAACTGAATGTAATTGTATACCATTTAATAAAAAATTCTTTTATTGAATTTATTTTATTTTTTTCATATATTGAAACTAATTTTTCTATAAGATGTTGATTAGCTTTTATTTTATTATTAAAAAATATATTTACAATAATTGTACTAATAGATTTAATATGTATATTTGATAAAGATGTAAAATAAGAAAATAAAGTGTTTTTTAATATTTCTCTTAATTTATTTGATGAATTTACTTTATTTTTAAGATTCCCAATAAATAATTTTATTGAGTCATTGTTAACTAAACCAATATAAATTAAATAATCTAAAAATTCTTTTGCAATTTTATCCATATTTGAAATATTTTTATTTTAATATTTAAAATAAATTTAAAACAAAAACCAAAAAAAAAAATAAATATGATAAATTATAAATTATAAAAAGGAACATATAGTAAATTATTATTTTATAAAACACTAATATTTTAAAATATTTTTTTAATTTTTTGAAATATGATTTCTAAAAATACTAAATTAAACAATAAAGATAAAAGTCTTGATTTATTTTCAAATATCAAATTAAAAAAAAAATTTCTTAATAAAAACCTTCAAAATATAAATTTAAATGAAAATATTTTTTCATTTAAAGAAGAAGATAATAAAAATGAAGAAAATATAAGAACAAATATAATAAGATATAATAAAAATTACAGAAAAAAAAGTACAATAAAAAAAGAAAAATTAAATAAAATTATATTAAGTGAAGATGAAACAAGAAAATTAACAAAAGGAAAAAACTTATCAAATCCTTTATTAATTAAAAAAGAAAAAATTCATAAAAAAGATTTTGCTTTAGCAGAAAGACTATTTTTATCTTCTCGATTTGCTTTTTCTAATAATTTAAATAATGAAAATAATCAAATAACAATTGATAATAATATTCCTAATTTATTTAAATTATCTAAAAAAAATAAAAACATTCATTTTTCAACAGAAAAAAAAACTAATATTAAATTAGAAGAAGTAAATAAAAAAAATTTTAATGAAGATTTTTCCAAAGAAGAAAATTTAACAGAAGAAAAAAAAGAAAAAACGACATTAGAAGATAAAAAAAAAGAAGAAATCAAAAATAATAAAAAAAAAATAATCAAAGGAAATATTAATAATTTAAAATCAATAAATTTTAAAACAATAGAAATTTCAGAAAATGAAGAAAATAATAATAAAAAAGAAATATTAATGAAAACAAAAAATAAAATAGTTTATAAAAAAATAATAATTGACTCATTTAATTATTCAAATTCAATTTCAATAGAACAATTAAATAAAATAAAAAAAAAAGATATAATAAATCCTGAAGAACAACATTTTCTTTGTGTAACATTTCAACATCAATTAAAATATATGAATTCTTTAATAAATTAAAAAAAAAATAATAATAATAATAATAATAAAAATAAATAAATATAAAAGTAAATAAATAATTTTTTATGAGTTCAACTTTTTTATCAAGTTTAAACAAAAAAAATTTAAGATTAAAAAATATAATATTCATGTCTCCTTTGTCAAGAACGAAATTAAATATTCCAAATTTAATTTCTGAAACTAAAAGGAATTTAACTAATAATAATAAATATAATTCAAATAATGTTTCAAATTATAATAATAAATCTAATAAAATATTCAGTGAAATTTATAGAAGTTATTCTACTAATAGACATATTAAACATTATAATAAAAAAATAAAAAAAAATATTAATTCTATTTCTATTAATAAATTTTCCTTTTCAAAACTTAATTTTTGTATTAAAAAAATTAAGAATAAAAAATTTTCTTCTTTTAAAACAGGAATTAAAAATTCCTTTAAAAAAAATAATAATTCAGAAGAAAAAAAAAATAAATTTATTGATATTTTATTTTCAAATAATAATTCTTCTTATTCAAGTCATTTTTTTAATAAAAAATATTCAAATAGTTCAAATAAAAAACAAAAACAAAAATTTAAACAAAAGATTAAAAATGAAATAAATAAAAGAAATAAAAATTCTTTTTCTTCTTTTAATAGTTTAAATCATGAAAATTTTTCAGAAATTTTTGGATTGAAAAAAAAAAATAATATTAAAAAATATTCTAATGATTTAAATAAAAAAAAAGATTCTAAAAGTATTAAAAGTCAAAATTTAAATAAAATAAAATATATAAATAAACTTAAAAAAACTATTCAATTACAAAGAAATATAATTTCAACATTTAAAAGTAATTCAAATAAAAAAAATATTAAATCTATAAATTTAAATTTAAGTAATGATATTATAATAATAAAAAAAATTGAAAATCCTGAAGAACTTCATTTTTTTTATATAAATATTATTCAAAATGGAAAACAAATAGAAAATAAATTTGAAGAATAAATAATTAATAAATAAAAAAAATAATATTATTTTTCAAAATAATAAATAAATAATTATGTAATTAAGCAATAATAGTTAATTTTAATATTTATTTTTTTAAATTGTTTAAAATATAATTTTAACAGAAATAATGTCATATTATTCATTCAGTTCATTCTCAGACTCAAAAAGTAATTTTAATGAATCTCAAAATACATTTAAAATGAGTTCATTTAACAATAATAAATTGCAATTTTTTAGATGTCCAGAATGCTTTTTAATTCCACTAATAAAATTAATTAATGAAGACAATGAAATTATAATAGAAATTAAATGTGAAAAGAATCATATAGAAAAGATTAAATTAAAAGAATTTTATAAAAAAACAACAGCTATAAATATATATGATGCATTATGTTATAATAATAATGATCATAATCAAAAAGATAAAACATCATTTATTTATTGTATGGAATGTGAACATTTTTTTTGTCCTGAATGTCATGAAAATCATATTAAAGAACATAATGAAAAATATTGTAATATTAATAAATTTGATTATCAATGTAAAATTCATAATCAACCTTATTTAAAATATTGCCTTTCTTGTTCTAAAAATATTTGTGATAAATGTATTGAACATAATGAACATGATGTTATTTTTATTAATAATCAAATTGACATTGATGAATATAGAAACAAAATTAATAAATCTATTTTTTATTTAAATAGTATTGTTGAGAATTTTAATATTTATATTCAAAAAAGCAATAAACTAATAGAAGAATTAATATTAAATTTTGAAAAGTTTAAAACTATTAATACTTATGAACTTGAAATTTGTATTAATTTAATTAATTTAGTTGATGAATATAAAAAATCAAAGGAAAGAGTTTTTAATTATAATATTATAAAAAATTTAGAAGGTTTAACTTTTAACCATTTAAATGTTAATAATATAATTAATATTACAAATAAAAATAATATATTATCTTCTATTTTTTACTTTAATAAATTTCTCTCAGATGATAATAATATGTTGAAAAATTCAATATTGGATTATAATTTAAACAAATTAAAAGAACTTGAATTGAATAAAGATGAAGATTATTTAATTTTATCCGGAATGAAATTATTTAATAAAAGAATTGCTTTTAATTATTCAAATGGAAAATTAAAAATATATAATAATACTTTAAAGAATGAATTTTCAATTCAACTTCCAGAAAATGAATATGGATATTGTATAACTCAATTATTAGATGAAACAATTTTAGTAGGAACTAATTTAGGAAATATTTATTCTTATAAAATAAACGACAATACAATCAATCAAATTAATAAAATACAATTATTTGATAATCAAATTTTTAAAATTTTAAATTATGAAGATTATATTTTAATATCTAATGAAAAAGGTTTAATTTATACATTAAATGTAAATAATATTAATGATATGAGTTATAAAAACAAATTTGATTTAAATCATAAAATAAGTAATTTAATATTTAATGAAAATAAATTAATATCTTTTTCAAATCATGATAAGATAAAAATAAAAATATGGGATTTTAATATTAATAAATGTAATCTTAAAAAAGAAATTGATGATATAAGAATTACAAGTATTGATTGGTTAGAAGGAGTTGTTAACATTGATATAGCTCATATTTTAATTCTTGGAAGTAAAAATTTAATTTTATTTAATATTTCAAAATATGAAATTGTGCATTTAATTGATTTAAATGAAGAATTTTTATCTTTATTAAACATTGGAAATGATTATATTTTAATTGGAGGGGATAATAAAATTGTTGGAGTTAATATTAATTCAAATAAAATCCAAGTTTTAGAAAGTTTAAATGTTTTTAAAAATACTAATGAATCTAATTTTATTTCTAAAATCATTGATTATGGAAATGGGGTATTTGCTTTAGGAAGTCAAAAAGGAAATATTGCTTTATTGGGTTATGAATAACTTTTATTATAAAAGATTTTAATTAATAAATAGTTTAAATTTTATATTTTTTTTGAAATTTTTTTCATATATTTTTATCTTTAATGAATTGATTAATATTAATTTCTTATTTTAATAAATGATAAAATATTATAATTTATTTAAATAATAATCAATTTTACATTATTTCAAAAATTATCTTAAATTCATTTAATAATGTTTTTAACTATTTTTAATTTTGAATAAAACATTAAAAAAATAAAAAACAAAGAATTTTAATTTCATTTATAATACAATCTTTATATTTTTAAATATATGAATAAATAATATTTATAATTAAAATAAGCAATAAAAACATGAATATTATAAATTTTATTTATGATTAGTTTCTTTAACATTTGTTTTATTATCATTAAACTCATCTATATCTTTAGCATTAATAATATTTTCTAAATCAAGAATATAATCAGCATAAGATTCATCTAAATTTTTATTTTGTTCATTAAGTAATAAAGGTTCAGAAATATTTTCTTTTAAATTTTCAACATCAACTTCATTTTCATGATTATATTTATTATAATTACAACATTGAATATTCAATGAAAAAAATTTTTCAAAAAAACTGAAATTTTGTTGAAAACAAAAAGAAAAAGAATGTCTTCCAGAAATTAAATTTTCAGTATTGTTATTAATATCTAAAAGATTCATATTAATTGATTTTTTAAGATAAATTAAAGTTCCAAATTTACTTCCTTTATCAATAATATATAATTTATTATTTTTTCTAATTAAATTACAATGAATTCTTGAAACTGAAATATCTTTTAATTTAATTCTATTTGATTGTGTTCTTCCAATTGGAATTTCATCATAATCTTCATTAATTTTAAAGATGATTAATCCTTTTCTAAAAGTCTTTTTCTTTGCATCATCAAATAAATTATAATCACAAATTGAATATGAATCAAAATTATTTTCTATGTTTACCATTGGATAAATATTATTTTTATATTTTAAATACTTTGGATATTCACATTTACATATTTCACATTCGAAATTATTCCAAATTAAAAATTTAAAATTTTCATCTTCTTTTTTTTGAATTTTTGCTTCTATACATTGTTTTAAACAATTATAATGAATATATTGCATTGATCCATTACATTTACAAGGACTAATTAAAGGATTATTAATATTACTTTCACTTGAATAACAAATTCTACATAAATTTTTTGTGTTTGAATTATCTGAATTTTTATCATTATCATTATTATTATTATTCTTTTCTTCCTCATAACATGTATTATTATTTATATTATTATAAGAATTTGTATAATAATTGCTTATAAAATTATTTGATTGTAAATTTGGATTGTTTGAATTCTTATTTATTGATTGAAGATTTATATTTTTTAAATATATTTTATCAAATTTTAATCTTACTCTTCCTAATTTTATAATGTCTCCTACTTTAATTTCTGTTTCTATATTTTTTGGAGAAATTTTCCATGTTCTTGTTATTTGATTTTTATTTTTTATATTTGAATATAATTCTTTAGATAAAATTGGATTGTGTATTTGAAAGTTATTATTTTTAAAATGAAATTCACTTAATATTAAAAAATTTGATCTAATATTATCATTTGATTCCATTTGAAGTTCTTTTAAAGAATTTAATATTGAAATATCTTCATTATTGCATATTAGATATGATTTTGAAGGAAAATTATTTATTTTTATCTCTTTTATTTTTAACTCCTCTGATTCAAAATCAAATAAATCTTCTGTGTCTTTATTCCATATTTTCGTTTGAATTACTAATGTTCTATTTATATGTTATATTCAAATATTTTACACATTGTTTTTGGGATTATTTGACATTTTTTTATTTTTAAAAAATGGAATTACAAAAATATTAATTTATAATTAAATAATATATTACATATAAATTATATTAATATTAATCACATAACACATCAAAAAAAAATAAAATAAGGATATAAAAATTATTACTAATATTATTGAAAAAAGCACTAATACAAATATATTAAAAAAATAAAATAATGAATAATAAAAATAAACAATTAAAAAATTTTGAAAAGAAATTCTTATAAAATAATTCCTAAAAAACTTTTATAAAAGAGAATTTATCTAATTCTGCAAATTTGGAAAAGTGTATTATCCAAACTAAAAACCATCATATCTGCACCTTTAACAGTTGTAAGAGTGAAATCATAAGCTCTAGTAGTAGGATAACAGACACAAAGCCATTCCCCACCAAGCATCATTTTAATAGCATTAGCAGTATGTTGACTTAAGGGATGTTGTTTCATTTGATATACTTGAGTAGCACTTTGTACTATTCTTTGATATTCTACCATATCTATTCCTGCTCCTACTGATATTTGCTTATACATTGGCTGAGCCATCATCATTCCTCCCATCATTGGATTCATCATTCCTCCCATCATTTGCTGTCCCATCATTTGTTGTCCCATCATTTGTTGTCCCATCATTTGATTTTGCATCATTGGTTGACCCATCATGTTTGGATATCCGAAGGGATTCATTTTTTATTTTTTTTTTTTTATTTATTGTTTTTTTAATTTTTTAATTATCATTCATTTATTTTTTTTTTTAAATTTTTTTTGAATTATTATTATGGATTTTAAAGGAATTTATTATGGAAATAATAAAGTTAGGAAATATTATGAATTTGGTGCTCATTTTAGTTATTTGGAGTTGTGTAAAAAATTGGAAGGATTAATATTAAGTGATAAGTATAAATTCAGAAATAGAAGTAATGAAAATTTTAATAAAGTAATTTATGGGAATCCTAATGATAATTCAAAAAATATGATTTTATCAAGAAATAATAAAATCCCACACGAAAATAATCCTAATAGTCAGGATTTAAATTTTAATAAAACTATGCATATGATTAAAATAAGGAAAAAAAAGGAAAATTTTAATTCAAATAATAATAATTATATTAATAATAATTATGAATTATATAACAGAATTAAAAAAAATGAAATAGAAAATCATCAAGTTAAAGAAATAAATGATATTCAAAATAATCACTTAAGTAGAAATAAAATAATAAATTACATTTATAAACAAAATACTGAGAATGTAAATAAAACTAATATTAATAATAATTATATTCATTTAAAAGTTAATAGTGTTGATAATAATAGTTCAAATTTAATTAATTATAATTTGAACAATAAATCTAGAAATTATAATTTTAATTATAATCCTAATTATTTAAAATCAGTTGAAGATAGAATAAATAATATTTTAATAAATTCAAGAGAAAAAATTTATTATAATAATGATATTCTATTTAATAAAACAATGTATAATAAAAATGAAAAACTAACATCTCCAAATTTTAATAATAATAAATTAAGTAATATTTATATACCATCTAGTGTATATATTAATAAAAATTTCATTAATTATAAAATAAATCAAAATAAATTTAATTCTGGTGGAAATATTTTTAATAAAAATATTGAATATATACATAATTATAACATTTTTAAATAAATAATTAGTTTTCAAAAATATATAGAATAATAAAGAAAAACATTTTTTTTTTCATACAAAAATAATGATAATTATCTTTTATTAATTATATTGTATATTCAAATAAAAAAATAAAAACATTAAAAAAATTTCTTTATTTTAAAAAATCCATATATATGAAAAAATTTCCTTAGGAATAATAATACAACTTGGCTTTTTTTTTAGCTTTAACTTGATTAATCCCTTCAACATAATCATTATGAGAAACTTCACTAGCTCCTCTTCTCAAAGCAATCATTCCAGCTTCAACACAAACAGCTTTCAACATAGCACCATTAAAATCATCAGTCATTCTAGCAAATTCTTTAAAATTAACCATTTTTTCATTATAATGCATTTTCCTAGAATGAATTTCCAAAATTTTAGTTCTTCCCTCTTCATTCGGCATAGGAAATTCAATTTTTCTATCTAATCTTCCACTTCTCAATAAAGCAGGATCAAGAACATCAGGTCTATTAGTAGCAGCAATGACTTTAACAGCTTCATTAGAAGAAAAACCATCTAATTGATTAAGTAATTCCAACATTGTTCTTTGTACTTCTCTTCCTCCTGATACTTCAGCTCCACTTCTTTTTAAACCTACAGCATCGATTTCATCTATAAATATAATAGTAGGTGCTTTCTCCTTTGCTAATGCAAATGCATCTCTTACCATCTTAGCACCATCACCAATAAACATTTGAACAAGTTGACTCCCTGCTAACTTAAGGAAAGTAGCATTTGCTCTTGCAGCAACAGCTCTTGCCATCATAGTCTTCCCTGTTCCAGGAGGACCATACATTAAAACACCTTTAGGAGGTTTAATACCAATAGCATCAAATAAGTGTTTTTTTTCAATAGGGAAAACAATAGCTTCTTCTAATTCTTGAATTTGTTTATCAACACCTCCTAAATCAGAATATTTTTCAGTTGGTTTGGTATCAAGTTCCATAACACGTACACGTGAATCATATTCACTAGGTAATTTCTCATATATTAAGTAAGTATCCTTATTTACTCCTACGAGATCTAATGGATGAAGGTCTTTTGCATCTACTAATCCTGTAACTGGGAGAAATATTGTTGAACGCATTGTTGTTTTTATTATCACTCCTTTATTATTATATTTTAATTTCTCTTGATTTAATCCACTACCTTCTTCTTTAGTATCTATTTCTTCTAAATCAAATATTTCTGCTACATTTGATATTAAATGAGGGAGACCACATGACATTGTTAATTTTTTTTTATTTTCTTTAATTCTTGCTGTAAATTTCTTTATGTCTACTTTCATTTTGTTTATGTCTCCTTTATATGTTTGGTTTTGTGATTCTAATGCTTTTATTTTCGATTTTATTTGATCTAAGGGAAGAGATGATACCTCAGATTTCATTCTTTCTACGTATGCCGTTAAGTCCTCTTTTGGACTTGATGTCTCTTTCTCAGTCTTTTTTGTTTGGTCTTTCATTTCAATGTCTTTTTCCATTTTTTTTCAATGAGTTTTTTTAAATTTTTTTCCTTTATGTTTTTTTGGAGATTACTTTTAATTTTTTATTTTTAAAAATTGTTTTTTTAAATTTTATTTAGTATAATTATTCTAAATATATTAAATTCAAATATATATATTTATTTTTTTAATAATTCTGAATGAAGAAAAAAATATAATATAAACTTATATAAGAAATTAAATCAGAAAGAAAGTAATTTATTGATTTTTATTTTCTTCTTCGTTTAACTTAGTAACAATTTGATATTTAATTTCTTCTGGAATTAAATTAATTAAATCAACACTAGTTTTAAGTAATTGTTTTAAATTTTCTTCATAGCTTTTCCAAACTAAACAATATAACAAAATAACAGAGCATAACAAAGCAATAAAAGTAGATACATTAACTAATTTAATTTTATTAATATAATCTTCGAATTCTTTATTCATAAGAGAAATAATATTTTTATACCAAGGTCTAATAACATTTTTAGCAATACTATTAATTTCTTTAAATTCAGGAGAATTCCATAATTTTGGATATCTAGTTTGAGGATTAATATAAGTTATACAAATATATCTTATTAATTCAAAATATCTTGCAATAACAGATTTAAATCCATTTTCAAGTGTTCCTAAATAATTTGATGAATCATATGTTTCAACGAATGATTGTTTTGATGAATTTATATTTGTTGCTATTGAAGTTATATCATGATTTAAATAATCATATAATTTTTTTATATATGTTCCATGAAGAAAACAACTTGTGTTATATGATACCACAAATAAATTTTCAAATGTATCTGAAATTGTTACAAAAGTATGTTTAAAAATGTCTTCTGTTGTTGATTGATTATATATTGGAATATTTGGATCATATAAAAATGATTTTATTATATCTAAACTTAAAATATTATCACTTTGACAATATTGAGTTACGTTAAATACATCTGTATATTTATTTATATTTTTCATGTTATTTGTATTATATACATATTTAAATGTCATATATCCTTGTAATATTACAAAAAATATTACCATTTTTATATAGTTTATTAAATATTGACTTGATGATTTTAATGATTGCTTATATTCATTTTTTGTTTTAAATTTAATTATATTTATATCATCTGGTTTTATATTTGATGAATAATCTATCATTGATTCTTCTTCATTTTCTTCATTCCCAAAAAATTTATTTAATAATTTATTGACAAAAGATTCAGATGAATTTTTCAATTCTTCAAATTTTCTTTTTTTAATAGTTAAAAATAAATCAATAGGTTTTTGTCTATCATCAATAAATTTAGTGATTAACTTCCATAAAACAAGTAAAGATATAATAGAAAAAATAAAAGAAAAAATGAAAATAAACAAAACAATTTTACTCATTTTAGCATGATTTTTAACATCATCAACTAAAAGAACAGTAACATTTCTCCAAACTAATAAATAATCATTTAATAAATTCATCATTAATTCATAAGCGTTTCTATCCTCAATACTAATATTTTGATAAGAAGAAGTGACTCTGGAAACATAATAAATAGAAGTAGGAATTCTACTCATAGCAATACTAAAAGGTTGATATTCAATAGTTTCTTCTCCATTTGAAAGTGTCATAATATAAACTTGAGTATTAGAAATATAATGATTATATTCTTTTGAAAATTTAACAGTAGCATTAGAATAATAAGAATAAGTTTGTGAAAATTCTGCTCTACAATTTGCCATTTCAGTCATCATTTCTTTAACATAATCTTCAATTGAAACATCTTCATCTTTACTAGAATATTCACTTATATTTTGACTTAATATTGCTTCAGTAATAAAAAATTTAGTATAAACTATTGTATTTAATATTGTAAATGCTTTATCCATATATCCCATTCTATGTTCTGAATCTTTTATTGCTGTTAATGTTATTGCAAATTCAAATATTATTATTCCACATATTATTATAAATCCAATCATACTAGATATTGTTATATATGTTACACTCTTTTCATTAAATATGTTACTTAATGCTGCACTTGAATCTGTTGAAAATTCATTTGCAAATGATGATGTACTTGTATTATCACTTGCTGTTAATGATAAATTTGTTGAAACTGATGGTTGGGAATTTAATGTATTTGCATTAGTATTTTCACCATTTGAATTTTCTGATGTTTTATTTTCTAATTTTTTTCTTATATCTGGATGAGCTTTTAGCTTATCTTCTATTCTCTTTACAAATGAACTTATTGATATTTTTATTATTGGCTCTTGACCTTTTCCAACTGGATATCTTTCTTTATTTGGACGATGCTTTTCCAATGATATGTCATTTCCATAAAATGGTAATGATAATATAAAAGTTTTCACATCTTCTGATTTTCTACTGTTAAATTCTAATATTTTCTCTTTTGTTAATTGATTTTCTACTTTTTTTTCTCCTTCATCGTTTGATTCTTCTTCTTCTTCATTTTCACCTTCTTTTTTCACTTTTTTCTTCTTTTCATTTTTTTTTGATTTGTTTTCTTCTATATCTCTTGCTATTTCTGTTGTTGTTCTATTTAATACTATATTTGTTTCTATTAATTTATTACAATTATTTGATTTCTTTGTTACTAATATTGTTCTTATATAATTTAATCTTAAAATATCAAATAAAATATGTTTAGTTGAATTTGGTTTAAATTCATTTGGATCTACATTATTTTTTTTATTATCTACATTAATAAATCTAAAACAATAACCTAAAGTTTCTTCTTCATTATATTTCATTTTAGATATTAATAACAAGTAATCTTTTTTATTTGATTCTTTAATTAAATCATTAATATCTTCATCTTTACTTCTTTGATTATCATTTTTAGGATAAATTATATCAGGAAAAATCCAAGTGACTTTTCTAGGTTCTTCTTCATATTCATTATATCTTTCACTTAAATTTAAAGATTCTAAATTTTTATCATTTCTAACTAAAATATTTAAATTAATAACATATTTTTTTAATAAATCCATAGATAATCCTAAATTAATAGCACTGGAAGAAATACTATCAACAGTAAAATCATCTTTTGTTAAAATATAGAAAGCATAAATTAATTTAGTATCTTTAGCTTCGAATTTAGTTTTAATAATATAAGTATTAGAAAAATCATCATCATTATAAATAGTAAATCTAGCATTAATAGGAATTAAATAACCAACTTTAGTTTTAGGTAAAATAAAAACTTGTTTTTTATCAGAAGTTCTATAATTTTCTTTATGAGAAGAAATTTGAGCATGCATTAATTTTAATCTATTTGAAAGCATTTTTGAATGTTCTTCTAAATAAATTGAAGGCATTAAAACTTCTATATTTTTTCCTATTAAATTTTGCTTTGCAAATCCTAATAAATGAATTATTGAATTAGAACATTGAATTATACTACATTCTCCTTTTTCATTTGTCCTACAATATATCATATAATCTTGATTTTCTAATAATATATCTAAATTATTTATATCAAATTTTTCATCATCTATTTTACGTGATTCATAATGTTGTTCCTCATTTAATTTTTTTGTTATTTCTTCACTTCTTTTTTTATTTCGTAAAATTTCTCTTAAAAAATATGCATATAATTGTGCTACTGATTGATTTTCTAAATCTATTTTTTTATTCTTTAAATGATTTTCCCAAAGACTGTTTATTTCATTCAAAAATTTATTGAGTTTATTTCCTAATATAAATAATTTATTTAAATTTAAATTATTTGTTAAATTCGCTGCTAAAATTCCCCAAAATTCACCATATAATTTCGTTGATGTTTCTACTAAGAATTTTAATCTTTGATATTTTTGTTCTATTGTTTCTTCTACTTTAATCATTTCATTTCCATCATTCATATCATTTAATTTATTTGATGATTGAATGTTTTGTTTTATACAATGAATAATATAATCTTCTGTTAATGAATTTTTTTGCTTTTCTAATTTTGCTAAATATGTTTTTGCTGCATTTAAATTATATTTTTTCTCATAATTAAATTGAACAAATATCATTAATAATAATCTACTATTTGGAAATTTTTTTATTCCCAAATTAAAGTGATTATTTATATAATGAAGTAAACTTGTTTTTTGTATTGTATAATTATTTGGATTGTCTAAAAATTTTTTTAAAGGACATTCTTCATTTAAACAAGTTTCTTCATGAATTGAAATTACTCCTTTTAATAATATTTCATTTTTAGTTCCTGTATTATTTCTATTTGATTTTCCATTTCCTGCTTTATTATTATTATTATCTATATAATTTTCAATTAATTTAATTAAATATTTTGTTCTTGTTAAATATTCATTAATATTATTATAATTTGAAGAAGCATAAACAAAAGATTCACTTTTTTTTCTATAATATATTATACTGAAAAAAACAATAAGAGGATAACCAAAAATTAATAAATAAATATTTCCATTTATTTTAGAATTTTCAGCTAATTTATTTATTATTAAAATTAAATTAGTCCAAAAAAAAGATGCATTTCTAATTGATAGAAAGCATTCAAGAGTGTAATTATTATAAGTAGGTTCATCAAATCCTTTTTTTAAATTAAATAAAGATAAAACTAACATAATAACAATACTAATATATTCATCTTTAATAAAAATATATTTTAAAACAAGAAAAATTTTAGTAATATATAAGAAAGAATCACTAGAAGTGCTAATTTTTGTAGTAGTTTTTTTTGAATTAAAAGGATTAAAATAAAAAATAGTACTAATAATAATTAAACCATAGAAAGCAAAAGTTGAAATTACACTTAAAAAAGCATATAAATAATGTAATCCATCCCAACATTTGATTGGATTTTTAACAACTGCCATTCTTTTATTTTCACATTTTAAAGGAAGTAAAATTATTTCACTAATTGGAATAATTAAAAATAATGTAAATGGAGTTGTAAAATATCTTGTAAAAATAATTCCAATTTGATATATTTTTGAAGTTGTTTTATTAAATTTTATTAACATTGTTAAAAATAAACAATGAAGAAAAATATATGCTAAAAGAATAAAATAAATTAAAATGTATAAATCATGTTTTATGTAAATGAATATTGAAGTTAATCTTGATGCTCCAATTATTAATTTTATGTTTTTCATTTTTGATTCTTTTATTTTCCATCCATTTAAATGAGGCTCTGAAAAAGAAAAAGAAATTAATTGTAAAGTTTCTATAATTAATAATAAAGAACATATAAACATATTTATGTCTTTTTTTCTTAATACAAAAAAGTAAAAATTAAATATTTTTGTTTTCACACTCACTTCATCAACTACATTTAAATCTTTTGAATAATTTTTACTTTTATCTATATTATCCATTTAAATTAATATTTATTTCATCTATGATAATAAAAATAATTATCAATTTCTTAAATAAATAGTTTTTTTAATAAAAAACCCAAATAAGAAAATTATATAAAGTAAATTTATATTAATCGATAAATGAAAATTTTTCTAATTTACGTATAACATCTTTTTTTAATAATTTCTAAATAAAATCTACATAATAAGTATATATTACCATTTAAAAAAAATAAAAAAACCATATATTTGAGTATTTATCATAATTTTTCTCATTAAAAAAAATTATTAAAAAATAATTATTATAAAAAAATTATTAAACTGTATTTGAGATTTTTAAATAAAATTTAAGTTATTCCCTTTTACAAACTCGAATAAATAATTTTATAAATAAAATATTAAAATTATTTTTTTAAATTTCTTTTAACATTGATAGTCCAATTTTTTACAGCAGAATAAATATATAAAAATTTATCGTTGACTAATTTAATTTCCAAAATTAATTCATCAATAGAAGGATTTTCTTTAAATTTAATAGTTTTAATGAAAGCATTTTTAAATATATTCGAAAGATTTTTACCAGCTTGAATTTCAGAAAAAGAATCTCCTATACACATAATATTAGAAAGTAAATTTGGATTATATAAATTAACAATATCATTAAAAGCATTTAATTTCCACATATAAGAATCAAAAGGAAATTGATTTTCATATAAGCCTCTTGCAGAAATTATATTTAATTCATCTAATAATCCTATTATTGAAGGAAAATATTTTTGACATGAATATTGTACCCATCCAGGCTCTGAATTTGTTATTATATATGTTTCTCCTTTTTCTATACATTTTTGGAGAATTTTTTTTACTTCTTTTTCTAATTTTGAAAATTTCACTTTTTGACTTTTTGATAAATTATTATTATCTTCTAAATCATTTAAGTTTGCCACTTCACTAGTACAAAATAAAGTATCATCCCAATCTAAAATAAATAATGAATTAAACGAATTTTTCATTTTTTCTTTATACCATATTCCATTTTGAATTAATTTAGAATAATAATTTAATCTTAATGGATTTGTCTTTTCTGGGATATTTAATATTATTTTTTGATTGTCATCATCCTCAAATGATAATGTTGGAGTTAAATTTACAAAAGGTAAATTTTCATTACTATTTTTTTGTGAATTCTCCATTTGAGAATCTAATGTTGATTCTGTGTCTTTTCTTAAAATTTGAGTTAAATTATTAATGTTATTTAATTTATCTTTTCTTATGTTCGATATTATATCATCATCTTTAATAGTATTAGTCATATATATTAAATTAGTTTTTATTCAATATATACATTAGCTTTCTATAATTTAGAGAAATTTAAATACATTGTTTTTATTTATTATTTTATTTATTTTTAAATAAATTATTATAAGATTCTTTTTCATTTTAAAATTTAAGGATGTATGTATTATTAATAAAAAAAACCAAATATATTTATTTATTAAAAGATATGATTATAATATAAATTCAAAAAATAAAAACATTAAAATAATTTAATTAAAAGGACTAAATTTCATAAAAAGAAATTAAATAAAAAAAAATTAATAAATGAGTTCAAATCAAGAATTATTAGATTTATTAGCATTTAGTAAAGCAAGTGAAAATGTATTAAACATATCTCAACAAGAAGTAAATTTAGAATTTAATAGAAGTAATGATAATGTAATTCTTCCTCCAATAAATCAAGATCCAAGGATAAAAAATTCAGAAACAGAATATAAAGAAGAAGAAAGTTTAGATGATAATATAAAAAATAAAAATGAAATAGAAAGAGCAAAAAAGATAAAAGAAGAAAAACCAAAAAAGAAAGAAATAAAGAAAGAAACAAAAAAAAAATCAATATCCAAAGAAGATAATAGTAAATTAGAATTAATAAAAGAATTAAAGGAACAAATAGAAATGGAAAAAAATAAATATTTAGAAGAAATAAAAAAATTAAATTTAGAAATATCAGAAAAGGAAAAAGACATAAAATTAATAATAGAAAACAATAATAATTTAAAAAATAATTTGAGTGATTTATCATCTCAAGTAAAGCAAACAATGATAAAAAAGGGAATTGCAATAGAAAAAGAAACCGATGAACCGTTAAAAATAGCATTAAAAGTAAAAGATAAAGAAATAAAAAATACTCAAACTTTAGCAAAAGCTCTTTCTAATGAAAATAAAGAAATGAGGAAAATTTTAGATAATTATACTGATTCAAATACAAAAAGAGAATTATCTGATAAATTAATTAATCAAGAAAGAGAAAATAATCAATTAAAAAATGAAGTTAAAACTTTAAAATTATTAAATAAACCTCATGAAAATTGTCCAAAAGAAAAAGAAAATTTAGAGAAAACTTTATTAAATTTAGAAAATGAATTACAATTATGTAAAAATAAAGTATTAGAAGAACAATTAGAATATAAGAAATTAGAGGAGAAATATTATAGTAATAATAAAGATTATGAAAAACATAAAAAAGAAATTGCAAAAAAGAAACAAGATGAAAATTTAATAAAAGAGAATGTTAGAGAAGAAAGAATGAAAAAAATAAAAGAACAAGCAATTAAGAAAATTACTAATTCAGGTTATCAATTATTATCAGAAGAAGAAAAAGAGAAATTAATAAGATTTTATGGAGAAGAAAATGAAAATCAATGTATAACATTAATGGAAAAAATAGATGAATTAGAAAAATATAGATTAAATGTTGATAATGAGTCTATTCAAAAAATAAAAAAACAACAAAATGAATTAAAAGAATTAAATGAACAATTAAAATATATGGATTTATTAAATAATGATAAAGAAACTCAAATTCGTTATTTAGAAGCACAAATAAATGAGTTTAAAAATAATAAAAAAGCTTTACAACAAAAAATAAATTCTATTACAAAAGATTTAGAAGTTTCAAAAGTAAAAGAAAGACAAAAAGATAAAGAAAATGATATTTTAATTCAACAAGTTTCTACTTTAAAACAATCTATTAAAGATAATATGTATGGAATGAAAGATGAACAAGAAATTTCTAAAGTTATTGAAGAAATTAAAAATGGTGATAATAATGTTGACATTGAAAATACTGTTCAAGGTGAAGAAGAAGAAGAAGAAGAAAGTTATGAAGAAGAAAATGAAAGTGAAAGTGATAATTAATTAATAAATAAATAAAATTAAATTTTAATTATTATTGTTTAATGTTTTATTAAAAAATATTAAAACATAAATAGATTAATTAACTTATACTTTTTTTTTCAAAGAAATTAATGGTTGATTCAATTCCAAAAAATACAAAAATCGTAAAAATGCCAAAAAAATATGAAGCATCATATGTTCTTGAAGATAGTTTAGATAGAATATTAGGATTAGTAGATTTTGGAGTGTTTGAAGAAATAACAAATCAAACATGTTTAAAAACACTTTTTACAAAAGAACCAATTGAAACACCTTTTAAATATCAAATGACTGAAATTTCAGCATATGAATCATCAAAAAATATTTCTATTATTATTTTCCATGAAAAAATTCCATGTGGAATAGAAATTAATTTTATTTTTAAAGCAAATACTTTAGACAACAGTACTTTACTTACTTTAGAAATTAAATTAGTTAATACTAAATTTACAAGTGAACATAATTTAAATAAAATTGTTAAAGGATGTCAGAATTTATGTAAAGAATATATTAGATTAATTGAAAAATATCTTGAACAAAAATTAGACCTTTTATTTCAAACTGAATCTGTTATTATAAAAGAAAATAAAGAAAAAATTTTTAACTGTTTTATTAATTTTAAAATGATTGAATCTTTTAAAGGATTAAATATTATTTTTCCTAAAGAAGAAGATTTAAAAGTTGGTTCTAAAGTTTATTTTATTAATGAATCTGAAGGAATTAAAATTGAAAATACTATAATGAAAATTCAAAAAAATCCCAAAAAAAAAAAATGGTGTATGCAATTTTCTTGTAATTCTCAATTGTTTAAAACTCAAGATATTCATATGTATCTTATTAGTTTAGAAGATAATTTAACTTTTCTTTCTATTATTCATCATTTTAAAGAAAATATTCAATTTGAACAAATACAAGAAATTGAAGAAAAAAAAAAATATTTGATTATGAAAATCAAAGATTTTTTTGAAAATGAAAATAAAAATAATGAAACAAATGAAACTGATAATATAATCGAAGATAATAATGATAATTCAGATAAAAATTCTTTAAATGTTGATTTGTTTAAAAATTTTTTTGAAAGCACTAAATCAGAAAAGAATTAATCGTTTATAAATAATGACATATTAAAAGATTAATATTAGTTTATCATCGTAAAAAGAAAAAATAAATGTATATATTCTAAACAATAAAAAATAATAAAAAACTTTTGGTCTTTGTATTTCTTTATAAAATGTGTGTTTTTTTAAATATTATAAAATAATATAAATTAATTTAAGAATATATAATCTTTAATTATTTAAAAAAAATAAAATGAATTTCAATGATGTATCATATGACAATCTATTCAAACAAAACTCATATTATTTAGATAATTATGATTATGAAAATGATAAATTAACAGAATTTGGTTCTAATCCTTCAATTACAACAGAATCAATTCAAAATATTTTTTCAGATCCTGAATTTGGTTTTTCTTTAAATAATATTAATGATCTTGATGATATTGATTCTTTTATTTATTATATTCAAAATAAATTAAATTTATTATATTTTAATTCTGCTTTCCCTGAAATTATTAGTATTTTAGAAACTCAATTTTCTAATTTTTTTAATGTTAATATTCCTTTTCTTTATTTTATTCAAAAATTAAAATTTTTTATTTTAATTAAAGATGGAAAAGAAAAAGAAGCTGATAATTTTTATAATGAAATTTTATTTAGATTATTAAGAGAATCAAAACCTAATAATTGGATTAATAAACATAAATTTTTTTCTTCAATATTAAAAAAACCTTGTGTGTTTAATCAAGTTAATATATTAGAAAAATATTATGAAAAATTTCAATTTCAATTAGATAATGCAATAAGAAATTTTTTAATTAATAAAAATAAAAATATTACTAATCCAATTAAAAAAGAAATTGAAGAAGATGAAATTAATACAAATAAAAATAATTTAAGTCAATCAAATATTGAAAATGAAAGTACTAAAGATGAATTTTCTGATTTTGAAGATGAATTTAAATTAAAATTATGTGAAGAAAATAATGAGAATCTTAATGATTGTAATATTAATTTATTTCATAAAAAATCTTTTAAATTTAATAAATTAAATATTCCTGATGATGAAATTGATACAAGTTCAATAAATAATCCAAATAAAAAAAAAAATGAAGAGATTTCAACATCAAATAATAGTAAAAAAACAAAAAAAGAAAAAAATAATGATGAGGAAATTTTATTTAAAAAACTTCCTATTTTATCTTCTTTTAAACCTAAATATGCAAAAAGAGAAACAATAGATAAAAAAATAATAAGAAGTTTTAGAAAGTTTATTATTGATGAATATAATACAAAAAATTTTAATCCAAATACTTCAAAAGATTATGTATTTTTTATTACTTTAATTAATAGAAATATTCTTCCTCCTACTGATTATATTAATGAAAATGAAAATGAAAAAGTTTATTTTAAATCTTTTAATTCACAATTTTTATTATGGTTTTTTAATAAAGATGGTATAAAAGATTTATATAGTAAATTTATGCAAAGTGAAGGTGATGAATTTATTAATAGTTTAGTTAAATATTATGACTTATCTCAAGAGGATAAATTTTCTTTAGTAAATTATATTAATAATCTACCTTTTATATTTGATATTTCATTAGTAAATAATATTAATAAGGGAAAAGATATTGAACATATTTATAGGAAAAAAAAAGTAAATATAAAGGATGATAATAATAAAAATAAAAATAAAGATAATTCAAAAAAAACAAAATATCATAAAATTCGTTCTCGTGATAATGAAAATAATTCCTTTTTAAATAAATCATCTAGTAGTACTGAAGATTAAAAGAATCTCTTAAAAATCTTTACAATAATATTATTAGTATTAAAAAATAATATAAAAAAATTACAAAACAAACCTTATTAAAAACATTCAAAAAAAACATTTAAAAAAATGTCAGACGAAATCACTTATAAATAAAGAAAGTAAACATCTTTCTGTTTTAAAAATCTTACAGTTGGAAAAGAAGATTATTTTCTAATGTCTTCTTCAAATTTATATAGAAATAATATAGTTTTAATATTCATTTGTAAATTTATAAATTATATTTTCATATTAATATAAAAAATTATTTTTTAATTATCAATTTTCCATTTATATTTATTATTAAATATTTATTTGCTCTTTTAATATTTGTATAATATTTTCAGTTAGTTTATTGTTTTTTTTATCTTGATTTCTTTCAATTTCTTGATTTATAAATTTTTCAGGAGTAATATCTTCACATAAAAAAAATTTATGTAAATAAACTTGTATTTCTTCATAAGTAAAATGAATAGATTCAAATAATTTTAATTCGAATTCATTAAAAATAATTTTCTTTAATCTCATCATATCAAGAATTAAATTTATATAAATTGAAGTATCAAACATTTCTTGAACTAATTTTATTTTTTCTAAAGCATTTTCAATTTCTGGATATTTAGATTTATCTTTATCAAATGTCATTAAAACATTACACCAAAAACTTTTTAATATTCCAATATTAATTTCTTCTTCTTTTCTATTATTATCTTTATTATTTTCTGATAAAATTTTATCATCACTTTCTGGATTTTTAAGATTTTTATCTATTTCATTTTCTTCTGTGAAAAAATTATTTTTAGACAACGAAGGTGAATATTCTCTTTTTTTATGATTATCATCTAACTTTAATAATTCTTTATCTTTACTTCCACTATTATTAATCATATCATCATTAAAAGGATTAACTATTTTAGGAGGATTACCAACAAATGTTCTCTTTTTGTTTTTTCTAAACATTCTATCTTTTAATATAAAATTAAATATAAAAAATTCTTTAGAAAAAGAATCAAAAACAAATGTTAAAGCTCTTCCTATAACTTCCAAAGCATTAAAAACACCAAGAAGATTAGCGAAAGTCGAATCTAATTGTTCATATTGTCTGTCTAAAAAAGAATATTTAGAACTTAGAACAAATTCTAAATAATAAGAACTATCACTGTCACTATCACCATCACTTCTACCATCACTTCCACTACCACTACCACTACCAGATCCTTCATTTCCATCTTGAAGACGTCTTCTAGATGTAGTCTGAGTATCTGAAGAACTTTCTGTGTAATCATATGCTAAAAAATGAACTTTCTTATCTCCGACTATATAAGGAATTAATGATGATTGAGTTGTTATATTATAATTTTTAAAATATATTGTTGCTCCTTTATAATTATTTGTTAAAGTAAATGATATTACTTGACTTTGTAATACATTTTTCATTTTTAAAGGATTAGGAGTATAACATTTAATAAAAACTTTAACATCTTGAATTTTGTTTATAGCTTCTTTAAATTTTGAATTTTCATCATCAGTACATGAACTTCCTTCACAGGTTTGAATTAAAACAAATTTAACTGCATTAGTAGTTTCGCCTAAAGGACTAATTTGGGCTAAAGAAAATGTCATATTATTATATTGATCTGGATCAATACAATAAGTTTTTTCTAAACCTCCTTTGACATTAGCAGAAAAACCTAATTGTTCAGCGAAATATTCATTATCACATTCTTCAAAAGGATATTGAGCAGTATAAGATTCAGAAGAATCAATTTGAGTTAAATAAGCCCGAAAAATACTGGTATCCATTTCCATCATAGCAGAAGAAGATTTAAAATAGAAAAAAATTTCAAAATGTTCATAATATTTAAATTCAGCGTCATCTAATTCAGAATATGAAATATCATACATTACAAAGGAACCACTTCTATCTTTGAATAACATAATAATTAAATAAACTAAATATATAAATGTTATTGAGAATACTAAGAATGTTCTAAATCCTCCTGCTACTGTTTGATATGTTTCATTACTTCCTATATACCATTGAAGAGGTTCTCCATACATATCAATTTTTCGCATAATATATTGATATGTATTTTGATGTGCTTCTTCAGGATTGTTTGACATATGAAGTATTAATTTATTTTTATTTATTTTTTTTATGATTAAATGCTTTTTGAAATTTTTTTTTTATAAACTTTTAAAACATTTATTTTTATATTATTCAATTTTTTGATTTTGGGAGACAAATATAAAAGACACAATTCATATATAAAAATTAAAAAATTCAAATTTTTGATTGGAAAATAAAAGGGATAATATAGAAAATGACATGTTTCATTTAATAATCCTACTACTTCCACTGAAAATCCTTCTTCATCATCATCAAATTTTAATAAAATATTTAAACTCTAAATTAATATCTTTTTTATCTTCTCTCCTGTTATATTTTTCTTGAAAAAAATTAAGTTCAAGGATATCTGAGTTAGCCCCTGATTTTTTCTTTGATTTTCCCATTTTTTTAAAACTTTTTTTAATTTTTTTTTGCTTTCAAAGCTTTCTATTTTTTTATAATATGTATTGCCAATGCAATGCATTCATATTCATATATATTCATATTTGTTTCATATAGTTTCTCTTTTTTTCTCTTTCAGTTTCTTTTGTTTTATTTTTTTTCTAATATAAAAAATTTATTGTTAAATTTAATTAATTGATTAAATGGTACTTTTTAAATTTAACTTTGGAAATTTAATTAAAAAATTAGATTTATATGGTTCTACAATTAATTTAACAATAAAACATAAAAGAACATCAAAAACAATAATAGGTGGATTTGTAACAATATTA
>JAEEGK010002030.1_pt1 | contig 50672 bp, 38 predicted proteins | sample 8958771 | NCBI WGS metagenome assembly JAEEGK01 (sample SAMN16246547, study PRJNA631951) | gut metagenome | biome: gut microbiome; feature: rumen; material: SC-attached | host: Bos | place: Iran: Karaj | collected 2018-10 | reverse complement strand
AGGAATGCGAAGGTTGTCATCAACGAGACTATTGTACTGTCTGTATGGTAAGGAACTATAATGAAAGTCCATCAGGCAATCCTCTTGAAATTAGTAAATATTTCTGTAAGGTTGCCGAGATAAAAAAGAGATTGGCTGAAGGTGGAAAATAAAAGATGCAGAAAACAGTCCGTATTTCTCCGCGTTTATACATAAACATCAAAAAACTCTTTATTGACCTCATCAATATGTGGAAGTCGAGGCAATCAATTCTTATTCAACGATGGGGACTTTTGCATTGAACATGCAAAAATTCTCCTTTTTGTCTGTCACTATAAGATTTTTCTCAAAATCTACGGCTAATTCAAATAAAAGCCGTATCTTTGCACGGAGATTTGTAGATTATGACTATAGTATCGTTTATACGGGAACATGGCGGCTATATCCGTGCTAAGGATATAGATAACCGCGCGATGTATGACCAACTTCTGGCAGAAGTGGCCAACGGGAACGTTATCCGCATCAGAAACGGCATCTATGCCCTTCCTGAAGAAATGGCTAAGACCATGATTGATGTGGAAAAAATAGTACCGGGTGGTGTAGTTTGTATGTACTCCGCATGGGCATATTATGAACTGACAACAAAACTGCCGCCTGATATTTGTATCGCTATTGAAAAGAAACGGAAGGTGATACTGCCCGATTATCCCTCAGTGGCTCTTTATTACTGGTCACAGTCCGCTTTCGAGTTGGGTGTTTCAGAAAGGGAAATTGAGGGTTACAAGGTGCGGATCTATGACCTCGAAAAGTCCGTGTGCGATGCTGTGAAGTTCCGAAACAAAATAGGTGTTGACATCAGTTCTGAGATACTGAAGAACTACCTTGTCAGGTCTGACAGGAACCTCACACGCCTGAACGAATATGCAAAGAAGATGCGAGTGGCAAACATTATGAGCGGTTTAATTGATTATCTGATAACTTAAAAAACACAAAAACAAACAAGTTTTTCGTTATTTATTTGCGTAGTTAGACAAAAAATGTCTATCTTTGCAAACGAAATAATAAAAACAAGAAATGGCGAGCATTGCAAGCTGGATATATGATAAGCCGCTCAGAGGCAATTACACCTTCACACACGATGAGGTGGCGCAGGCATTCCCTGACATGAGTGCCGGCAGCATTGCACGGGCGCTGACCAGAGAGGTGAGCAAGGGACGGATTATGTCGCCCCTGCGCGGCTTCTACGTCATAGTGCCGGATGAGTATGTGTTGCGCGGGGCCGTGCCGCAGTCGTTTTACTTGGATGACATGATGCATCACCTGGGACGCAAATACTATGTGGCTCTGCTGAGTGCGGCAAGTTATCACGGAGCTTCGCATCAGGTTCCCCTGCGGTTCAGCGTGATGATAGAGCCTCCCGCCATGCGTGACAAGAAGGGAGAGAAGTACCTTACGCATTATTTCTGCAAGAGCCATATTCCTGAGGCATACGTGGAGAGACGACAGACGCGGACGGGCTACATTAACGTGTCGTGTCCTGAACTTACGGCAGTGGATTTGCTGACGTATCAGGCTAAGACAGGAAGCGTCTCGCGGGCAGCCACAGTTCTGGCTGAACTGGCTGAGAAACTGGATTTTGGGCGCTTAGGGGCTGACTTCGTGAAGGAGGTGCCGGTAACCAGTCTGCAGCGTCTGGGCTATATTTTGGACGAAGTGCTGGAGGAAGGTGAAGCGGCAGAGCCGGTGTACAGTCTATTGAAGTGTTCCGGGTTCGTGCTCCAGTATGCGCCTTTAAAGGCAGGAAAGAGTAGCGAGGGATGCGAAAGGAATGCCAAGTGGAGAATTATTGTGAACGAAACCATCGAGATTGACGAGTTATGATACCAGAGCGATATATTACGGAATGGAGCGAGCAGGCCCCATGGGTGGTGAATAAATTCATCGAACAGGACTTGATAGTCTGCCGTGCATTAGTGTCTATTTATAGCGATACATTTCTTGCGGAGCATCTGGCGTTCAGAGGCGGCACGGCATTAGGTAAGCTGTATCTGAAGCCGCAGCCCAGATACTCGGAAGACATCGACTTGGTACAAGTGAAGGCAGAGCCCATAAAAGAAACGATAGACCATCTGCGGGATGCTTTGGCTTGGCTGGGTGAACCGGTGGTGAAGCAAAAGAAGCACAACAATACGTTGGTGTTCAAGGTGCAGCCGACGGATATGGATGCGGGCGAGATTCACTTGAAGGTGGAGATTAACTGCAAGGAGCATTTCTCGGTATATCCAATGGTTAGGGTACCTTTTGCGGTGGATAGTTCGTGGTTCAAAGGTGCTTGCGAGGTGCTGACGTATGAGTTGGCAGAGCTGACAGGGACGAAACTGAGGGCTGTTTATCAGCGGAGAAAGGGACGTGATTTATTTGACTTGTGGAAAATACTGTCAATGCACCCCGAATTGGATAAAGGGAAAGTGATGGAGAGCTATGAGCGCTATCTTGGCTTCACGGCATCACACTTGCCTACGTACAAGGAATTTTTGCTGAATATGGACGGGAAACTACAGGATGAGGAATTCTTAACGGACACGGAAATGATTCTTGGGCCACAGGTGGAGTATGACCCACAGGTGGCGTGGGAAAAGGTGAAAACGGAGTTGGTTGAGAGACTAAATGTCTAAGGACGGAAAATGTCCAAGGGCTTCATTAGTGAATCTTCTATCGACAATTTTCCTCAAATTCTACGGCTAATTTTGATGAAAGCCGTTCTTTTTTACAAGTGTTGTTTTGATGCTTTTTATTGAAAAGTGTAGTTTTGGGAGTCCAATTTTTATTGAAAAGTGTAGTTTTTGACCCTCAAAATCTATTGAAAAGTGTAAATTGCCGCCGATAGTCACGAGGGATTATCAGCGGCAAATGATGTTGAGAGGGGTTACTTAATGGTAATCCACACGGCTTCGCCTTTATCTTTGGCTTCTACGATTTTGTCCTTGAGGCGGTGGAGCCAGATGTTGGAGTTGAGTACCATGCCTTTCTTCAGGTTCTGACCCACGAGGATACAGCCTTCGGTGTCGTTGCTGGTGTTGCCAGCGTGGATGCGGATGCCGCTGAACATGGGGACACCAAGGAGGATAGGCAGCCATTTCTGCATCTTCGGCGAGAACGAGATGACTACGGCGTAGCGGCCTTCGGGGATGGCTGAGCAGCCTTTGATTTTACGGCCTCCGTGGGCGTAGTCGCGCCAAGTGGGTTCGAGGGTGTCGCAGAAGTAGGTTTCCTGCGAGCCTGCCAGGTATTCATCGTCGATTCGTTCTACGATTGCAAGTCTGCCTATCGTGTAGGTCTTGCGTTTTGCTATGCGTGTTAAAACTAATTCCATAATGTTTAAAGTTTCAAGATTCATGTTTAAAGTTTGGAGGCGGTGGTGAAACCACCATCCTCCTTATTGTGGCAAAGTGGCAAAGTGGCGTTGTGGCACTTTTCAGTTCTCCACTTTCAGTTTATGCCAATGCTTGCTATCGGTTTTCTCAATCCAGCCGTCACGACGCCAGCGGGTGATGATATTGCGCAAGGCAGACTCACCGCAGTAGCCGCGCTTCAATGCCCGCAGATCATCCATCGTGAATGAGGGTGCCAACTGGTCGAAGATGGAGTGGTTTGCACCATACCGCTGACATTCATCCTGCGCATTGACGTACTCATTGCGGAGTGCCTCGCCGAAGACCTTTATCTGCTGCGAAAGGCAATACTCAGCCATCATCAGCGCAAAGTCCAGACAAGACTTTGATTCACGGGCGCAGCCTGACAACATGTGGAAGATGACCCCACAACGAAACCCGATGACAGCCGCACGCTTGCGATAAGTGTCTTTTACGTGGTCAATGTCCTTCGCTGCCTCCACGCGCTTTTCCTCTACCCACGTCTCGATGGCCTTGCGCAAACGAGGCACATCAACGAGACCTGTAAACGAGCGCAAACGGGTGACGGCCTCCTGAATCCTTGCTTCATCCTCAGCCGAACGCTTGCCGAACTTCGGCATCTTCGAGAAGCTGCTATCAGGCATTTCGGCCACCAAAATTCGCGAAGAAAGTCCGTTTTCGATATTGTCCGACTTGAAGCACTTCCGCATGGCTCCGTTCGTGCCGAGCATCGTCCAGTTATACGCGACATTCACCACTCCAGACTCTGCGGCATCAGAGTTATAGTCCTGTCCCCACTCGCCGAAGTCAAAGCTCAAACGGTAGATATCATACTTCGAACTCCACGAGCCAGCGCCATTCGTCTTTCGAAGGGTGTCCAGTTCCTCTCCAAAGGAGTAAATGGTATGCCCCTGCGCATTCTTGAATCGCTTCAACAGCGTAGAACAACTGACCGTCACAGGCACTACTCGAATCAATACATGAGGGTCTTCGGGAGCCTTCTCGTTGGCTTTGCGGCCTTTCTTGCGCTCCTTCCATTCCTCTTCGCGCTTGCGTGCCAAAGCATCCTCTTCATCGAGTTGGCGCTTCCAGATGTCAACGGCATTCTTACAAACGCTCTTGTTCGATGCCTGCTCACCACGGATAATCGACATCAGCCCGAGGCGGTGCGTATTGCCGTCACAATACTCTACCGTTACCTGGTCAGCGTAGGCTGCCGCAATGGGCATCACCGAACACAATACAGGCATGTGCATCGTAACCGGCACACCGACGAGACTTTCACGCAGTCCGATAGGCAGCGTCTTGACATTCACCTTCACGCCCGTCTCTTCGGCCACCACCTCGGCATCCTCGACCTCATCAGAAGGAATCCCCATTTCGAGGGCGTTCACAATCTGATCCATCAGGCGCGAACCCTTGGTGGGCTCCTTGCAAGCCGAGTGGATAATGCCCCGCATTTCCTGAGCCGACAACCCGAAACGAGGCATCACCTCTAACAGCCATTCCTCGTTGTTATCGCAGATGGCACGGAGATTTGCAGCCAGTTGGTGCAGCCGCTTATTACGCTCACCCTCGCTGGGTTCGCCGCCTGTGCGACGCCAGTACTCACTAATAATAGAGGTATAGGGAATGCCCTTGAATGAGTGGGGGAAGAGCCTCCCCCTATCCCCCTCCAAAGGGAGGGGGGATTCTGTCTCGGCGATGCTGCTCCCCTCCCTACTTGGGGAGGGGACGGGGGAGAGGCTGTCATAGTACACTCCATCCTCGGTGCGCCCGTCAATGCTCAAACCTCTGTCGGTATAAGCCTTCCTGCGCTGAGCCACCTCTTCCTCTGAAAGCTGCTGATACCACCCATCAGCACGATAAATCTCATAATCGGCTGGAGTGATGTAGATAAACCTCTCAGGCGTGAAGCACGAAGTATCGGGAGCCACACCAAGCGCCTTGCAATAGGCTCTTTGCGCTTCGGGCACCGTCATACCTAATGGCAGTCGGATATCAATGTGCAGTTTCTTGCGAGCCGAGTAGTCCTTGTGTAGCATCATGCCCTGCCACTCGCCGCCAATCTCAATATCCAGTTGTTCCGAACGCTTATTGGCTTCCTCCACGAGCGAGGCATCATCGATGTCAACACACGTTTGCCAAGTGAAACTCTCCGGATCAATATGTTCGCGGTCGCGATAGTTGTCACGGAATCGGCTGTAGTGCGGGCAACGGAAAGGCAGATACCCCTTCAACTTTCGCTGTTCCTCTTCGTCTGTGGCGGCATTGATGCGTTCTGCCAATTGCTTCAACCTTGGCGACTGAGTTAGCGCATCGTAGTCAGGGAGCGGGCATTCTGTTACGAATGCCCTGGTTTGCTCCTTCATCTGACGCGGGTTGAGTGCTATCATCCTGCGAATCATTTCCATATTGTTTCCTCCTTTCTGGTCTTAAAGTATGACATAATCTGGTCGGCCTCCTCTTCGTAGAGCGCCTTGGTGAGTGCCAGCCCGTACTTCTTCGGGAACTTGAACGTGACATAGACATACTCGTCCTTCAGGCGGCGGCGACCGTTATCGCTGCGATACAGCGGGCGGGTAATCTTCACAGCCCCGTGAGGTGTCTCGTAGAGCACGTCGTGCTTTGGACCCTGAAGGCCGTCGTTGTAGCGCTTCACTCGGGTACGCCCGTCGGCATCCACTTCGATGCCAGCACGGTAGCGCACGCGCTCACCGCCAGTCACCTGCTTCTCATCCTCCCAAGGGCACGGATAGACATTGATGTCGCCGTTGGTCTGAAAGTTAATACTGCCGTCCATCTGGACGTTCTGCTGCAAAATCTGTGGTCTGAAAAAAGTTGGTTTCATTTCTTAATCCTTGTTGTTAAGCGAGGTGAGTGGAGCTTTCAGAAAAGAAGGTTGCGCAAATTATCCCGGGGACTCCCCTCATCGTGCTCGCCTCAACTCGGATTGTTGAAAAATGTGGTTTGTTTGACTGTCCTTTCTCTCTTTCGAGATTCGGGCCCGAATCCTATTGGTTTTAGATTCTGTGGCCCATGAAGCGCCAGTCTCTCTTCATTCCTCTTGGCATCTGGCACCGATTGATCAGCGACAACTGACGACGTGCATTCTCAGCGATAGTGCCTCTTGCCATTGTGATAGTGTTACGTGTACGTGACATAGTTTTTATTTGCTTAACGTCGCTCCTTTAAACGACCTTTAAATTGTTTGACGATGCAAAGGTAAGGCGAATATCAATGCCCTGTTTGTAATGACTTTGAGATAGTATATTTCACCGCCCAATCGTATATTTAAGCACTAATTGAAAGTAATTTCAGCAGATTTTCGGCTATAAACATCTGGCGTGGGAACACCCTGTCACCCTTCGGAGCCTTATACTTCTTCCACTCCTGATAATTCTTTCTGAGGATGCTGCTCGATGATAGCGGCTTCTGGATTGACTGATAGGTACACCGATGCGTCAGGCGTACATCTTTTAATAGCGTGTTCATGCGCTGGGAGAATTTTGCAATGTCACTTTCCCAACCGCAGAAATCCACCAACACCCTATACACAGCCGTCCACTGGGTGCAAACTCCAAAGAGCCCGACAACCACGATGACAGCCTTAGCCACCTCATCATCGCTCTTATACACCTTCTGACACTTGTAGGTCACGGTCTCAATGGCACTTACTAACTTGTTTGCCAGCAGAGCCTCAGCCATCTTTATTTGTTCTTCGCTGTCACCTTTCTCAATAATGATCTTCATCTTTTTCGAGTTTTGTGAGAAGAGAAGAACGCTGCAGCTTTACCTCATGAGATTCTCACTCCACCCGGGTTAATAAAGGGGCATTAACGAAAAGCCCCAGACTCCATTTTGGAATCTGGGGACAAAGGTAATATCGGTGGAAATCTCTTTGGAGTACTCCAACCTACTCCAAAAAGCGTTATTGTTTGTTAATTATATCTGCTGTAGGAATTTCTCTGCCAAATCCTTCTTTACGGGCTTCAACAATTCGGCAAGATACTTAATATCATCCTTTACAGACTGGGAGTCGTAATCGATACCTTCTTTCATTTTGTCTCTAATGCTATCGGGAGATTTGCCTGATATCAAACCAAGCAATTTGGAATAAGCACTCACGTTTACTGGTGTCTCCTTGGTATGCTTAAAACCTGCGTTCACAAAATAGTCAACAAATAGCATCAGTTGGCGGTTAGTCAATTGCTCATATTGGCCATCTGCACTTTTCTTATCTTCTTCATTCCTGCTTGCGGGTTCAGGCAACTCTTCAAGAAGCCCTTTTATATCTTCCGACTCGAAAACATCACTGTCCATATATTCAGCAACTGCCGAATTAAACTTGTTTTCTTCCAATCGATAGATATTAGCCGTAAAGCTTTCCCTCATTTCGACGATAGATGATTCTTCGCCTTGCAACTGACTAATGAGTACAGAAGTTAACGTGTTGTAAAGTGACAATTCGAGTCCATTCAGGCAAATGGCAACACACATTGTTACCATGCTTGCTGCCAGCTCAATATTTTCACGGGACACATTGCTGGATAGATCCTCATAGTCAACCACCTTCCCATTCCAGAAATCCTGTAATTGGAAACGTGCATCTTCAGGGGATTCCTTGATGTCATCAAGCACTATCATGCACTCCCAGAATAATTCTTCTGGTGATAACTTGAAGCCTTTAGGCAGGGCTTCGTACTTCTTACAAGGAGCAGCAAAAGCCTTGTATATAAGGTTGTCCTTATACTGCTTTCTTATTGCTTCTTTTTCGTGTCTTCTTAGCCGGTATTGCATCTTTGAATCCTTCCGTTATTCGTCTTACATCGTTAAGCCATTGCTCCATTTCAAAGCCCTTTTCGCCATTGTCAAGTATGGCTAATTGGCCCATCTTGAAGTTTTCTATAAACTCATCTTTGATGACACTCTGTGCTTTCTCTTCCGAACCGAAACGATAAACGCCATAATACTTGAAGTGGACGCTAATATCATAAACATTGCGTGAACACAAGTGTACCATCTGGGCTAAGTCCTCCTGTGTCTGTTCAAGTCTTAGAGTTTCACCTTTCTCCGCTTCCACATGATAGGAACCCTTCACACCATTCAGCGCATTAGTTATCGAGGCCATCACAGCCAACTTTTTCTTCATCTTGTAGTCGGCATCGATACCAGCCACTTTCTTAGGATTAGGGAACGAGAAAACTACTTTTGTTATGACATCATTATAATCATGAGTCTGATGGTCAACCATCTCCCACAATGTAGCCTCACGAACCTTACTTCTGATTTCTATCTTCAGTCCTATTTCCTCAATTAGGAATTTGTCGTTGATGGCCTTTTCCAGCAACTGACAAACCTTGTCAGGATTGCTGTCAAACGCAGGAGTACGTTCTATAGCGATATTGGCAACCCCCTTACGATTATCGATGATGACATAGCAGCCAGGATGATAGAATATTTCCTGCTCATCCTTCTTCTCCATAATCTTCTTCGACTTCTCGTTGCAGATAAGCAGCAGACACACGTCTCCACGCTTGCATGTTACCTCATTGTCTAGCCTCACGCTTGTCTTGTCGCGCTTTGGCATCTGAATGGGGAAAGGTTTGTCGCCAGTAAGAAATCCGTTGAATAATTCTTGTGCTTTATCCAGAAGTTTATCTGTTGTACCCTTGATAAATAGATTGCCCTCTTCTGCTAACCTGAAATCATATTTATAAATTGCAAATATCGCCATGTCTCTTATACCTATTATATTATTACCAATTTTGAAAACGGCTGCAAAGGTACAAATTTTCTGGGAGCTATTTGCACGTAATGCAAAAAAGTTGCATATTTCAAACTATTTTTAGTAATTTCGCTAAGCCAAATGAAGGATCACGCGCGACCTACTTATTGACTTGATGTTTCTTTTTATTGCTGCAAAATACATATCTCTGATTGCGGTATTCAAAGCATGCCTTATAATATGAACAGAAGTCATGACAATCTTTAGCATTTACATAGTTCTGGCAGAAGTCATACAACTCCTTGAAAAGCCTATAAGTAGCATTACATCTTCGTTTATGCTCTTCATTCTCAAATTCATTCCCTTTTGGGTAAATGTAATAATTACGATAGTTATATCGCACATATGCTATACGGTTGTAATTGGTATAATCCACGCCTATTTGTTGATCAATAATGGTCTGAGGAGGAAGATTTAAGATAGGTACAGCCCAACTTAGTATTCGGTCTTGGTAGTCGGCTATAAAATTTCTATACGCCTCTTCTGCTTGTTTCTCGTGCTCATTACAATTCCAGCATTTTTCGATGAAAATAGCCTTACACTCAGGATGCTTGTTTCGGAAATCTATAATCTCCTGCTTTTCCATTTGATCTTTCCGCTCATAGATAAGCTTGTCAGCATAGGGATAGTTAATCCATACCCTATTTGACCTCTCTTTAAGAAGAAAGTTCTTCAAGCGTGTTCTGTCTAATGGTATTTTGCGTGGTACTTTTATCTCAACACAATTTACTCCATGCCTCACAATCTTTCGTTTTTTATCTTTATCCACTCTATGAGTGACGAAAATCTCAATGAGTACACGTAGACCGTCTTTCGTAACTCCTACACAATCTGGCTGAATATCCGATGCATCATTTCTTTCCTCTACCTCTACGCTGTCAAAATTCATCAAGCAGGATGGGATAATCTCGAAGTCCAGACACTCATCTTCATCCATGTATTCTCTTGTGATATGCCTATACTCTGGCAACATAACAGATTTCTCCTGACTAATAATCTCCTTTGCAAGTAGATGAAAAGCCGTTTCGAAAGCACCTTCACATTCACTACCGCTGGCATGAGCAAAGTGATGCTCTCTAATTTCACCACCATTCTTAGCTACTAAAGGTTCATGACATTGGGGGCATCTGCAATTACAGGCAAGACCATTTGGAACGTCATCAACGAACACCATCTTCCCGCTATCGTTAAGAGCATAAGTGAGAAAGTCACCTTCCATGTTTTCTCTTCAGAAAATCACAGACATAGTCCTACCTTGGTCCCAAGAATTTATCACCATTTAAGTGAATCATGTGGTCTGGCATCTCAGCAATCCATACCTCCGTTTCCCAAGCTAACTCGTGCGAATGTGACTTGTATGTATTGAAATCGAGGAAAGCTGTAACATATATCTTCCCAGATTTCACATTTGGGGTCATTTCATTGATTTCCATAATTCGTTTGGGATCCATTGGTCCTCTGGATGTAAATGCTTCTATGAAATACAACCAGTCCTCATCTGGGCGATAGAGAACAACATCGGGCATTTTATCGTGCAAAGTAATGCTAAATCCAAGTTCTTTAAGACGTTCCACCTTTTTTACGAGGTCTTTCTGGGTAGTATCACCCACATATAAGCATTCTGAATTCTTAGCGAAACGGGGTGCAAACTCTTCGATGATTGCTTTCTGGAGTTGGTTATGCTCACCTGCGCTGAATGCAAAATCTTCGCCATTGATTCTCACTGGCATTTTCTCCATCTCTTTCTTAGAAGCGTAGATTTCTATCAGACTTTGATGATTCTGCTTAAAAGCATTAAGGACTTTCTTTGAAACATTTATGTTTCGAATAACTTCCAAGAACTCTTCTGTCAGTCGATAACTATATTTTGGACTATTGGTGGCTGGTGCATATCGTTCTACTAATGCTGCATTAACAAAATGGTGGAGTCCATCTTTTCGAATAGTCTCTCGTGTATTTTCAGCATACTTGATTTTATACTTTTCTTTGATAAACTCTAATATGCCATGTATTCCTATCCATTCATTTGTGGCTTCAGGCCAGGGTGTCCTTTTGCCTATATTGGCCAAACTAAGGATTACCAATGCGCACATATCAGACTGCTGTCTCTTGGGCAATCCAAGCTCTTCAAGTAGCTTCTTTACACGTTCTATCTTATCCATCTGTCTACAATATTATCACAATTCTGTTCTGTTAGTTCCATGCCTATCAGTTCACGACCCATTTCACGTATAGCCTCTTTCGATGGTACTGGCATGAGATTAATTTCTGTTGAGTTAACCTGTGTTGAGCCGTTAAGAATCCTATAGTATGCATCGTAGAGGGTTGAGTTAAGCAAAACAAACAACCCATAAGCCAATTCGGGGGTATCGCACTTAATGTAGTTAATCTTATTTTGTGTGCTGATGTACTTGTATTGGCTATGGTCAGCCTTCAAATAGATACCACATTGCAGACGGCGCTTTTCTTCCTTGGATGTGAAGCGCTTCACGAACAAGTAATCGGTATTCTCTTGCAAATAGCCCGATTTATCAGTTACTATGTATTCTGCCTCACGTCCCACAGGCCATGATACCCTTCCATTCTTGATATGATGTGAATAAAACAGCGGGTACGAACCATCTTCGTCGTTGTCGCGAAGTACCTCTCTTGTACGGAAATCAACGATAAGTCCGGTACGCATACGCAGGTCATCAGACTCCAATGTGTTGGGCTGGCTGTTCACTCTCGAAAGTATATCAGCTTCTTCCTCGCTTGTTACAAGGAATACAAACTGATTGGGAGCTACGATTGTGTTGTAATCAACTTTGTAATGCTTAACGTCAGCGAAGTCTGAAGTCTCACTAGATGACATTTCTACATATTGAGGCTTCTCCCTTGTCTTCTTCACCTTGATAATCATCGTTTCCTGCAATACCGATTCACCATCGAAAACCTTGTCGCGGCTACCGAAAATGTGAATGTTTGTAATAACACAATGGCGGAATAAGAATTTGCGGAAGCGTTCGAAATAGGCACCCGAAGTCCAAGAACGGGGAATGATATAAACCATCTGCTCGCCATCCTTTAGATTATTGATGCCCATCGCCCAAAAAAGGAAATATAAATTTGGCGCACCATAGCAGACTTCTGGCATTGCCAGTGCTTCAGGGGCATCTTTAGCAATCTTCAAGTAAGGTGGGTTGCCGATAATCATGTCAAACTCTTCGGCTTCTTTCTTAAAGAGATCTCCACAGACAAAGTTCTGTGAAGTCAGATAGTTGTCAATTCTAATCTCATACTTAACACCATACGTATTCTTCAGATTCTCCAGATTCTGCGCCAAGGTTGGCAGTACCTTCCCATCATTTTCGTAGCAGACCACTGAGATTTCTCCCAGATAGCCACTATCTCTGAGATGTTCAACAAGTGCTGTAGTAAGTAATCCTGTACCTGCACCTGCATCCAACAATCTCAATTGTGGTTTTGAGAAATCGATGGTAAAAAGTGAGGCCATAAATTCCGCCGTCTTCCTCGACGTAAAAAACTGGCCATATTTCTTCCGTTCCTTCTTGGGGATAGACTCCACGAAGGACGATGTTACATTATATGCTATATTTAGAGCGTTACTTGCTGCCATAATATTCTTTATTTGTGGCAAAGGTACAAATAATTTCTGAGATTATTTACAATCAACCACAATTTTACACATTATTTAATAATGGACTACTCAACCAGTGTTATCTCGTGCACATAGCAATGGTTCCAGTCACAACACTGATTCTGCTGCCAGACTTCCTGGCGAAGCACGTCATCCATCGTGTACTGGCGCGAGCCGTGGGCATTCAAATACTCCAGCACGAAAGCCCGCTCACGTTCGTCCTGCTCCTTGATGTATGCCTCGCATTTCTCCTTGTCATGGCTGATGTCGTCGGGCACGGCATCCCAGTTCATGCCGTACTTCTCTTCATTGGTGCAGTACCAAACGCTCTCTGCCTCCTCCCACAATTTTACTTCTATGGCAGGTTCGGCAAAACGCTCTGCGTCGAGCTGACCTGCAAAAGCCTCAGCATCCTCCTTGCGACGGAAAGCCTTCTCTATCCACGACGGGCTGTCGGAGTATTCGCCTTCGCTACTCTCCACGATATAAATCTTCGTTTCTTTCATAACGCTTCATTCTTTGGGTACAAAGTTACACAATCTTTTTGAGATTTCACTTATTAGTAGGGGAAAAACTGCAAATGTTACATCCGGGAACTGCCATTTCGCCATATTGCCACTTTGCCACATTAAGGAGGTGGCAAATGTGGAAAGAATTGCGAGAAATAGAGAGTAATATAATTAGAATATTATTATATTATACTATAATAATATTCTAAAGCATAATCGTGTGTATTCGGTAGATGCTTAATGTGGCAAAGTGGCATTGTGGCAAAGGGACAAACCGAATTCTGAGCGCAGACACTTGCAAATCGCAAACAGCACGTTTGAAGAGGCTAAAAAATATGTTTGAATGGGCTAAATATATCATTTACATATTTTAAGAAATTATTCGTATTTCATTAACAGATTTTTACAAGTTATGGATACCCGAAATTTGGAACTTGGCGAAAAATGTAGTACCTTTGCATTGTCAAAAGGAACGAAAAGCGCGCGTCGCAAATGGAGACAAAAGGCGGGAGGCGGCCACCCGATGTAGCTGGTCGCAACGGAATCTAATACCATGTAAAAACACATTTATTATGAGCGTATTTTATCGTAAGTATCAAAACAAGAATCGCCAGAGCGTAGCCTACGGCAAGTGGTTCGCACGCGCCGTGACCATCGGCAAGACCATCAACATCGACGAGCTGGCTAAGCACATGTCGGAGCACAATACTCCGTACTCGAAGGGTGCCATCAAGGGCGTATTGACCGACATGATCGGTTGCGTTCGAGAGCTGATGCTGGAGGGCAAGGCTGTGAAGCTGGAAGGGCTGGCCATCTTCTCCGCAGGCATCAAGACGAAGAAGAACGGTGCGCCGACTTCGGCAGAGTTCTCAACCACGAAGCACATCGACAGCGTGTACATGCGTGCCCGTGCCACTGGCGAGTTCACTCGCAGCGAACTGACCAAGGCTGGCAACGTGACCGAGCTGCCCAAGAACTTCACCGACTATGGTGTGAATGGTGGCACCAACGCACCCAGCAATGGTGGGGGCAACACGGGTGAAAACACGGGTGGAAACACCGGGGGCAACACCGGAGGCAATAACGGTGGCGGTGGCGACGACGATGCCCCTAACGAGAACTGAACGAGGGCTGAAGGCTGAAGTTAAATTAACCGCAGATTCCGCAGATTATACAGATTATAGCTGCGCCACACAGTTATGAGAAATAAATCTGTGAAATCTGTGAATGCAACGCCACACTCTGCACCTTTAGGTCAGAGAAATCTGCGTAATCTGCGGTAAATAAACAAAGCGGACTCTGCGTCTTTGTGTCTCTGTGTACAAATTGACAAATTAAGGAATGAAGAATTATGAAGAAGGAAACTTGGAAGACCGTCATTCAGGTCATCGTATCAATCCTCACGGCGGCACTGACCGCAATGGGAACCAGTTCGTGCATTAACGGGATAATGCACTAGTGAATAGTGAATAATGTAAAGTGAAAAAGAGGGCGAATCTTTGGTGGTTCGCTCTCTTTTTTGTACCTTTTCGCTTCGCGAGAAAGTGCTCTCGTTCGAAAAAATCGAAATTCTTTCGTTTTTTTGCTCACTTATTCGTACCTTTACACGCAGAAATGATAACCGACGAACTGAAATACCGGATACACAGTGCGTTTGGCCATGTGCCTACCAAGGAGCAGGAGGTGGCCATCGACTGTTTTGCACGCTTTATGACCGACCGCCACGAGCGGGCAGTCATGGTGTTGAGGGGTGCTGCCGGTACGGGAAAGACATCGCTGTCGGCTGCCATTGTGCAGGCGCTGGTGTCATTGCAACAGAAGATGGTGCTGTTGGCACCAACGGGTCGTGCGGCAAAGGTGTTCTCGCTGTTTGCCCAACAACCTGCCTACACCATTCATCGGCGCATCTATAGGCAGAAGTCGATGGATAGCAATTTCGACCTGAACTACAATTCGGCTCAGGACACGCTGTTTATGGTGGACGAGGCGTCGATGATAGCCAATGCCTCGAACTACGGCGACAGTATCTTTGCTGGCGGGCAGTTGATGGATGACCTGATACGCTTTGTGTATAACGACAGAAACTGCCGTCTGATGCTGATAGGCGACACAGCCCAGTTGCCGCCCGTTGGCGAGACGGAGAGTCCGGCACTGATGGCCGATGTGTTGCGCGGCTATGGGTTGCACGTCTTCGAATGCAGCCTGAGCGAGGTGCTGCGCCAGAGCCAGACGTCAGGCATCCTGTGGAATGCGACAGAGATAAGAAGGATGATGGAAGGGGAAAGATGGGTGTTCTCTGACCGCTGGTCAGAGTGTGGCGTTGCATTACCTAAGATTCGGTTCCAGGGATTTGCGGATATCAGGAATGTGCCGGGTGGCGAACTTGTCGAACAGTTGGCAAGCAGCTATAGTAAGGTAGGAATGGACGATACCATTGTGGTGACGCGCTCGAACAAACGTGCCAACATCTATAACCAGGGCATTCGCAATATGGTACTGGATCGTGAGGATGAGCTATGTAGCGGTGACCAGATAATGATAGTCAAGAACAACTACTATTGGATAAAGGATAACAAGGATATAGCCTTCATAGCCAATGGCGACAGGGCTGTGGTACGACGGGTGCGCCATGTGCACGAACAGCACGGTTTCCGCTTTGCCGACGTTACGATGACCTTCCCCGACTACGACGATTACGAGCTGACGGCTACTGTACTGTTGGACACATTGACGTCGGAGGCACCGGCCCTGACGCGCGAACAGCAGGACCAGTTATATAATAAGGTAATGGCGGACTATGCCGACATTCCGCAGAAACAGGAACGCTTGAAGAAGGTCAGGGAAGACAAATACTTCAATGCCCTACAGGTGAAGTTTGCCTACGCAGCCACCTGCCATAAGGCGCAGGGTGGACAGTGGGCACATGTGTATGTGGATCAGGGCTACATGACGGACGACATGCTGACGCCCGACTACCTGCATTGGCTCTATACGGCCTTCACACGTGCTACCGAACAACTTTATCTGGTCAATTGGCCAAAAACACAGATAAGTGAAGAGTGAAGAATGATTTATTTGAATGACGATATAGAACACTTTGACTGGGAGGCTGCGCTGCCACTGTTGAGTGAACAGCGACGTGAACAGTGCCTGAAGTTCAAACATGAACTGGGGCGCAAAACCTGTGCGGCAGCCTATCTGCTGTTGTGCGAGGGACTGCGCAAAGAATATGGTATTGAGCAACCGCCCGTGTTCGAATATGGTGAGCACGGTAAGCCCGCCATCATGGGCCATCCGGAGATATGCTTCAATATGAGCCATTGCCGTGAGGCTGCCATCTGTGTGCTGAGCGACAAGCCTGTCGGCGTGGACATCGAGAGCATTCACCGCTATTCGGACAGTTTGGCCCGCTACACGATGAGTGAGGCAGAAATGGAAAGAATAGAACACGCCGAACGGCCCGATGTGGAGTTCATCCGGCTGTGGACGCTGAAAGAAGCCGTGCTGAAACACTCGGGCGAGGGCATCAGAAATGACTTAAAGCATGTCTTAGATGTTTTAAAAGATGCTAAAACCGTTATAAATGAAAAAAAAGGCTATATTTTTAGCGTTGTTTCATGATTTTTTATTAACTTTGTAGCGGAAAATAGAATCCTAAAACGAAATAGCATTATGAGACTGGACGGAAGAAGAGAAAGTTCGAATGTGGAAGACCGCCGCGGAATGAGCGGTGGCAAGAAGGCCGGACTGGGTATTGGCGGTATTATTATTGCCATGGCGATTGCCTACTTTACAGGGGGCAATCCGCTGGAGGCTGGTATGCAGGCAGCCCAGCAGTCAATGGGACAGAACACGGAAGTGAGTGAAGGGCAACAGCGCGAATTCACAGAGGAAGAGCAGACACTTGCAAAATTCTCTACACAGATTCTGGCAGGAACAGAAGACGTATGGACAAAAATCTTTAAGGAACAAGGGGCTACCTATCAGGTGCCGACGATGGTGCTGTACACCGATGGGACGGCAACGGCTTGCGGACAAGGCTCTGCTGCTATGGGTCCCTTCTATTGCTCGGGCGACCAAAAACTGTATATCGACCTCTCGTTCTTTACGACGATGAAGAAACAATTGGGTGCTGACGGCGATTTTGCCTATGCATACGTGATAGCTCACGAGGTAGGACACCATGTGGAGTATCTGACGGGTACACTGCAGAAGGTGCACGAACAGATGGCCCGTCTGTCGCAGGCTGAGGCTAACAAGTTGTCGGTCCGACTGGAGTTGCTGGCCGACTTCTATGCCGGCGTATGGGCGCACCACGACAATAAGATGTTCCGTTCGCTGGAAGACGGCGATATCGAGGAGGCCATCAACTGTGCCGAAGTGATAGGCGACGACTATCTGCAGAAGAAGGCACGTGGCTATGCTGTTCCGGAATCGTTCAATCACGGTACGTCGAAACAGCGTATGAAGTGGTTCAAACTGGGACTGGAAACGGGCGACATCTCGAAGGGAACGACCTTCCAGTGCTCTGACGCAGAGTTGTAAACCTTTCGTTTAATTGCAAACTTTAAGAAAAACTATGATACACAATGAGCTGAAGACCCGAGTGGTGGGTATCAATGTCAATGTACACGATACAACGTGTGCTGTGGTGGATATTCGTGGTAATATCCTTGGGCAGTGCAGTTTCGTGACCAGTGACTATGAGTTCGTCGGCGATTTTGTTGCTGCGCTGTCAGAGCATATCATGCAATTGGCAGAGGAACATGGCGGCTATGAGAGCATTCGATCGGTGGGCATCAGTATTCCCAGCGGTAATTTCAAGACAGGTTGCATTGAGAATGCTCCGAATCTGCCTTGGAAAGGTGTGGTGCCATTGGCTGCAATGTTGCGTGACCAACTGGGACTGGCGGTGGCACTGGCTAATAATGCTTATGTGATGGCATTGGGCGAACAGGCGTTTGGTGCCGCTCATGGTATGCGCGACTTCATCTTGATATCGCTGGGCAGCGGCATGGGCAGTTGTATCTGTTGCAATGGCGTTTCTCATCTTGGTTCCAACGGTTTTGCCGGCGAGATAGGCCATACGTGTGTCAATCCTAATGGTCGTGAATGCGGTTGTGGCAAGCACGGTTGTCTGGAAACATACACCGCAGCGCGCGGCATTGTCCAAACAGCTGTGGAACTGATGGCCGAATCGTCAGAACCCAGTAAGATGAGGGAGGTAGAACAGTTGACACCTGCAATTATTACAGAACTGTGTGAGCAGGGTGATGCTTTGGCTATAGAAACCTATCGACGTGTTGGCTATATCCTTGGTGTGGGGTTGGCCAACTATGCTTCAGTTCTCAATCCGGAGGCATTCGTCTTTGCCGGTCAGGTGTCAAAGGCTGGTAACTGGCTGTTGGAACCTGCCTGCAAATCGTTTGAGAAGCATGTGTTCCATAACGCTGAAGGCAAGGTAAAACTGGTACTCTCGACTATTGACGATGATGTGCGCAATGTGTTGGGTGCCAGTGTACTGGCTTGGGAAGTAAAGGAATACTCGCTGTTTAAGTGAATAGTGAGAAGTGAAAAGTGAATAGCGAAAAACAATCATACTATGAGTAATACCGTAAAGACCAGAGTAATAGGTGTTGATGTACGCGTGGATCATACCACAATAGCTGTTGTCGATCAGCGCGGCAATATTTTGGGTACCGACAGTTTTTTAACGACAGACTATCCTGACGTGAACAATTTCCTGACTATGCTCAGCGAACGTATCGTGACGACTGCAGAAGCTAATGGCGGATTTGAGAATATCCGTTCGGTAGGTATCAGTGCACCCAGCTCTAACTATCTGACTGGGTGTATAGAGAATGCCGCCAATATGCCTTGGAAGGGCATGATACCCTTGGCAGCTATGTTGCGCGACAGAATCGGGCTGGCTGTGGCAGTGGGCAACGATGCTCATATTACGGCATTAGGCGAGCATGTGTATGGTGCAGCTCATGGCATGCAGAACTTTGTCGTTGTGTCATTCGGACATGGTGGCTTAGGCAGTTGTATCTTTAGCAACGGACTGCCATATCTGGGCACCGGCGGTTCAGCTGGCGAGATAGGACATACCTGTGTGGAGGATGGTGGACGCCTGTGTGGCTGCGGACGCCAGGGGTGTCTGGAGACTTATGTGACTGATCGCGGAATGGTTCAGACGGCTAAGGAACTGATGCAAGAAAGCACAAAGCCCAGCTCGATGCGTTCATTACAGGAGGTAACATCCATTGCTATTGCCCAGTGTTGTGAGCAGGGTGACGAACTGGCAATGGAGGTGTTCCGTAAAACGGGTGATTATCTGGGCCTTGGCTTGGCTAATATTGCTTCTATTCTGGACCCGGAAGCTATTATTTTGGCAGATTTGCCTGATGAGGTGTTCCGCAATCTGATAGAACCTACGAAGGAAGCCTTCGACAGATATGTGTTCCGTAATATTAAGGATAAAGTGAGACTGGTGCTTGCTGGCTTGAATAACAATGAGCGTGACGTCTTGGGCGCCGCAGCTTTGGCATGGACAGTACAGGAGTACTCGCTGTTTAAGTGAAAAGTGAAAAGTGAAAAGTGGAAAAATCGATAAAATCTAACTAACTATGGAAGTGACAAATGTGAAAAACAGAGTGGTGGGCATCGACATTGGCGTTGCCATCACGAATTATGCAGTGGTTGACTTGCGTGGTGAAATCATAGCCCATGAAAGTTTTAGTACGCTTGATTATCCCAATGTAGACAATTATCTGGCTGTGTTGTGTGAGAGGGTACTGAATTTGGTTGAGACGAATGGTGGCTACGAGGCTATGCGCTCTGTAGGTGTGTGCTGTCCCAGTAGTAACTATCTGACAGGCTGTATTGAGAATGCCCCCAACCTGCAATGGAAAGGCATTATTCCGCTGGCTGCCATGATGCGCGACCGTCTGGGGCTGGCTGTGGCACTGGGCAATAATCCGCAATGTGTGGCGTTAGGAGAGCAGGCCTTTGGTTCGGCTCATGGCATGAAGGACTTTGTAGTCATCACGTTAGGCTATGGTTTGGGTAGCTGTCTCTTCTCAAATGGTAGGATGCACTTGGGAACTAAAGGTTTTGCCGGCGAGGTGGGCCATACCTGTGTGGAACCTAACGGACGCCAGTGTGCCTGTGGCAATATCGGTTGCCTGGAGGCATATTGTGCCCATAAGGGTATCATTCTGACTGCCCAAGAACTATTGGCAGAGAGTCAGGAACCAAGTAAGATGAGACAAGTGGAGAAGTTGAATCCAAAGCTGATTGCTGAATTCTGTGAGCAGGGCGATGCACTGGCTATCGAGACTTTCCGCCGTACAGGTGACATCTTAGGTCGAGGACTGGCCAACTATGCCTCTATCACCAATCCAGAAGCTATCATCCTGACAGGTGGTATCCCGCATGCTGGCAAGTGGTTGTTGGAGCCCACGGAACAGTCGTTCGAAAAGCATGTGTTCCATAACATCAAGGGACAAACCAAAATACTCGTAACCAACCTGAAGGACTCTGAGCGCGAAGTGCTGGGTGCTTCAGTATTGGCATGGATGGTAAAGGAGTACTCTTTATTTATATAGTACGCGTACCTTAATATATTTATATTAATATTTAAAGCTACTGCCGCCTACGAACTCACGCATGATGCTCGTGGGCGGTATTTCTTTGTCGCTGACGGGCAAGAAAAAGTGTATGAATTTCAGCAGGCGATGGGCCTCAGAGTACTCAGGACAGTTCTTGGGAACGCTGGAAAGAATAATCTCTGCATGGGTGCGCAATACGGCGAACTCGATATTGAGGGCAGAGTTGAACATAACGTCGGCACTCTCCTGATAAGGGAATATCCACTGATTCTCAGCCTCCATGACATTCTTCCACTGGGCAATGGTCTGCTGAGCGGTAAAGGCTCCCTTATTGTAGTCGCGTATAATGCGGCGCAGCAAGCGGTTGTCGCGAACGGGAATCCAGTTGTGGTCGTCGAGGGAGATACTGGTCAGTGCAGATATATAGATCTTGTATTTCAGTGTGTCAGGAAGCTTTTTTGTCAGCAGCGGATTTAAGGCATGAATACCTTCGATAATCAGTACGGTGTCACTGCCCAGCTTTAACTTCTTGCCATTCCATTCGCGCTTGCCAGTTACGAAGTTATACTCAGGAATTTCCACGCGCTCGCCCTGCATCAGTCGTAGCAGGTGGTCTTCCAATAACGAATATTCTACGGCTTCTATATTGTCGAAGTCATAGTCGCCATTGGGTAACTTGGGCGTGTCCACACGATTCACAAAGTAGTCGTCGGTTGAGAACGAGACGGGACGCAGGCCACAAGCCAACAACTGTACGGACAGACGTTTACAGAACGTGGTCTTGCCTGACGATGAGGGACCTGTGATGAGCACGATGCGTACAGGGTCCTGCTCGCGATGGAAACGGCTTTCAATATCCTCGGCAATCTGCACAATCTTCTTTTCCTGCAGAGCCTCGCTGACCTGAATCAGCTCAGAAGCGTGGCCGCGCATAATGGCTTTGTTCACGTCACCAGCATTCGACAGACGCATAATGATGTCCCATTTGGTTTTTTCGGCAAACATCTCGAACGTCTTGGGCTGGTCAACCTTTTCTGCCAGTTGATTGGGGTTGTTCCAGTCGGGCACACGCAGCAGTAATCCCTGCTCGTAACGTTCCAGTCCCCATACCTTCAGATAGCCTGCCGATGGTACGAGTGGACCATAATAGTAGTCGACGGTGTCGCCCAGCGTATAGTAGTCGCTATAGATTTGTCCGCTGGTCTCTAAGAGTTTGACTTTATCAGAGAAACCGCGTTCAGCAAACACACGGATAGCCTCTTCGTTGGTAGCTTCCGTGCGACGGAACGGCATGTCGAGATTGATAATCTCCTGCATGCGTTGACTGATAAGTGCTACATCCTCGTCGGTTAGTGGCTCGGCATGGGAATTGGTGCTCAACATTCCCTTTTTCTTGAAGTTACAGTAATAGCCGCGACACAACGAGTGCTCGATGAAGAGTTTCGAACCAGGGAAGACATCCTGAGTGGCTTTATAGAGTACGAAACTGAGCGAACGTACATAGACGCGATGACCTGAACCCTCGCGGGCATCCAGAAATTCGACGTCGCGATTCTGATACAGTCGGAACTTCAAACCTTGTGAGGCATTGTTGACCTTGGCCGATACTACAGGGTAGGGCAGTTTGATGTCGTCTTGAAACTCCTGATAGACGTCCAACAATGAGCAGCCTTCCGGAAAACTCTTGGTCACATTGTTGTTTTTACAGCGGATTTGTAGCATATTAGTTTAGAGTTTAAAGTTATAGTTTATCGTTATTGCTTCTTGCTTCAACATTCTCTGTAGAAGTCGAGGGCATCCTTGATTTCTTCTTCCGTAGCGGTTTGGTTGATACGGATGTCGCCAATGCCGCCTAATAGCGTGAAATTGATGCTGTTGCCCTGATTCTTCTTGTCGTGGTGCATCAGTTCTATCAAGTGGGGATAGTCGTCGCAAGTGATGGCCATGCGTCCATAGTTTTCCTTAATGAAAGCTACTGTCTGACGCATCTTATCTTGTGGGAAGTTGGTTTTGACGCAACAGAGATATAGTTCGACAATCATTCCCCAGGCCACCGCATAGCCGTGAAGCACAGGTTTGCGCTCTAAGGCCAGCGACTCAAAAGCGTGTCCTGCGGTATGGCCCAGATTGAGAGCTTTGCGGATGCCTTGCTCAGTTGGGTCTTCAGTGACGATACGCTGCTTCACGGCAACACTCTCGGCAACCATCGTGCCAAGTGCCTCTAAATTCTCAACACTCAACTCTAAGCTGAAATTTAAGAGTTCTGCCCACATCTTCTCGTTGTTGATGAGGCCGTGTTTCAGCATCTCAGCATAGCCCGAGCAGATGTTCTCATGATCCATGGTGCGTAGAAAGGTGGTGTCAAGAATGACCGAACGGGCATTGTTGAAGACGCCAATCTCGTTCTTTAGTCCACCAAAGTTGATGCCCGTCTTGCCACCTACCGATGCATCGACCATCGAGAGCAGGGTAGTGGGTATATTTATATAAGGTATGCCGCGCTTGAAGGTAGAGGCTGCAAAACCGCCCAAGTCCGTTACCATGCCACCGCCCAGGTTTACCATCAACGAGTGGCGGGTGGCGCCCATGCGTTGCAGTTCGCTCCACACATGACTCAGCGATTCCAGCGTTTTGTGGGTGTCGGTAGCAGGGATGGTAATAAGCTGCGCACCTCTCATACACTCGAAATCACTGATTACAGGCAGACACAAACGCTCGGTAGTCTCGTCACACAGCACAAACAAAAGGTCGTGCTTGACCTCATCAATAGCCTGTGTCAGGCTCTGGCAGAGGTCTTTGGATATGATAATTTTTTGTTTTTCCATATTTTTGGTGCAAATTTACAATTATTTTTTAAACTTTCCTATTCTTTTAGCGTCAAAAAACCATAAATACATAAACATTGCTTAATTCATGAGACGTATTTTATTACTCATTGTGGCAGTTTTGACTGCGTTGACAAGTATGGCCCAGCTCCATGTTACGGGCAAAGTGATTGAGAGTGACTCACAGGAGCCTGTCGCTCAAACCACGGTAAAATTGTTGAAGACTGACAGTACTTTGGCAGCAGGTGTGCTGACCAAACTTGACGGTAGTTTTAGTGTAAAGGCTCCAAGTGCAGGAACTTATATCGTACAGGTGACGTGTGTGGGCTTCAAGGCTTACACCAAGCGTGTCAGCGCACAGGCCGATAAGGATGTGAAGCTGGGCACCATTTCCCTGCAGCCCGATGCTATCATGCTGAAGGGTGCTACCGTTACAGGACATGCAGCTAAGGTAACGCTGAAGGCAGACACCTTCGTCTACAACGCTGCTGCCTTCCGTACCCCAGAAGGTTCGGTGGTCGAGGAACTGGTTAAGCGACTTCCTGGTGCTGAGGTCGGCGACGACGGTAGCATCAAGATCAACGGTAAGGAAGTGAAGAAAATCCTCGTTGATGGTAAGGAGTTTATGACTGGTGATACGAAGACGGCTATGAAGAACCTGCCTACGAACATTATCGACCGTATCAAGGCCTACGACCAGCAGAGTGATCTGGCCCGTATCAGTGGTATTGATGACGGCGAAGAGCAGACTGTGCTTGACTTCGGTATTAAGCCAGGTATGAACAGAGGTTTCATGACTAACAATGATGTGGGCGTTGGTACACGTAGCAGATATTCTGGTCGTACGTTCAATGGCCTGATGAAGCAGGATATGACTATGATGATGATGGCCAGTGCAAATAACGTTAACGACATGGGCTTTGGCGGCGGTGGTGGCCGTTTCGGCATGGGTCGTCAGGGACTGACTGCTACGAAAATGGTCGGTGTGAACATGAACTACGAGAAGACTGGTAAACTGACACTGGACGGCAGCGTCCGTTGGAACCATAACGATGGTGATGCTTTCTCAAAGGGCAACTCCGAGACATTCTTCAGCTCCACAGTCTCGCAGTTTGGTAATAGCAAGAACCAGAATTATTCTCGTTCGAATGGTTGGGATGCCCAGATGCGTATGGAATGGACACCTGACTCCATGACGAACATCATGTTCCGTCCGAATTTCCGCTATAACAGCAATGATGGAACTACAGGAAATTTGAGCGCCTCATTCTCTGACAATCCTTATGAGATTAATCTTCCTTCAATAGGTCTTGTTACTGACCCACTGGCTCAGATTGATTTGATAAAACAGCTTAGTCCGAGTCTGATCAAGAACTATCAGAGACAGAACAGCATCAGCTACAGCGATACAAAGAATGTAGGCGGTATGTTGCAGATCAACAGAAAACTGAACAATTCAGGCCGTAACCTTACCTTGGTATTCAACGGTAACTATAGTAAGGGCGACAGCAAGTCACTCTCGAACAATATTGTAGATTTGATAGCTTCTGACTCCAGTTATCAGACCAACCGTTGGAACATCACGCCTTCTACGAACTACAGCTATAGTGCGCGTTTGAGCTATAGCGAGCCAATCTGGCGTCGTACCTACCTGCAGTTCAGCTATACTTACGGTTACAGCTATCAGAAGAGCGACCGCGAGACCTTTAATATGTTAGGTGCTGATTTCAGCGATTTGTCTCCTTCGTATCGTGGCTGGGACAGCTATCTGGATCGTGCTACACTTGAGAAGGACGATACACAGAGCCGTTTCTCAGAATATAAGAACTATACGCATACGGCAGATGTGACGCTGCGTCTTATCCGTAACTCTTATCAGTTCAATATCGGTTTCCAGGTTGTTCCTCAGAAGTCACACTATATTCAGGACTACACGCAGAAGGTTCAGGGACAGACCGTGCGTCTGAGAGCTGATACAACCCGTACTGTGACGAACTTTTCGCCAACACTTGACTTCCGTTGGAGAAAGTCTCAGACCAGCCAGTTGCGTTTCAACTATCGTGCCAACACCCGTCAGCCGTCTATCAGCGACCTGTTGGATATCTACGACGACAGCAACCCATTGGCCATCCGCAGAGGTAACCCGGGTCTGAAGCCTTCGTTCACACAGAACTTCCGTTTGAACTATAACGACTATTTCCAGAAGCATCAGCAGTCCATCGGTGCCTTCCTGAACTTCTCGATGACCGACAACTCGGTTAGCAGCAAGACTACCTTGATTGATCCTACAACAGGCCAGACTGAGACAAAGCCTGAGAATATCAATGGTAACTGGAACAGCAGCCTTTTCTTGATGTTTAGTTCAGCTCTTGACTCAGCTGCTTATTTCAACCTGAATACAACGACGAACCTCAGCTATAATCATAATGTAGGTTACGTTCAGGTTGCTGGCGATTTGGAATCTCAGAAGAGTGTTACCACAGCCATGGGTGTTGGTGAGCGCTTGGCACTTAGCTATCGTAACGACTGGTTGGAGGTTGAACTGAATGGTTCGTTGAACTATCAGAGAAACCGTAGCGAGTTGCAGACTAACAATAATCTCGACACTTGGCAGTTTACCTATGGCGGTATGCTCGGTATCACGTGTCCGTGGGGAACAGCCCTGTCAACGAATATGGGTATGCAGAGCCGTCGTGGTTATGCCGATGCATCAATGAATACCAACGAGTTGATATGGAATGCACAGCTGTCGCAGTCGTTCCTGCGTGGCAATGCCCTTACCGTTTCTCTCCAGTTCTACGACATCCTGCACCAGCAGTCTACTGTTAGCAGCATGCTCAGTGCTATGCAGCGTAGCGATACGGAGTACAACGCTATTACCAACTACGCAATGCTTCATGTCATCTTCCGTACGAACATCTTCGGAGGTGGTCAGAATGGCTTCTTCGGTGGTCGTGGTGGTCGTGGCCAAGGCATGGGTCCTGGTGGTATGCCCGGTGGTGGTCGTGGTGGCCGTGGTGGCCGTGGCGGCGGTGGCTTCGGCGGTGGCTTCGGCGGCGGTGGCTTCGGTGGTGGCCGTCCTATGATGTAAGAATCATAAAATGATCATAATCTAAACTAGATCATAATCGGATAATCATCCAAAGAAAGGGTGCTCAAATCAATGAGCACCCTTTTACTTTATTGATAACAATTGTTTTTGTTTTATTTGTCTTCCTTGCGGTCGTCTATGTTGTCGCCCTCAGTGGGAGCCATCTCCTCCTCGAAGTCAGTAATGCCGGCAGCAACGAGGATGTCGTACCACTGGATAAGCTTCTTGATATGGCTGTTTTGTACGCGCTCCTGATCCCAGTCGGGCAGCACTTTAGTAAAGTAGTCGTGTAACTCCTTAGGAGAAGCCTTGCGGAAGTCGACGCTCGATTTCTTGCCACCTTCCAAATCGCGCATAGAGGCCAGTACTTTCATCAGAGGAATATCCTCAGTTTCGGTAAACATGGCGATGTCGGCCAGTGAGGTGATACGGTCGGTGCCAAAAGCGGGGATACGCTTGTGGGTGTCGTCCAGTGCCTCGACAATGAGGCTGTTCTTGGCACGTGATACTAATTTGTAAAGTCCCGGTTTGCCCGAGATAGCTAAAATGGTTTGTTTCATTGTTTTTCCTTTTTAATATTTCGTTATTTCGAGTTTTTTTAATAATTCTTCGATTTGACGGTCTATATCTGCCTGCCCGTCATTGACGATTTCGTAGTCGGCATGTGCCTTGACTTCGTCCTGCGACCACTGACACGAAATCCATTGCATGGCTTTTTCGCGGGTAATGCCATCGCGCTGCATGACGCGCTGGATGCGGACTTCCAAAGGAGCCGTGACTACTACAGCCTTGTCCACCAGTTGGCGTGCACCTGACTCAAACAGGATGGCGCTCTCCATCCATTGCATACCGCTGGTTTCGAAGTCATGGAACACGGCGGGATGGATAATGGCGTTCATGGCCTGCTGGTTGGCATCGCTGGCTAACAGGAATCGGCTCATGGCTGCTTTGTCGAGCGAACCTACCAGACCGATAATCTGTTGCTGGAGGTCTGGGGATGTGCGAATGAGACGCTTGGCTGCTGCATCGCAGTCATAAACCATAATGCCATGCTGTTGCAGTCGCTTGCACACATAGCTCTTGCCTGAACCTATACCCCCAGTAATACCTACCTTCATTTGTCACTCTTCACTCTTCACTTTTCACTTTTCACTAGGACGCCGTCCGCTTAGTCTTCTTCTATGAGATAGTCCACCTGTTTGGTATCTAACGTGGCACGGCTGATGCCATGTGGTACGCTTTGCAGGTAGAGATTACATTTCTCGGAGGGATTCTGGACTATTTCGCGATAGTCGGCAACAATAATGAAGTCTTCAGGACGCAGATATTTAATCTGACTGGCACCAGCCACGAAGTGTACCTTCACTTTGGCAGGGAATGTACGCAATACTTTGCCCTCGGGCAGATTCAGACATTGGATGGGTACACCGTCAATGTGTTCCTCTGTCAATACGTCCGTGAAGAACTCAATGTGTATGCGTTCTGGCACGACTTTGACATCGTGGGCATGACTGAGTCGGCAACTGACAGCCAGCGTATCTCTGAATCCGGCATAGTTAAGCGGTTCGGTATATACGGCACGGATGCTGTCTAACTTATCAGGCGAAGCATATACGTCCACGCTGTCAGGCATGTAGTTGACCTGCGAGATGAAGTAGAGCTGTTCGGGGATGACGCGTCCCGTCCAACGGATAGGTACACGCTTACGTTCCCCATTGTTATAGAAAAACTCCAGACGGTCTGGTTTGACGGCAGTGACTGTGGTCGAAATCTCCAATTGCTGCTCCAGCAGACGTTTGATGTCAGAGGCCGATACAATGCCACCACCGTTACCTCGGTCGTAGTTTTTGTAATTCAGGTTAATCGTAGGCAGGCGATGGCCGTACAGGTAAGCCACAATCATCCAACCCTTATCGCGAAGCGTAGCCCGCACGGTATCGACAGCTGGTGAGGTTAGCACTACGTTCTTGGGAATACCCACCACCTCTATAGGCACTTTTACTTCGCGTTCGTAGGTCTCGTTTAGCGTTATCGTGAGCCAAAAGATGCCCGAGAGCAGCAAAAAGAACAAAAATGTCAGGAACTGCTTGTTCACATTACTGAACAAGAAGTCCCTGATGGTCTTATATAGGCTCTTGAAACTCAAAGTGTCTTACCTCAAACTTCTTACTTCTTACTTCTGAACAGGCGTACTGGCAGTATCTTTATAGACGTAGCCCTTGTCAACCTTGATGACGACACCGTCGGCAATCTTGACCTCGACGATACCTGTAGCTAGGTCAATCTTTTTCACGGTGCCATAGATGCCACCACCTGTGACAACCTGTGTGCCTTCCTGCAGCGAGTTCTGGAAATTCTGAATCTCCTTCTGACGCTTCTGCTGGGGTTTAATCATAAAGAAATACATGATGGCAAAAATGGCTACCATCATAATCAGGAAACTGGTCATGCCGCCACCGCCTTGACCGGCCTGTGCGGCTAAAAAAAACTGTGTCATACTTTAAATTAAATCTTATTTTTATGTTTAATCTTTAACGTTTAATCTTTAACGTTATTCTTCTTCTCGATGTGTTTCAGCAACTGTCCGCTCCTTACCAGATGGTGGGCAATGGCATCAAGCATTCCGTTGATGTAGCCTGCACTGCGTGGGGTAGAGTAGAGCTTGGCCATCTCCACATACTCGTTGATGGTTACATTGATGGGAATCGATGGGAATGTCATCATCTCGGCAATGGCAATTTGCATGATGATGATGTCCATATAGGCCAGACGGTCGAAGTCCCAGTTGCGTGAAGCCTCACTCATGTAACGCTGATACTGGTCAGCGTTCATGATGGTGGCACGGAACAGTTTGCGGGCATATTCCTTGTCCTCTTCCGAGTCGTATTCGGGCAACAGTTCCTGGTGGCTCTGATTTTTCTCCTCAAAGCGCTTGATGGTCTTTATCACAAAGGTGTCCACCACATCCTTGTCATCGTTCCAGTAGAGGCTCTGCTCTTCAAGCAGGGCATCCAGGTCGGCATTGTTCTGGATGAGGGTGCGATACAGCTTGCGCCATAACTCGCGGTCGGCATCATAGCTGTCGTCACTGCTGGTCATATAGTCTTTGTAAATTTGGCTTTCTGTAATCTGGGTATAGATTTTCTTCAGGAATTCAGGCTGCTCCTGATCCCAGTTCTTCTTCTGACTTTCCAAAAATTCGTTTAGCATGTGGTTTCCCTCCAACTGCAATGCAAAGCGGTTGTAGGCAAACTTCTGTGAAGGCATCTCTGTTCCTTCACGCTGGGCACGTGCCTGAGCCACCTCCAAATGACGGCGCGACTCGTGGGTAATGCCCACAATAAGTGCTAACAGGTAATTGTAGAGATCGTAGGCTTTTGAAAGACTGAACAAAAGTTCCTTTTCAGCCGTGTCAATGTTCTTACTGCCGTTCTGATAGTACGCATAGGTTAACTGTACTGTTTTGATCCTAATGAGTTCTCTGTTGATCATAATTCTTTTTCTAATCTAAATAGCTCTTTTTGATACTCTTATCAGCTGCAAAGGTAAGTATTTATACGCAAAAAACCAAAAAAAAAGATAAAATTGTGGGTGCAGATGCATTTTTTTCACTTTTCACTTTTCTCTTTTCACTTTTTTTTGTACCTTTGCAGCCGCTTTTCGCATCGTGTGATGGTGGATTAAGCAAAAACACTTAATTTTAGAGTAACACATTTATTAATTATGAAAGAGATTAACGTAAACGGTCAGAAGCGCACCGACACAGGCAAGAAGGCCTCTAAGCTGCTTCGTAAGGAGGGTATGGTACCCTGTAATCTGTATGGTGAGAAGAAGGGTGAGAACGGTCTGCCCGAGGCATTTGCTTTCTCAGCTTCTATGGCTGAGCTCCGCAAGGCTGTCTACACTCCACACGTATATGTAGTGAACCTGAACATCGAAGGTAAGGAGCACAAGGCTATCATCAAGGAGCTGCAGTTCCACCCCACAACCGATGCTCTGCTGCACGCTGACTTCTTCGAGATCAACGAGACCAAGGCTATCACTGTTGGTATCCCCGTGAACCTCACTGGTCACGCTCAGGGTGTTCGTGATGGTGGTCGTCTGAGTCAGTCTATCCGTCTCATCAACGTAACTGCTCCCTACAAGCAGATTCCTGAGAAGCTTGACATCGATGTTACTGATCTGCAGCTGGGTAAGGCCATCAAGGTTGGCTCACTGAGCTTCGAGGGTCTTGAGATTGCTACTTCTAAGGAGGTTATCGTTTGCTCTGTTAAGGCTACTCGTGCATCACGTTCTGCTGCTGCTGAGGCTGCCGCTGAGTAATTATGGACAAGTACTTAATTGTTGGTTTGGGCAATCCTGGCGACGAGTACGCCGAGACCCGCCACAATACAGGATTTATGGTGTTGGACGCTTTTGCTAAGGCGTCCAATATCGTTTTTGAGGATAAGCGCTACGGTTTCGTGGCTGAGACCTTATTGAAGGGTAGGAAGGTATTCTTGCTCAAGCCTACCACGTATATGAACCTGAGTGGTAATGCTGTGCGCTATTGGCTGAACAAGGAGAATATTGACCAGAGTCGTCTGCTGGTTATCAGCGACGATGTGGCCATTCCCGTTGGTCAGTTCCGTCTGAAGGCCAATGGCTCTAACGGTGGCCATAATGGTTTGGGGCATATCCAGCAGCTCATTGGTCAGCAGTATGCCCGTCTGCGCATGGGTATCGGCAACGATTATCCTGTGGGCTCACAGATTGACCATGTGCTCGGACGTTTTGCCTCTGAGGAATTAGAGGCATTGCAGCCCGCCATCAACTTGGGTGTCGATATCATCAAGAGTTTTGTTTTGGCAGGTATCGATGTTACGATGAATCAGTACAATAAATTGGGTAAAGGCAAATGAACGAAGCCCGCATCGATAAATGGCTATGGGCAGCGCGTATCTTCAAGACGCGCTCGATAGCGGTTGACGCGATTAAGAATGGTCGTGTCACTATACAGGGTGTCAACGTCAAGCCCTCACGTATGGTAAAGGAAGGCGAGGTGGTCAGCGTCCGCAAACCACCCGTTACCTATTCGTTTAAAATTCTGAAGACGATTGAGCAGAGGGTAGGGGCCAAATTGTTGCCCGAGATTTACGAGAATGTTACGCCCCCCGATCAGTACGAGTTGCTGGAAATGAATCGCATCAGCGGTTTTGTGGACCGTCAGCGAGGTACGGGACGCCCCACCAAGAAGGAGCGCCGCGCCCTCGACGAGTTCCTATTTGATGTTGACAGTGATTCGTTTTAAGTCCTTGTCAGCACTCGACGAACCCAACATGATTTCATATTTGCCTGGCACCACACGCATGGTGTTGGTCTTGGCATCCCAACCTTCAAAGCGTTCGCGAGGGAAGTCGATAGACATCATTCTTGCCTCGCCAGCTTTCAGCGTTACGCGCTGGTAGGCACGCAGCGTCTTCAGCGGACCTTCTTTGTCTGCAGTATTACGCACATATACCTGCACCACCTCCGTGCCGTCCACGTTACCTGTGTTCTTGATGGTAAATTGCACCTTATTCTTCATATATACGGGTTTGCTGATGTCAAACGTCGTATAGCTCAGTCCGTAACCGAAGGGGAACAAAGCCTCGCCCTGGAAGTAGCGGTAGGTACGGTTTTTCATCGTGTAGTCAAGGAAGTCGGGCAGGTCGTTTACGCTTTTGTAGAATGTCATGGGCAACTTTCCACTGGGGTTTACCTTGCCTGTAATGACTTCTGCAATGGCCTGACCACCACGCTCGCCGCTATACCAGCCTTGGATGATGGCGTCGCAGGTCTCCAGTTCAGGCACCATAGCCATCGCACCGCCTGAACAGTTGACGAACACCACCTTCTTACCAGCCTCGTGCAGCATTTTCAATAGGTCGCGCTGCACCTGTGGCAGTTCAATGTCAGTACGGTCGCCACCTCTGAATCCTGGCTCGCTGACTCTCATCTCTTCGCCTTCCACACGTGGCGAGATACCACCTACGAAGATGACGGTCTCTGCATTGCCAATGCGTGCCAGCAGTTGCTCCCGAGTCGGTACGTGTTTCTTGCAGACATCAAATTGCATGGCTGCCATACCTCCCTCCTGCACATAGTCTATCTGGATGCGATAGCTCTCGCCCTTCTTCACGTTCAGTGTGGGCTGTGCTTCCTGAATACGCTGACGTACTTTCCAGATATCTACCAGTGTGTCGCCATTTATGATGACGCGCACCTTGTCGTCGGCACCAACCTTGAGCGTCAGCGTTTCGTCCTCTGTCGGTATCAGTGTACCTACGTAGCGACCTGAGAAGTTCTCGAGGTTGACGCCAGGTGCAAACACGGTATTGCCACCATTGCTCAGATTGATGGGCTCGGTAATGACAACACTTGTCACGGGGTCCCCCTTCATTTCCGTATTGTTCCAATAATAGGCTCTGATGCCTTTGCCGCCTTCGGGTGCCCGCATCTTGTCGAAACGGCTGTCTAACACTTCACCGCGGGTCAGTGCACAGCCTGGGATATAGGGCACGTCGCCCAACTGTTGGCGCAGTCCTCTCAGGGCTGTAATGGTTTGTGTGGCAAAACCGCTGTAGTTGCCCCACTGCATAATGCTGTCGTTGGCATTCGGTCCCATTACCACGATGTTCCCTTTCCCTTTGGAGGGGGATAGGGGGAGGCTCCCGTTATTCTTCAGGAGTACCACACCCTCACGTGCAATATCCAAGGCCAACTGCTTGTGTTCCTTTGAGGCAATGACCGATGAAGGTATCTTCGTCCATTCCACCAATTCGTCCTTATCGAAGTCACCCAGTTCAAAGCGGGCAGTCAACAGGCGTTTCAGGCTGATGTTGATTTGCTCCTCACTGATGTCGCCACGTTTGACGGCAGCAGGCAGGTTCCTGTATTCCGAACCGCATTCCAAATCGGTACCGCTCAGTACGGCCTTGGCTGATGCAGCCTCACTGTCTTTCGACACGTTGTGCCAACGGGGCAGGAAGTCGCGTATGGCACCGCAGTCGCTGGTTATAAGTCCCTTGAAGCCCCATTCGTCGCGCAGTATATGCTGCTCGTAGCGGGCATTACCACAGCAGGGGTCGCCGTCTATGCGCTGGTAGGCACACATCACCTCGGCCACGTTACCTTTCTGTACCAGTGCCTTGAAGGCAGGCAGATAGGTTTCCCACAGGTCGCGTTCAGGCAGTTGCTGTATGTCGAACGTATGGCGGTTCCATTCCGGTCCGCTATGTACAGCAAAGTGCTTGGCGCAGGCCAGGAGTTTTTTGTATTTACCATTTTCCGATTTACCATTTATGGATTGTCCCTGCAAGCCGTTTACCACAGCCAGTCCCATACGCTCCGTCAGGTACGGGTCCTCGCCGTACGTCTCCTGTCCGCGTCCCCAGCGTGGGTCACGGAAGATGTTGATGTTCGGTGTCCAGAACGACAAGCCCTGATAGCGCTGCACGCGCCCCGATTTCTTGGCCTGCTGGTTCTTGGCACGTGCCTCGTCGCTGACAGCCGAGAATACCTTATATACCAGTTCATCGTCCCACGAGGCTGCCATCATTGTCGTGATGGGGAACACGGTGACGAAACCGTTACGTCCGATACCGTGCAGGGCCTCGTTCCACCATTGGAATGCGGGGATGCCTAATCGCGGAATAGCTGGCGACACGTCCATCATCAACTTGGCTTTCTCCTCCAGCGTCAGTCGGCCGAGTAAGTCATCAGCACGCTGTTCCGCTGTCAGATCCGGGTTTTGGTACGGTAACATCTGGGCCATCAATGCAGATGTCGTTAATGCAATGAGTGTAGTTAAGAATAGTTTCTTCATTGTTATTGAATGAGTTTATTTAATGAATATGATCTTCCTGTGATGGATATAAAGCCCTTTAGTAGGCTGAGTTACGTGCTGACCTTGCAGGTTGTAGTATTCATTCCCATCGCCCTTTGGAAAGGGGTTGGGGGTGAGGCACATAATGCCTGTCGTCTGCTGTCCGCTCCACGTCTCGCCCCCCTCGTTTTGGGCAGCCGTGATGTCAGCGACTATCGCGTTCAAGTAGACTTCGAGATTGGTATAACCACTTTCGCCAATGGCATTACCATCGTTTTTGTCGTTGGGATTCAGCCCATTGGCGGTTTCCCATTCGTCAGGCATGCCGTCACCGTCCGTATCGCTCTTGGCTTCAGTCTGGGCCAGGGGAGGCCACTTCTCCCAGCCGTCACCCATGACGTCGCTGGGATGATCGATAATACCTTTCGAGTTGCCATTAGCGGTGAATTTAGCCCTTCCGTTTCTGACATCGTCAATGATGATGGCGTCGAGTGCGTCGCGATGCAGCGAGGCACCTACGTACGCTAATACCTGTTCGTAGGCTTTCTCTGCTGTATGTGTGGTGACTGTCTCGTATGGGATGGGCTGAGTGGCACGGATGGTGTCCTTGGTGACGGTTGTGTAGGTGCCGTCATTTCCCGAGGCATCTATTTGGTTATAGACACCGTATGTCCAGTTGTCGCGCGTCACCTCCGGGTATGTCGCATTGACATTACCGTCCACGTAGTAGTCACCCCATACATGCCACATCTTGTCCCATTCATTGGGCGACGACGTGTCGTGCTTAGTATATTCGCTGGTACGGATATTGATGCTGGCAATACGCATGCCCTTGGTGCCGCTTTTGGTGCCAGGCCCAGGCTTGTAGTAGTTGTTGACGATGTTGACGTTCATGCCCTCGCCACCATATACACCATTGTCAATCCAGTTATAGATGACGTTGTTGCGCATATCCATGCGTTCGTCCATTTGGGTTCCAGGGCGCGGGCCAAGACGCGGCGTGCGAGATACGTGGTGGGCTATCAGATTGTGGTGGTACGAAGCACCACTGCCGCCCCAGTTGCCACCATAGCCATGGGCTTTCTTGACGTGAGTTGAATTACACAGGCTCTGTGCAGCAATGCACCATTGCACCGTGATGTTCTTCGAGCCATATACCGACAGGCATTCGTCCACGCTCCAGCTGACAGAGCAGTGGTCTACGATGATGTTCTCTGAGTCCATAGCCCCCAAGCCGTCCGGTTCTCCACCGTTCTCGTCACCAGGACGAAAGCGGATATAGCGGATGATGTTATTCTTTCCCAATGTCACCTGATAGCCTGCAATGCAGATGCCGTCACCAGGCGCCGTCTGTCCTGCTATGGTGGTATTAGCATTGATTTTCAGTGCCGATTTCAGTTGTATCGTACCGCTGACGTCGAACACGATGGTTCGCGGACCACTTTGGGCATTTGCCCATCTCAGTGTTCCTTTTGTTGACGTCTTGCCGTCGTCTTCCAGTGTCGTCACGTGGTACACCTTGCCGCCGCGTCCACCTGTCGTGTAGCGTCCGAATCCCTCAGCACCAGGGAAAGCAATCATTTTCTCTGTCTGTGCCGTTGCTGCCATGCTCATAAGTATAGCCATGAGCCAGCATGTAGTCCTTTTCTTCAATTTCATTATTATTTTAGTAGTTTGAATTGTTCTAGTTTGCAAAGGTAATGATAATTTCTTATATATTGGTCAATTTATCAGAAAAAAAGACTAAAAAACTATCTTTTTTGCCTTTATTCCCAAAATATAACCTTGGGTATTAATAGTAACAATTAGTCCGTAGGCTTCGGACATTCAGTCCGAGCCGTTCGGACTGGCAGTCCGTGGGGACGGACTAAATACCTCTTCGCGTATCCAGGCGGTGACGCTCTTGTGCATGCGCTGCTTGAAGGCGGTGCTGAAGGTGCTGTAGCTGTGGAAGCCACTCTCATAGGCCAGCTGCTGGGCGACGATGGGCTTCTGAGCAGCGGCAAGCTCGCGGTAGCGGGCTATGAAGTGACGGACGCGAAGGTCGTGTATGTATGCATAGTAGCTTGTGTCCTGACTGGCGAAATATTGGCTGAGATAATAGCGGTTCACGCCGACGGCTGCCGAGAGTTGCGACAAGGTCAGGTCTGTCTGCAGGTAGAGCTGCGTGTCCTCGCAGTGCTTCGCCAGCAGTTGGCCGATATGAGAAGTCTCGCCCTTGGGGGGCTTGCTTAGGCATGCGTCCTTTGGGGCTGAGCGGGTGGTGAGGCTGTCGGTACTCAGGTCGTTCAATGTCTCCACGCGCCACAGCAGGAAGCCCGCCAGCGGGAATCCTGCGAGGTGGGCGATGGTGGACATCACGTAGTTGTCGGTATATTCATAGCTCATGAGCAGTAGCATGAGGCCGATAAGCAACGTAAGGCTGAGCCATACCTCCTTGTGCTCCAGGTCGGCGTAGTTTTCGCGCAACCACCGCCCATATTGTCTCACAGCCACCACCATATATATAATAAAGGCCACGACGAGAATCAGCCCATAGACCTTGTTCGGGGACGTGAGGTCGATGGATGGCAGGGCAATCTGCAGCACTGCGAGCACCGCGCAGGGCGTCATGACGACTAAAATGGGCCACAGCGGTCGGTGGCGGTCCTGCAGCATGGTCAGCAATGTGCCGACGAAGACGGGGGGGAGCGCCATGCAGTCAATAGCGACGAGCAGCCCGTAAATTACCGAGTGGGTGTCGTTCGAGTACGTGTAGAACAGTATCCACCAGACGTGAACCAGGGCCATGATGCCGAATAATGCCGCTGCCCAGCGGCGCAGTTGTGCGGGCGGCGTGATGTTGGGCGCGATAGCCTTGCCCCGACACAGCAGTAGGTAGAGGAACAACACAACGGCTACAGCAGTTCCTGCGCCGTGGAGCAGGAAATACAGTATCGATAATGGAGTTATCTGTTCGGGCATGTCGTTTTTATTATTGCGGCTTTTTACGCTGCAAAATTACTACTTTTTTACTAAAATCGGACTGATTTTCAAGAAAAGTTTTAATTTTTTGCCATTTCATCGGCAATTGCCGATATTGAAAATTCGTGAATTGTGGTTAAAATTGCGTTAATGAGCGAATCATTGGGACGAGGTTTCTACTCTCAGCTAATGCAAAAAAGTCTCAGCTAATGCAAAATCTTCACTCATAGCGATTGTTAGCTTGCATGCTTCGTTTTATTTAAGTAACTTTGTGGCAAAATAGTAAATCAATACAGTTTTATATGAAAAAGATTATGATGGCCGCAGTTGCCTTAATCTGCACGATTATGACAAGTATGGTATTTTCTTCTTGTGGTAGTGATGACGACAACACAGTTGTTAACAAGGATTACACTCTCAAGATGTCTGTGCAGGTGATTGAACAAGGTGAACTTACAAGCACCCAATTGGACTACCTGAACAGGAATTTCAAAGACAAAGAGATAAAAAACAAGTTCATAAGTTTTATTGATGCCAGGACAGCTACAGACAATGGCGTCAATGAAGCCCTGACAGGTATTGCCACTAATAAGATATATGCTAAAGGCTGTGAATATAAGGTTTATTTTAAACTGTTCGATGCCTCTAACAGTCAGGTTTACCAAAAGACCATCTATGTCATAGAGGATAATTATAAAATAGACAATTAAAAATCATTTACAGTGTCATCCAGATCACTGTCGGCTACAAGTTCGCCCTCTAAAAAGCGCCCGGGGCGCTATACTATTATCCCCCTTATGCCGCCGAGGGTTCGACTCCCACGGCGGCTACAAATATTAAAAACTATAAGATTATGGTAAGTCTAAGAAACAATCTAGTCAGTGTGCTTCAACGCCTGTCCATGCTGGTCTGCCTATTGGTAGTGAGCCATGGCGTTATGGCCGACAGCGGTGCCTGGTATTTTAATGATGCGAAGTATTTTTACTGGTCGAACAGTGGCGATTGCGAGATTGAGTTCTCCATCCCCATGTTCATCTGGGACTCCTCGTCGAACGATGGCGTCACGTGGGGTTACATCTATGTCACGCCTGAAGGCGAGACCGAGACCAGCATCCTCTACTATGCTTACGACGAGTCGCGCAAGGAAGACAAGCCCGCCACGTTCAAGGCTCATTCTGAAGGCGACTTCAAGATAGTCAACACCACCAGCGGCATCATCAGCTTCAACCGCAACAGCGGCGCAGTGAGCTATGTGCTGAAACGTGACCCCGACGATAGCGACCACCATACGGCGAAAATTCGCTGGAAGGTGCCCTATCATTGGCGCGGCAAGAATCTCAAGATACGCCTTAATTTCAGGTATGATTACAAATTCAGTCACTCGGAGAAAGAATATCATCTCGAAGACTATGATTGCCCCAAGCCTATTGATTGCGGCATCACGCTGATGGACCCCATGCTGGCGTTCGACAAGAGCAGTGCCGGCTACATCATGGTTCCCTGGTATGCCCAGCTGAAAAGCCTGACCGATTCCAGGTTGTTTATGACTGACGCCGTCACAGGTCGTGTAACTATTAAAAAGGTGGAGACCAGCAATCTCTCGGGCTATGTCAACATTCCCATGGACCGCCCGTATTCCACCGTTACACTTAGAGGTCAGGCGGTAGATAATGCCGGCACGAAGGTTGACAGAGAGTTGGTGTCAAACTCCATCAGTGTCCCCATGCTCCATACCCCTACCGCGCTGTCGGCAACGATGCGCCCCGACGGCAAGGTGGTGTTGAAGTGGAAGGTTGAACTGCCTGAATGGGCCGACATCATGGAGAACGATATGTTCGACATCCAGCGCAACATGACGGGCAGCACCGACGTCAGCGACGCCTCATGGGTCACTATCGCCCAGGAGCTGTATGAACGCAACAAGGACAGCTATGAAATCATTGACAGCACCATGCTCGACAGCTATCAGGGCAAGCCCGTCAGCTATCGCGTGCGCCGCCAGGCTACCACCCTGTGGGGATGGACGGATGCCGCCAAATATGCCCAGGTTCAGATTCCTGCTGTCCTGAGTCTTTTCGGCGTCAACAATGCCACCGTCACCCGAAGCGCAACCGAGTGGAACGACGACTTGCACAAGGCGAACTTTGCCTTTAACTTCAGCGGTCCGGAGACCGATGCTTCTGGTCAGCTCATCATCCGTACGGCCGCCGACTGGGAACGCTTTGCCCAGCGTGTCAACAATGGTGAGTCCAAGCTTAACGCCATCCTTGCCGGCGACATCGACCTCGGCGACAGCCAGACCATGGTGGGAACCTCGACCAATCCCTACAAAGGCACCTTCGATGGCAATAGCTACACGCTGACCGTTCATTACAAAAGTTCAGAAGAATATACGGCGCCCTTCCGCTTTGTTGCTGATGCAACGTTCGACAACCTGAGAGTTGCTGGTACTATCACTTCGAGCGCGAAATTCTGTGGCGGTATAGTCGGTCTGCTTGGTTATGATGCGAGTATTAACTTCCACAACTGCCAATCTTCTGTTACCCTTGACAGCTCTGTCGATGGTGATGCCACCAATGGTGGCTTTGTTGCTCACGAGACTCGTGGCGCTGTATTTTTTTATAATTGCCTCTTTGATGGCAGTTTTACTGGTGATAAATGCCACAGCAATGGTGGTTTCGTTGGTTGGATAGATAGAGTATATGCCCCCCCCAGGTTTTATAATTGTTACTTCAAACCAGCGAAGATTAGCACCAAGCTGGATAACTGTCGGACCTTTGCCCGTGCTAAGGATGGCATTACGCTGGATTTTAATAATTGCTACTATTCCGAGCTCTACGACGGCAGTGAGACGACAACCATCGGTGGCAAGGAGTATTTCATCATTCACAACTCTGACGACTGGAATACTTTCAGGAAAAAGGTGGAAGCTGCTCAAAGTAATAGAGAGGTCAATGCCATCCTGAATGCCGATATCACCATCACTGAACCCGTAGGCACTACAAACGGTTATTTTATCGGCGAATTCCACGGCAATGGTCACACTATCAATTGCAATATCAATAAGTCTCAGTTTTACGAAGCCGCCCCGTTCCCTTGCGTCAAGAACGCGTCTATTCATGATGTCCATATAACGGGTAAGATTAGTGGCCCTAATCCGGCAGGTCTTGTGGATGCTCCCAGGAATAATGTTTCTGATGTTGTAGGCTTGTCTATTAATAGAGTCCGCGTATCTGCCGACATCTTTGATACGCACAAGTATGGCTGTAAGGCCGGTGGTTTTGTTCAGCATGGTGCTTGGCATAATATTACCATTGAAAACTGCCTGTTTGACGGCACTATTACAGCCTCCATTTTTGATGAATCCTATGCCGCCCCCTTCATTGGTAATTCCAGCACAAACGTTGGCACATGGAATATCAATAATAACTTCGAGAACGGCTCCTACACTAATTTCAAAAACGTCGCAATGTGCTTCAGATCGTATAATCACCCCATTAGTAGTTCATACATGCAGTCATTTGCGTGTAACAGCTCGAACTATAGCACTCACGACTGGACGTCAGTGTATGAAAACAACCGCAGTGTCGGTAAGTGGTCGACCCAAACACTGATAGCAAAGTTAGGCTCTGGCTGGACTGAGGAAGGCGACATGGCTGTTCCGAAGATGGAAGCCACTTCCATTAATCAGGGTATATATAACTATAACCTCACCGATGCCGAGCTGCTCTCGAAGTTAGGTAGCGAGTGGCAGATAGTAGGCAACGCCTTAGTACCCAAATTCCAACATAATGAGAGTAGCATCTTCGGTACTACCATCTGGGATCCGCGTGCCAAGCTGCAGTTGCGCATCAACATGCATGGCGAGAAGGGCGTGGAGAGTAAGCTGATAGACCTGTCGGGCGACGACAAGGCCATCAACAAGCATCAGTTTACGCAGGAGCTGACACGCAAGTGTGTGGACTACTCCTTCGACCTGATTGTGGAAAGGGGCAAATCGCCATTACCGATTGTCGGCGTGAAGGAGAACAGCGCCGTCTATGCCGTGACAAAGGCCGACCAGGGCGACAAGAGCTACCGCTTCCAGAACAGCAATCGCATTACGGAGCTGACAGCGACGGCGAAACAGTCGTCCGTGCTGCTGAAGTGGGAAACCACTGGTGGCGACCACGACTACTTCCGCGTGTTGCGCCGTCAGCATGATCCGAACGTCAGCCTCGACGACGGTCATAAATGGCCAGAGGCAGACACCATCGCCACCAACCTGAACCAGCTATACTACGAGGACAAGACCGTGCTCGTGCAGCAGGACTATGACTACCGTGTGGAGAGCGTCTATCAGTGCGAGGGCACCAATATCGAGCTTAAGAGCTGCACAGGTGCTTGTGTGAAGACAGGTATGATTGACGGCTATGTTCGCATGTCTGATGGTACGGCCATGGGCGGCGTCACGGTAAACTGTATTCCCACGGGTAATATTCCTGGTGCGCAGGCCCTCTATACGACCACGACCAATGATGAAGGCTACTACGAGTTCAGAAACCTGCCTTACGACAAGAATGGCAGCTATAGTGTGTCAATTCCCGTCCCTGGCGGTAGCGGCTCTTTCGTAGGTCCCAACGAGGGGGGGCTGGTCTATTTCAGCCAGAACTCGAACTGGTCGCAGGGCTTTAACTTCTATATGGACTCCTACTTTGTCTATTCAGGTCACGTTTACTACCGCGACACCTCTATTCCCGTGCCAGGTGTATCGTTCAAACTGGACGGCAACGTGATGCACGATGCCAGCAACCAGGTCATCATCACCGACAACCAGGGTGCCTTTGCGCTGAGCATTCCGAGGGGTCCGCACACGGTCCAGGCCGTGAAGGACAACCACTACTTTGCTAACGGCGGATTCCTGGTGAATCACGATGCCCTCAATGAGAATCAAAAATATCAATACAACTTCGTCAAGGACGTCTCGGATGTTTATCTCTGGGACTCTACCACCGTCATGCTACGCGGTCGCGTGGTAGGTGGCGACATCGAGGGTAACAGGCCGCTGGGCAACAGCCTCTCGAAGAACAACCTGGGCGACTCGCTGAAGATTGTCATCCAGCTGGAGGGCGACAACGCCTCATGGCTCATCCGCAAGCAGGACGACGAGACGGTGAAGAGCGTCACCTACAAGACAGCCTTTGGTGCTGGCGAAAAGGACACGACACGGGTGGACATTACCCGCCATATGCTGACTGTCCGTCCCGATGCCAAGACGGGCGAATACCAGGTCATGCTGCACCCCGCCAAGTACAAGGTCATCGAGGTGTCGGCCAAGGGCTACGCCACCCTGTTCCAAGACGGCAAGGTGGGCGAGACGGTTGACCTGTCATTCAATGGCCGTAACGATACCGTGGTGTACAACCGCATCTACCATGCTGTGCCTACTGTCAAGGTCAAGCAGTTTAACCCCAGTGGCGAGGACTATTTCGGTGTTCAGAAAATGACATCGACAGACATTATCGGCAACAAGTCCGAGATTCATCTCTGGTATAACAAGAAGGATCCGCAGGATGCCACAAAGGTCACACCCACTTACTCGTTCGGCTATCCGGTCTTCATGGCTGGTTCGCCATACGGCTTCACGCTGCAGGCCTGCGAGATGTATTACTGGAACAACAATTCCAACGCCATACCCGATGTCGTGAACCTCAACGGCGGCAAGGTGACTATCAAGAATGCCATGCTGAGCGACACGGACAACAAGGAGATTACGCTCGACGAAGAGGGTCTGGGCTCCTACATCTTCACGCCGCAGAACGCCACCTTCGACTTGACGGACGAGCATGCGCTGAAGCACATCAGCATCACGCTGGAATACGACAACTCCTTCTACGACGTGAAACCGCTGAACGGTGGTATCCTGAAAGGCTTTGTGATGGCTTCCAAGCCCAAGCCTGAGGGCAGAAAGAGCATGACTACGGGTGTTCCCATCTTGTTCGACATCCTGCGCGACCCACCGGGTGGCGGCAGTTACTCGTATATCGAGGAAGGCTCGAAAATGAGCTATGGCTATTCTGCTGATTTCTCTGCCTCACTGGGTGTGAATATCTATCAAAAAATCGGCTCTGGCGCATCAACTTGGAAGAGTTTGACAACTGTTGCATTAGCTTCGCCTATGAGTGGCGTTTACGACAAAACTGAAAAGAGTACATTCTTTGACATTGATATCCAGACCAGTTTTGGCTTCTCATGGGTTTACACCTACAACATCGACGTGACGGAGCGTATACAGACGAACTCCGGCAAGAAGTGGGTAGGCCCGAAGGGCGACCTCTTCATTGGTGCTTCGATGGTGAATATCCTTCAGGATGCCCTGGCTGTGACAGTCATCCCCGACAGCGTTTACCAGCAACTGAAACTGCACGAAGGCGGCACCTTTACCACCCAGAATGGTGCGACGGTCAAGGTGCCTGTAGGCACTGTAGAGGTGTTGGCCCGAGGTGTTGACGATACGGGCAACTCCATCTATCTGGTTCGCAATGAGGCGTTAGGCGTGAGCAATACCGTGAAGAGTACATTCGTACATTCACAGTTCTATATTGAAAACGAGCTGCTGCCCGACCTCATCAAGGTGCGCAACTCGTTGCTGCTGCCGAAGGGGTATAGCGAGGCTAACGCCCAGAAACTGGCCGACAACCAGGGCTATGCGGCCTATGTCAGCGAGGTGGATGAAAACGATGCATCCTTTGGCTTTAAGTACAAAATCTATTGGCCAAACAACACCAGGGCAACGGTGGTGGACGGCAATGGCAATCAGTACGAGACTGGCGACAGCATCCATGCACTGAACCAGGAAGTAGGTCAATGGATGGATTTCCTGGCAAAGAACGAACAGGAGAAGTTGTCGGTCATGTCCTCCGACCTGGTGAAACGCTATGACTTTGATGGCGGTGCCGCATCGATACAGTACAGCGAGAACTTCTCGACCACTAAGACGAATTCGCGCTACCTGCGCTATCCGTTATTGTCGGATGGCGGTAGTTTTGCAGACGCAGGTCTTTCGATTTTGGGAACATTCTTCAAAGCTTGGAATGCATTGAAGTCCGACCGAACACTTGAGTACAAAGAAAAAACAAGTAAGATTGACGATCAGAAAGTGCAATTTGAAACCAAGTCCATGGCAGTCAATGTGACTACGGAGTTCACCCCCATCCTCGAGGCAGCCTTTGCCGACAAGTACACCACCACGGAGACGCACTTCAAGAAGGTGGGCTTCTCGTTGGCAACAGCCAGCAAGTCGAGCCTGACGGTGGAAGTCTATCGCACGGCCAACGAATTCACGTGTGATTCGACGAACAATGTCTTCATCCAGCTGACAGAAGACATGCTTGACAAGGTGCGTAGCGGCAGCTTGGGAACGTCATTCCTGAGCTATCTCGACTATGGAACGAAGGTGTATTCCAACTTTGTGTTCCGTACCTTGGGTGGCGTGACCTGTCAGCCCTACGAGGGTGAGCGCAAGACGAAGTGGTTCCAGCCAGGTACCGTGCTGGATGTAGCCACCATTCCTGCCGACAAGCCCAGAATCTGGGTTGACGAGCCCGTGGTGAGCAACGTGCCATACGGCGAACCGGCACGATTCACGCTGCACATAGCCAACGAGACCGACTATCCCGAACAGGCATCACCCGTCTTCCAGTATTTCCTCAAGGCCAACTCGAATCCCAAGGGTGCCAAGGTGTTTGTGGACGGTTCACCCATTACCACGCAGGGTACCGATATCACCCTGTATCCTGTCATGGGTGCCGACGGAAAGCATACCGTCTTTACCAAGAAGGTCGAGCTTTATCCCGATACGGACTTCGATTATGAGGACATCACTTTCTGCCTGATGGATCCTGAAGACAATGCCCGTGTGTTTGAATGTCAAATCTCGGCACACTTCATTCCGTCGGCAGGCAAGGTGAAGGTCAGCGTGCCCAGCAACAACTGGGTGATGAACACTGAAAGCCCGTTGGATGGTGACCGACAGGCTTACTACATGCCGGTGCGCATAGAGGGTTTCGACGTGAACTGGCCTAACTTCGACCATATCGAACTGCAATACAAGCTTTCGAACCAAGGTGATAAGGATTGGGTCAATGTCTGCTCGTACTATACTGATAAGGAGCTGCAGAAAAAGGCCAGCGGTGTAACCGACACGATACCAAGTTCGGGTGTCATCGTGGCTCCGTTCTTTGGCGAGAAGGATCCCGTAGAGCAGTATTACGACATCCGCGCCGTGACCTACTGCCGCCATGCCGGTGGCTACCTGACAGGTTCGTCGGAGGTGCTGAAGGGCATCAAGGACACCCGTCGCCCTGTAGCCTTCGGTACGCCTGAGCCTACCAACGGCATCTTAGGCATCGGCGACGACATCCTGATTAAGTTCTCGGAGCCTATTGCCGGCAACTACCTGCGCGACATCAACAACTTCGAAGTATTGGGTACGCTGCTCAGCAACGACATCTCAACGTCAACGTCGCTGAGCTTCGATGGTAATGCATTGGCCAACACGCAGGGCGAACGCAACCTGATGGGTAAGAGCTTCACTGTGGATGTCATGCTGAACCCAGCTGCCGACCAGCGTGAGATGACAGTCTTTGCACATGGTGGCGATGAGAAGGGCTTGCGCTTCGGACTGACTGCCGATAGGAAACTCTCAGCCACCATCAATGGCGAGATACTGGTATCAGACTCCATTGTGTCGTTCAACAATATGCTGCACCAAGTGGCCTACGTGCTCGACCAAAGCGGCGATAAGACAACCGTGAACTTCTACGACGGCAACAAGGCTATCGGTAGCAAGCAACTACAGGAACGATACGAAGGTGCTTCCTCGTGCATTAGCTTAGGTTCTGATTTTGAGGTCACGCGCGAAACCATGTATAAAGGTGAGATGTTGGAGTTCCGTCTCTGGAACCGGGCCATGGATCAAGCCTCACTCGGCAGCTACGGCAAGAAGAAGCTGACTGGCTACGAGACGGGACTGCTGGACTACTATCCGCTGAATGAAGGCGAGGGCGAGTGGGCCTACGACAAGGCTCCAGGTAGCATGGATCTGTCGCTGGTTGGCGCCACCTGGAAACGACCTGTCGGCATCTCAATGGCCATCAACGGCGACAAGGGTCTGCGCCTGAAACCCGACAAGTTCATTCGTACGAAGAACCACGACTATACCCTGACTTTCTGGTTCCGCACGAACGACGAGAATGCCACACTGTTCTCTAACGGTGAGGCCAAGCGCGATCAGGACGACCAGATCAATATCGGCGTGAAGGACCGTAAGCTCTACGTCCGTTCGCAGGGCTTTGAAAAGGAGACGTCGGCCTTCGTGTCAGAAGGTAGCTGGCATCACTTTGCCATGACCGTCTCGCGTTCGCAGAACGTCAGCAACGTCTATGTGGACAAGCGACTGGTTGAGTCGTTCCCCGCTGACAGCGTGGCAGGCATCGTAGGCGACCACATTGCCTTAGGTGCCACCTATGTGGACAAGAACACGCCAACGAACGTGATGAACGGACACATTGACGAGTTGGGTATGTTTGAGAGCGTACTGCCGCTGAATCTCATCAAGGAGTATTCTAACCATACGCCGCTCGGCACGATGAGTGCCATGCTGGCTTATCTGGACTTCGGACGCTCGGAGAAGAAGGACGACAACCAGCAGCACTTGGAGGCTACGGGCATCAGCCTGAAACGCTATGTCAATGACCGGGCTGAGATTACGGCACGTCGCGACACGCTGGTGGCCTATGCAGAAGTGGATGCCATGGCTGCACGCGACTTCTACGCCCCGATGGTAAGCAACGCCCAGTTGGACAATCTGATGTATAGCTATGTGGCCAACGGCAACGAGTTGTATATGAATATCAAGCAGCCCGACTACATGGTGGAGAAGACCAATATCTACGTCACCGTGAAGGAAGTGGCCGACCTGCAGGGCAATACGATGGAATCGCCTGTCACGATGAACCTCTACGTCTATCGCAACCCGCTGCGCTGGGATGTGAAGCGCATAGAAAGGGATGTTGACTACGGTAACGGACTGACCTTCGAGGCCACCGTGAAGAACCTGAGCGGCGTGAAGCAGAACTACAGGCTGGAAGACCTGCCGCTGTGGATCAACGCTTCACAGACACAGGGCGTGCTTGATGCACTGGACGAGCAGAAAATTGAGTTCACCGTCAGCGACTATATTAATATAGGTACGTATAACGAGCAGATAGCCCTGGTGGGCGACAACAAGATGTCGGAACCGCTGCCCATTACGCTGCGTGTACGTGGCGACGAGCCTGATTGGGTCGTCCCCGACAGTCTGATACAGAAGAACCAGACCATGATGATGGTGGCCCGCGTCAAGATTGACGGTGTGGTGGCCAGCTCGAAGGAGGACATCCTGGCGGTATTCGACGAGAACTACCGTCCATTGGGCATGACCCATATCGAGGTCAACGACAATGCCAACGCCCATGAGGCCTTAGCCTATCTGACCATCTATAGCGACCACGAAGCCGATGCCTCGCTACCTACGCTGAGCTTCCGCTTCTTCGATGCCTCGAAAGGCAAGGTCTATAGCGTGAAGCCTGCCGACGGCAAGGTCTATAGCTTCGAGAAGGATGCCATTGTCGGCACGGACGTCAACCCCATAGTGCTGCAAAACAGCTACGACGACGTACAGACCGTGAAACTGCAGAAGGGCTGGAACTGGGTCAGCTTCAACGTCATTCCCAAGGAAGGCACGACGTTAGGGCAGTTCCTGAACAGTATGTCGAAATGGGAGGCTGGCGACATGATCATGACCGTCAACGGCACCAAGAGCGTGACCTATAAATGCTATAATAGCAAGAAGACAGCCATTGGACAGAAGTGGGACAAGGGCGACCAGGTGGCGGCCATCGATCCCGCACGGATGTACAGCATCTCCTCGGAGAGCGATAAGACCATCTATCTGGAAGGTGAGTTCGCTCGCCGATACATCGTTGTGCATAAGAACTGGAACCGCATAGGCTACAATTCGACGATTAACCTGCCTATCGCACAGGCACTGGCGGACTACACGGAACAGGCACAGGTGGGTGACGTGGTGAAGTCGCAAGACCAGTTTGCCATTCTCAGTCAGACGGCTACCGGACTGGCATGGAAGGGCTCGCTGCAGTATATGGAGGCCGGCAAAGGCTACATGCTGAAACGACTGGCCGACAGCGAGGTGAAGTTCCTGTATCCGCTCTACCTCAACGACTCACGCTACAGCAGTACCAATGAGACGGCTACGCCAAAGCGCTCAGCCGTCAGCACGGCGACGACGATGAACATTGTGGCTGCCGTAGAGGGCGTAGAGACTGAGGCTGGCGACAAGCTGGTGGTGTTCAGAGATGGTGACCGCATGGCAGAAGCCGAGTTGACCATTGACGACGAGACGCAACACCTGTTCTACCTGAACATAGGCAGCGATGCTAACAACAACGAGACGCTGACCTTCGTGCTGGAGCGCGACGGCGAGACCATCGCTATGACGGGCAGCCACATCAACTACGTGGCGGACAAGGTGCTTGGTACGCCGGAACAGCCTACGGCCATCAACTTCACGGCTCTCGACCAGATGCCGCACGATGGCCAATGGTATAACGTGGGCGGTGTGCTGATTGGTAAGAAACCGACACAGAGTGGTGTATATATCTACAACGGTAAGGCCGTGGTGGTTAAATAATTCATAATTCATAATTCGTAATTCATAATTCGTAATTCATAAGATGATGTTGAAAAAGAGTATATTAGCATTGGCAGCCTTCACCTTCATGGCGTGGGGCTGCTCGTCGGACGGCGACGATGCACCGATACCGACACCAGCGGAAATTCCTGCAGGTACGGATGTGCGTCCTACATGGCAGTCGCCTAACTACGACCTGTACGAACAGACCATGGTTGTAGAGGTGCAGCTGCAGGACACGCTGGCCAAGTATGCCTCGGCACAGGACCTGCTCTGTGCCACCATTGGCAATGAGGTGCGCGGTATGGCCGAAGCCCAGCAGATTGAGGACCAGTGGCTGTTCTCTTTGGTCGTAGGCAGCAACGATGTTGGTGTTAACGTAGGCCTGTCGTACTACTGCGACAAGTTGCACCGCATCTTTAGCATCCAGTGGACCAGATTCGATGCCACTGTACCACCGACGGGGCAGGGTGGTATCTATCAACCAGATTTTGTTAAATAATCAAATAGGAAAGGAATATGAGAAAGTATTTGTGTTTGTGGGCTACCATGATGATGTGTGGCCTGATGGTAACAACATCGTGTAAGCATAATATGGATGATTACGTCAAGAAGCCTTACACGGTCAGTGACAGCGAACGATTGAGCTATGCTGAAAAGACGCTGAACACTACGATCGACAAACAGCAGAACTGGGTGCTGACCAACCAGTACAACGTCAAGGTGACAGCTGATGCCAACCTCGAAGGCATCAAAGCGATAGCCATCCTAGACGGCAACCCCTTCATTGGGTCAACCAACATGCTGCTGAAGGTGACGGCCAAGAACAATGAAACGATAGACTTGACATTCAAGGCACCAAAGGCTGACACGCTGTTGTATGCTGCCTGCATCACCAGTGACCAGCAGTTCATTGCACGCCCCTTCCTGCCAGGAAAGGATGCTGCCGTATCGTTTAAGGCTCCGGGCCGGCAGGTGGCTTCTGCCAAGGCTATGACGAGAGGTTTGGCAAACGGTGCCACAGAGGTAGAAACCGAAAACTGCTGGAACGTCAACTATGGTGTGACAAACTTGCGCGACCTGGTGGCCGAGGTCAACTGCTTTATTCCCGCCAACCAGAACAACCGCGCGAAAGTGGAAGCCTTCGGTAACCATTCGTTCGTCATCAGCAGCGACAGCGAAAGTCACATTACGCTGCAGTGCGTCTATTCCCGTCCTGGCGTGGACAATGTCAACATCGGTTGTCGTATCGACCCCGGACAGTCGGGAACGG
>JAEEGK010002027.1_pt1 | contig 50740 bp, 41 predicted proteins | sample 8958771 | NCBI WGS metagenome assembly JAEEGK01 (sample SAMN16246547, study PRJNA631951) | gut metagenome | biome: gut microbiome; feature: rumen; material: SC-attached | host: Bos | place: Iran: Karaj | collected 2018-10 | reverse complement strand
ATGTTGAGCCGGTTCTTAATCACGTGCTTTTCTTAAAGGATGGTCGCATTATTCGTCAGGGTGATGTAGATGATATTCGCGAAGAAACTGGAAAATCAATTGATGAATTATTCCGCGAAGAGTTCAGATGCTAAGGAGGTATTATTATGAAAAATCCATTTGAAAGAATAGGTAAAGTTATAAAATATGAGTTCAAACATTCGGCCAGAACATTGTTGCCTTTGTACGGTGTGCTTTTAGTTTTGGGATTACTCACAGGACTTTCGGTAAGTCAGCAGAAGTATGATAAAATTATTTCATCAGTGGTGGGAGAACAGTCTTATCATTACGAATTGCAGGGTCAGGAAGCTGCTAAAGCAATGATAACAGGTTTGCTTGTTATGGCAGTAGTTGGGCTTTCAGTTGCAATCATAGTAACTACAATTGTAAGTCTTGCAAGAAGATTCAAACAGAGTATGCTTGGTGATGAAGCTTATTTAAATCTTTCCTTGCCGCTTACGATGGGGCAGCAGCTTTGGGGAAGATTTATTATGGACTTCCTCTGGCTTTTCTGCTGCGTTATTGTAATCTTCCTTACCTTCCTGCTTTGCTTTATGAGGATGAATCTGCCGCAATTTTTCCAGGAGCTTCGCAATGCAATTCCAGAAATGAATGAAGCATTGGGTCAGCAGAATCTTTCGATTGGAAAAGTCATTGCTGTTCTTTCTTTGATGAGCATAAGTGCAAGCATGTGGGTTATCACTTTTATTTTTGTAGTAAACTCTATTTCGCATCTTTTCAAAAATCAAACCCGACTTATGAAAGTAATTGCAATAATCGTTTTGATTTGGCTGAGTGGAAAAGCAGTAGATTTGTTTACAATCGAAGATATCTCAATGATGCGGGATAATGGCGGCTACTTATTTGTACGAAACGGACTTATTATTTCTGCAATCAACTTTGTGTGGTCGGCAATTTACTTTGCAGTCTCTCAGTTTGTGTTTACAAAAAAGTTGAATCTTGAATAAAGATTGCCGTGTCTAACACGGCAATGACAGGTAGACCTGAAAATCTATTTACAAGGTGTCGGGTTCTTTTTTTCACAGGCGATTGGTTCATATTCAATTCGGATGTCTGGCAGAGCTGTAAGAACTTCATAGTAATTATTCATCCAGTCACCGTCCGAAGCTGAATATGGATCAGAGCCATCTTCCGGATGATTCATTCCATCAGCAGGTGGTGCAAAAATACGAAGCTTCATTTCTGTGGCTTCTTTGATTTTGTGCTCAAAGAAATAACTCATCAAATCAATACACTTTACACCTGGTGCCTTATAGAACCACCAGCCGCCAAGTTCCAGCATAAGATTTTTTTCAAGCAAATCGTTTTCAAAATATACTTCTGCAAAACAAGGATCTTTTTCAATTTTGAGTTCAAGCTCAATTCCTTCTGCATCTTCGGAATTGCCCCAGCGCAATTTTACAGGAAGCTTTGTTCGTTTTCCGCTTTCAAGCTGCTGATGAAAAAAAGGTTTGTGTAAAGCTTTTTTGTAGCTTGCAAGCATTGGTTGTTCAATACCAACATCTTTGTTGTTAGGGTCGGTTACTTCAAGTCCAAGGCGACCATCATCACGGAACTGATAGAGTGTAAAAGCGGAAAGCCATTTTTCTTTATCGGCTTCAAGGAGCTTCATAAAACGACTCATCATTTTTGCCTGCTCGTAAGCACCTGTAACATCACCGTCGCCATTGAGTTCAGAAAGTACCATAGGCTTATCCTGCCCGGTAATTTCCTTTAAGCGTTTGTATGTTGCCTTTGATTTTTCATAAACATCTTTTGTGTTATAGCAGGCATAGCTGTTTGTTTTTTTTGTAGCAACATCATAAGGCCAGCCCCAATGCAGCGAAAGATACTGATCTCCAGACCAAATGTCCGCAGCCTTGTGAGCCTCCAGAAAAATATCTTCCATTTCAATTTTGCCTGTTTCTTTCTGGTACATTCCTGCGCAAAGAATAACTTTTACGTTAGGCGCATGTTCGTGCATAACCTTGCAAACCAAAACAAAAAAATCTGCAAGCTGCTGATAAGAAGCACGTCTGTTAAAACAGAACCAGGTTCCGGTACACTCGTGATTTACACGAAGCAGCAGTCTACCATAAGGGCGCAAATCTTTTGCAATTGGAATTAAATCTTCTTCTTTAAGGGAAGGGTCAATCGTAAGTGAAAGAACAACATCCATTCCGTGACGACGAATCTCTTTCATAAACTTAAATGGCTCATCATCACGTAAACCTTCTTTACCGCCACGATATGGAAAATAATCTTCGTAAGGATAATCCCATGCACCCTTTGCATTTTTAAAAGCAGCGCTTGCTCTTGTTGGCCAGGTTTTTTCGTTAGGATAATAAGTGTACATTAAACTGATGCCGCGGTGGATTCGTTTTAGTTTTTGTAAAATATAATCCTGATTTACATATAATCCGCGTTCACTTCCATCTCCCAAATCCAATGCACACGGACAAGGTTTTAAATATACTCGATTCATTTTTTTCTCCAAACAAGTGTCGTTATCACATTTTATGCGATAATCCCTCTCTAAGGGAAATCCCCTATAGTGTTTATATTGTACAATTATTTCATTTTTTGTGAAGATATAATACAAACATTTATATAAAAATATAAAATTATTCGTTTTTTATAAAGTGGGAGTAAGAGCCTTCTTTATCGTTAGTTGACTGTAATTCTATTAATCTGTAAAATAAAAAAACTATATTAAATAAGAAAATAAATTTTTTTATATGGAGTAAAATCAATGGCTACAAAGTATGTTTACTTTTTTGGTGACGGCGATGCAGAAGGCGATGAGTCAATGCGTCCTATCCTCGGCGGTAAAGGTGCTAACCTTGCTCAGATGGCAAAGGCTCCTTTAAGTCTTCCAGTTCCACCTGGATTTACAATTTCTATTGATGTTTGTCAGGAGTACTACAAATTAGGAAAGAAATATCCAAAGGGACTCAAAGAAGAAGTTGCAAAATATCTTGACAAACTTGAGACTTCTTTTGGAAAGAAGCTTGGTGATGAAAAAGATCCACTTCTCGTTTCAGTTCGTTCAGGTGCTGCAGAATCAATGCCTGGTATGATGGATACAATCCTCAACCTCGGTCTTAACGACAAATCAGTTCTTGGCCTTGCTGCTAAAACAAACAACCCACGCTTTGCTTGGGATGCTTACCGCCGCTTTATCCAGATGTACGGAAACGTTGCTATGGGTGTTGAGCACGATAAGTTCGAAAAAATCATTGCTAAAGTAAAGGCAATTCGTGGTATTAAAGAAGACCCAGAATTGAACGTAGACGAACTCAAGAAGATCGTTGAAGATTATAAGAAGATGTACAAGAAAGAAAAGGGCGAAGACTTCCCTCAGGATCCACAGGTTCAGATGTGGGGAGCTATTGGCGCTGTATTCGGTTCCTGGATGAACCCACGTGCTATTACATACCGCAAGCTCAACAACATTGACGAGCGTGTAATCAAAGGAACTGCTGTAACAGTAATGGCAATGGTATTCGGTAACATGGGTGATACATCTGGAACAGGTGTTGCATTCAGCCGTGACCCTTCAACTGGTGAAAACCACTTTATGGCAGAATACCTCATCAACGCACAGGGTGAGGACGTAGTTGCTGGTATCCGTACTCCAATGGATATTTCTGCTCTTGAAAAACAGCAGCCAAAAATCTTCAAACAGATTACAACAATCAGAAATAGACTTGAAAAACACTATCACGACATGCAGGATATGGAGTTCACCGTACAGGAAGGAAAACTCTTTATGCTCCAGTGCCGCAATGGTAAGAGAACTGGACCAGCAGCTGTTAAGATGGCAGTTGACATGGTTGCAGAAAAGCTCATCACAAAAGAGCAGGCTCTTCTCCGCGTAAAGCCAGATCAGCTTGATCAGTTGCTCCACCCACAGTTTGATGCAAAAGCTCTTAAGGCTGCTAAAGCTTTGGCTGAAGGTCTTAACGCTTCACCAGGAGCTGGATGTGGACAGATTGTATTCACAGCAGAAGAAGCTGTTGAAATGGACAAAGCTGGAAAGAAGGTTATCCTTGTTCGTAAAGAAACTTCTCCAGATGACATTGCCGGAATGTATGTTGCTCAGGGTATCTTGACTTCTACAGGTGGACGTACATCTCACGCAGCTGTAGTTGCCCGCGGTATGGGAACTCCTTGTGTTTGTGGTTGTGCAGCTGTTGTATTCTCAGGAAAAGACACAGTTACAATCGGTGGAAAATCATTCAAGAAGGGTGACTTCATTTCTATCGACGGTTCAACAGGTAAAGTTTATGGTGAAACAATCCCTGTAACTCCTGCTAACGTTTCTGGTGACCTCGAAACATTCCTTGGTTGGGCAGATGAAATCCGTGCTAAATCAAAACGCACCACTCCATCTGGAAAAACAGTTAAGGGCTTTGATGTTCTTGCAAACGCTGAACAGAACGAAGCTGCAATTGCATTCCGCTTTGGTGCAGCAGGTATTGGTCTTTGCCGAACAGAACACATGTTCTTTGAAGAGCCAAAACTTACTTCATTCCAGAAGATGATTATTTCTAACACAACAGAAGAAAGAAAAGAAAACCTCAAGGCTATTCTTCCATATCAGGAGAAAGACTTCTACGAAATCATTAAGGCTATGGAAGGCCGAGCAGTAACAATTCGTCTCTTGGACCCTCCATTAAACGAGTTCGTACAGGCTGAAACTCCAGAACTTGCTAAAGCTCTTGCTAAGAAGCTTGGTGTTAAGAATAGCGTAATCGAAAAGAAATATGCTGAACTTAATGAGCACAACCCAATGCTCGGTCACCGCGGATGCCGTCTTGCAATCACTTATCCAGAGATTTATGAGACACAGGTTGAAGCAATTGCCCGCGCTACAGCTAAGGCTGAAAAAGAAGGTCTTGCACACGATGTTCGCATTATGATTCCTAACGTAACAACTTACCAGGAACTTAAACAGATTCGTGAACAGGCTTTGGCAGTAATTGCTAACGTAAACAAAGAACTCGGAACATCACTCAAGTTCCAGATTGGTTCTATGATTGAGTTCCCAAGAGCTGCTGCTACAGCTGACAAGATTGCTGAATATGCAGACTTCTTCTCATTCGGAACAAATGACCTTACACAGACAACATTCGGTTTCAGCCGTGATGACTACTCTAAGTTCATCGATTCTTACTTGGATCAGAAGGTTCTCCTCCAGGATCCATTCAAGACATTGGACGAAGATGGTGTTGGTGTAATGATTGGCCTCGCAGAAGAAAAGGGACGCGCTACAAAGAAGAACCTCCACTTGGGAATCTGTGGTGAACACGGTGGTGATCCAGCTTCTATCGAGCTTTGCTACAAGCTTGGTTTGAATTATGTTTCATGTTCTCCATTCCGTGTACCAGCTGCTAGATTGGCAGGTGCTCAGGCTGTAATTAAGTCTAAGAAATAACAAATAAATTGTTGTTATGATTAAAAAGCTGTCCGAAAGGGCAGCTTTTTTTGTGTCTTTTTTGCTATTTATGGTGTAAAATAATAAAATGAGTTACGTCTATGAATATGATATTGTAGCCATTGTTTTTACTTTTATTATTATTATTACTTTTCTGCGCAACAAAACAATAGAAACCAGCATTACAAAGATTTTTACAATTTTAATTACTGATGTTATTATTGCCGATATTTTTGACCTGCTAACAAACTATACTATTAATAATTCTGATAAGATTCCTATCTGGTTAAATGCTCTTCTTTTAATGATATTTTACATAACCTATAACTCTTTTGTGCCATTAATCTGTTTGTTTTTGCTTATTCAAACAGGAACACCGCTCAAAATTAAGAATAAAAGGTTTCTGATTTGCAGCTTACCCTATTTTCTGGCAATTTTTCTTATTATAGTTTCTCCATTTTTACATACAGTTTCTTATTTTGATTCTGATTATAACTATCATTATGGTATTTTCTTTATTGGTTTATATATTATTGCGGGTTTTTATATTCTTGTTTCTCTGTATATTACAATAAAAAATAGAAATAATTTTTCATTAAAGCAAAAACGTATTTTTTATATGTTTCTCTGTTCCTGTGTAGGAATTGCACTTGTTCAGCTTTTACCACATTTTAGAGGACTTTCGCTGGCCTGTCTTATGTTTTCAATTTCTGTGTATTTTCTCTACAGGTCGCTTAAAAATCCTGAAGACTATATAGATTCCGAAGCGGATATTTTTAATGATTATGCTTTAAAAACTGTAATGAGTCAGATAGTTCAGAAAAGGTATAAAACTAAAAAAAATATTATTGCAATCCAGCTGATGGGTATAGATTATCTGAATAATACGATTGGCGAAGAAAAACGGCTTGTAATCTTAAAACAGATAGTACATTTACTGCAGATTGCCGTTGGTAAAAATAATCTTTACCGCTATTCCAACAGCCGTTTTGTTGCAATTATACCTTATGATCAGAATCTTTTGGAAAAAACAGTAGAAAAAATAAGATGCATTTTTGAAGATACCTTTAGAATTAACGAAATGGTAATTTCAATTTCTGTACGAATAAGCCATTTTTCTATTCCAGAGGATGCAGACGATTTTGAAACTGTTTTTGAGCTTATAGAAAACTCTCTTGATAATCTTCTGGATTCTGCACCTGGAACAATAATGCACGTTAAAAAAGATATTCTTGAAGGCAAGAGACGGGAAAAATACATCTTAAAAATCCTTAGAGAAGCGTGCGAAACAAATGATTTTGAAGTTTATTATCAGCCGATTTTTTCTGTTAAAGAAAACCGTTTTGTTGCCGCAGAAGCCTTATTAAGGTTTAAAAACCCGGAGCTTAAGCTTATCAGCCCAAAAGAGTTTATTCCGCTGGCAGAAAAAAATGGAATGATTCTTCAGATAGAAGATTTTGTTCTTCAATCGGTATGTAAGTTTTTGCGTGAATCTAAGATTTGCGATATTTACTTTAGATGTATTTATCTGAATATTTCTGCAATTCAGTATATGCAGGAAACTTTTATTTCCCGCTTTGTAAATACACTTGATTCTTATGGAATTGACCACGACAAAATTGTGTTTGACGTAAATGAAGTTTCTTCTTTGCTTTTACACAAGGATTTTGATAAAAGAAAGGAAGTTTTCAAGGAAGAAGGAATGCTCTTTGCGGTGAATGAGTTTGGTTATGGTTCTATTGATATTCTTAGTATGATTAATTATCCGATTCACTGTATAAAGATTGATAAGGAGTTAATTTGGAGCGCCGAAAAGGATGAAGATGTAAGAACTATTATGAATCATATGATTACTTCAATAATGTCTCTTGGTGCACGTGTTATAGCAGAAGGTATAGAAACCGAAGCTCAGCTGCAAATGCTAAAAGAAATAAAGTGTCCATATTTTCAGGGTTTCTATTTTATGAAAGCAGTACCAGCAAATCAGCTGCTTAAAGAACTGGAAGGAAAGCAATGAATTATATTTATAGATTCGATATAGCTGCAATTATTATTTCTATTTGTGTCTTTGTAAGCTTTTATAGGGAAAGAACTGTTAAAACAAAGTTTGTAAGAGCTTTTACAATTATTTTCTTTTTGATTTTAATGGTAAACGTAACGGATTTAACCTGTATCCTTATGCTTATGAATCCTCAGAAATATCCATTGGCTCTTCTTTATTTTGCTAAAATCTTTTACCAAATATTTTATCATAGTGCTCCAATCTGCTTCTTTTTATGGATGTATTATGGAACTCAAACAGAAAAAAACAGCTACAGCAAAAAACAGCAGATAATAATTGGTATTCCATATTTATTCAGTCTGCTGATGATTTTTACAACTGTTTTTACACATGCAATTTTGTATTTTGATGAACAAAAAGTATATCATCATGGAAAGCTTATATTTATTCTTTATGGAGAAGCTGCCTTTTATTTGATATTTGGAGTAATTAGGGTTATAAAAAATAGAAAAGTAATGACTCCAACTACAAGGCGAACAATTTACTTTTATTCCTTGTTATGTTTGCTGGGAGTTATTGTTCAGGTTATAAAACCAACCTGGCGAATTACAGGTTTTGCTCTTGTTGTTTCTGTTTTGCTTGGTTACTTTACGCTTGATAATCCTTCCGATTACATTGATAAAGAATTAAACTTAATGAATCGAAAGGGATTGCTTACAAACCTGAACAGAATGGCATTTACAGATAATCATCTTGAATTAATAAGCTTGAAAATTGAAGGCTTAAAAAACATAAGGGAAGTTCTGGGACGAGAAAATCAGATAATTTTGCTGCAAAGCATTGTGGAATACTTAAAATCCAGCTTTGGGTATAAAAACCTGTACAGAATTGCTGATGATATTTTTGTTGCGCAGCTGGAAGTGGATCATGAGCAGAGGCTCAGACAGCTGCTTGAACTGCAGAAAAGGTTTAAGGAATCGTTTAAGTGTGGAAATAATGATATTAGGGTTGATATCCTTATAAATCTTATTAATTATCCGGAAGATTCAAAAAATGTAATGGAAATTGTAGACTTTCTGGAAAATGCTTTTTCTGACAGTGTATTTTCTGAAAAAAATAACATTCATTATGTAAACAGGACTATTATTGAAAGGCGCCACAGAAAAAATCATATTGCAGAGCTTATGGAAAAGGCTTTGCTGGAAGATTCAAAAGGCTACCTTAAGATTGTGTACCAGCCGATTTATTCGGTAAGGCTGCATAAGTTTGATGTTGTAGAAGCGCTTGTTCGTCTTTATGATCCTGAGCTTGGCGAAATTATGCCAGAAGAGTTTATTCCAATTGCAGAAGAAAGCGGCCTGATTTTAAGACTTGGAAACTATGTTCTCAGAAAGGTCTGCGAGTTTGTAACAAAGAATGCTCTTTCTGAACATGGTGTAGAACATATAAGCATAAATCTTTCGATTGTTCAGTGTCTGCAGGAAAATCTTTATGAACAGCTTTCGGAAGTAATAGACGATTATTCAATCAATTTCCAGTATATTTATTTTGAAATTACGGAATCTGTAACAAAGCTTTCTAACGAAATCATTAAGGATAATATGATTAAGTTTAAGAATAAAAACATAAGCTTTATTATGGACTGCTATGGAAATCAGAATACTAATCTGGTTGATCTGGTAGAGTATCCTTTTACGGTTGTAAAAATTGACAGAAACTTTGCCTGGTATGCTATGGAAAATGAAAAGGCTAAAAAGATTCTGGAAGAAATGATTATTATGCTTAAGTCTGTAAAGAAGAAGGTTGTTGTTGTGGGTATAGAAACGCCGGAACAGGCTGCAGCGTTTACAAAAATGGGCAGCGATTACCTTCAGGGATTCTATTTTTCGAAACCGCTGCCACCAGAAGAGTTTATTGCCTTCATAAAGAAGCTGTAGAGATTGTCGGGTCAAGCCCGACAATGACAGAATTAAAAATGTCATTCCCGTGCTTGACACGGGAATCTCTTGCTATAATTGCTTCTTTCCGAGGTCTTTTAGGGTTTCTTTAAGCTGGGTGTCGCCGGTAAGCTCAACCAGGGTTGAAAGGATGGTGTCGTTTGTGGCCCAGTAGTCTGGGAAAAAGCCCATGCCTTCGCCTTTCCAGTTAGGAATTGCCTGGAGGGCAGGAGCTTCGCCAAAGTAAATACCGGTACTAGTATAAAGACCCGAGTTTGGCAGATAATTTCCAAGCATTCCTCCATATTTTATACCACCCCAGGTATTTTCTCCAACTAATGTTACGTTTATCCCCTTTTCTTTTAATAGATAAGTCATTTCTGTACCAAACTCTGCGGCAGAACCAGAACCTCTATTTATAAGAACATATACATTTCCTTTAAAATCTGGCTCAGGAAGCTCATCGAAAGAAGAGGCATAATCCATCATCTTTATGTGCTTACGGATTGGCCGAAATTGCATTGAACGCCAGTATTTCTTATAATAATCTTTTGATTCTGGAGTAAACTGTTCAAAGTCATTTTTATAATTTTTTGTATACCATTGTTTTTCTCTCTGCATAACAAAAGGAGAAATAAGTCTTGTACAATCTTTAGAAACTTCGTTCAATAGTTTTGCATTTATATTAGCGGTAAAATCCTTATCTGTGTGATTATAATAGTAAGCAGTTGTAAGCATTTTAGCAGGAAACTGCATATATCCGCCCGGATTGCTGCGTAAATCAAAAATTAGGTTAGATTTACCTTTTGCCTGTTCAGCAATCTTTTTTATAAAATTATCCCAGGCATAGGAAAAATTGTCGTTTACATCAGAAATACCATAAGCCATAGAGCAATCGCCAAGAGACATATACAAGGTATTCTTGGTTGATTGTACACCAGTCCAATAATTTTGAGATGGAATTATTTTTTCAGTTTTTGCTGGAACGCTAATTTTTTCTCCGTTTATGGATATTACAGCAGATTTTATATTGAGCTTTGTCATTACGCCAAAACGGTAGCTTTCACCATCTTCTGTAATAAAATTGTAGATATTGTTTTCAGTACCGGTATATTCATCACCAGCTTTTATTGTATCAACATCAGATTTGCTTACAATATATTTTCCATCCTGTTTTTCAAAATAAATATTTGAATAATAAAGACAAACAGAATCCTTTAAATTACCTGTAAGATAAATATGCTGGTCGGTATTCGGAAGCTTTTTTGCCATTGTTGTAGTAATTACATTTGAAAGAACACTTCTTTCTACAAGGCCAGAATGAAGCTGTCTGGAATCCCAGGCCTTGTTGTAGATTTCTTCAATAGTGCCGTCAAGGTCGAAGCCCATTTGAATTGCTTCATCAATACCAGCATAACAGGTGTAGATAATGTATTTAAGCATATCACAGTCTTCGCGAAGTTCCTGCTGGGTAATCAACACCTTATTCTTTACGCTGTAATTTACATTTTTGTATTCTACAAGTTCTTCGCCTTCAACTTTGGTGGAAGCACAGGAGAAAAACAGGGAGCAGAAAAGCAGGAGGGAAATTATTGCAAAAAAAGGGCTGTATTTAAAAGAATATTTCTTTTCTCTCTTCATTTGGTACTCCTTTTTTATTCTTATTCAAAAGAAATTGAGTTTATTAAATCAACAATTTGTGGGAAAAACTCTTCAAAAGTAGGATACTTATCGCGGTTATTAACATATTCATGTGTAAGGTCAACTAATTGATAATACCATTCTGCAGAAAAAGTTTTTTCACCTTCAGAAAAAGCTGTTTCATAAGCATTTGTAATTTCTTTCTTTTCTGCGGCTTCTATGAAAATCGGTGAACGTAAATACTCCATGGCAACAAAATTACTCATAACGCTTACGAATAAATCTTTGTTTACAGATTTTCTTAATTCCTTTTCATATTTCTTATAGTCATCAGGGTACATTCTTTTTCCCATATCTAAAATAAGAGCAGTAAAATTGTCTTTTACCTTATCCCAGTTGGCATCGGCATATCCTTGAATAAAATTAGATAAATATGTAAGCAGCATGGGTAAAAGGCCGCAACCTGGATAAACTGTTGTGTAAGAAGTAAGTTTTCCTTCACGATCTTTTACAATATCAAAAGCCATATAGAGTGGGCAAATCCGGTTTACAGAAATAACTTGTTTATCAAAGGTTTTTTTACCAAAAAAGTCATCAACCCAATTCTGCATGGCATAATCTTCGTAATCTTTATAAAAATATCCTACGCTGGCAAGTAAATCGCCTCTGTTCAAAATAAGAAGACGAGGATAATTTGATTTGATTACAAAGTCGTGTACATTGGTAATAAACTTGTAAATCTCGTTAGTTTTGATTTTTTTCCAGTTTTCCAGGAGTGTGTCCGGGTATGGGTCAAAGTCAATTACAGTTCCGCTAAAGTCTGGTTTGATATGATAAGCAAGGGAAATCATAGAAGCAGCATCAATTCCGCGGTCTTTAAAGGTTTTTGCTGTTAAAACAACTTTTTCATCTTTATATTTTGAAAAATATGAATCTATTTGCGTTGTGTAGGTTGCTTCGCCCTGATAATAATTGGTAAAACCTTCATAACCGGCAAGTCGGCAGATAATTCCAATTACTTCCAGGCGGGGGTCAGAAATAACTTCGATATAGTCATTTTTCTGAACAATGGGGTCAATCTGGATTGGTTCAAGGTTGAGAGTTTTTTTTGGAGCGGCAAAAAGGCTTCCAAAAAACAGGCTTGTAAGTAGGGCGGTTGTTAACAATTTTTTCATAATAAGGGTCTCCTTGTGTTTATTTTTAGGCTAAGTTTAATATAATGATGATTTTTTCTAAAGGCAATGGTGACTTTTGTTACTTTTGGTCACATTTGGGGTAACTTTGGTTACTTTTGATTATTTTTGGGGAACTTTGGTGCGCATTGAAAAAATAGGGAAAAATCAATATTATTTTATTGTAAAAAATGTCATATTCGGACTTGATTCGAATATCTTTTGACAGAACGAGGTGATTATGGATTTTTCTATTGCTTGTATTGGAACTGGTGCTATGGGCGGCGCAATTATGAGGGCTGTCTGCAAAAAATATGATGTTAAAAAGATTAAGGTGACTGATAAAAATGGCGCGATGGGGCAGAAGTTTGCGGCTGAAAACGGTTGTACTTTTGTTTCAACTAATGCCGAAGCCATAAAGGATTCAAAATATATTTTTCTTGCTGTAAAACCGCAGTTTTTGGGCGATGTTTTTGCAGAAATTGCAGATTTAATTTCGCCGGATTCGGTTGTAATTTCTATGGCGGCTGGTGTAAAGCTTGAAAAACTGGAAGCGTGGGCACCAAAGGCTCGTTTTGTAAGAATGATGCCTAATGTTTGTGCTCAGATTGGCGAGGCAATGACTGCCGTAACTTATAAAAGCAACATTACTGATGAAGAAGCAGCTGCTGTAAAGGAAATACTCAGTTCTGCGGGAAAGGTTGAGCAGGTTCTGGAAAAGCTTATGGATTGTGTAACGGCTGTTAGCGGTTCGGGACCGGCTTTTGTGTTTATGTTTATAGAAGCGCTTGCTGATGCGGCTGTTCGCTGTGGAATGCCAAGAAACCAGGCTTATACTTATGCTGCACAGACAGTTTACGGTTCGGCAGGAATGGTTTTGCAGACTGGGGCGCATCCGGCAGCTTTGAAAGATATGGTTTGTTCACCTGCAGGCACTACAATTGAAGGTGTTGCTACTCTTGAAAAAGAAGGATTCCGCAATGCAGTGATTGAAGCGGTTACCGCAGCCTGCGAAAAATCTATTGCACTGGGGAAATAAGGTGCCTTTAGCTTGGGGGAAATAAATTATGCTTTTATTTTTGTTTATAGTTTTGCCATTATCTCTTGTAGTTTATTATCTGTTCAATAAAGAAAGCAAGTTTTTCTGTCCTATGCTTGTGGGTGTGCTTTGTGCCGTTTTGTTGTGCGCGTTTAAGGTGTTTTTTACCTATTCGCACAGATTGATTCCGGTTTCTTTTTCTGAAAACTTTGCGTATTACCTTTTGAATCAGAGCTGCCTTCCTGTGTGTGTGGTTTCGCTAATTTATTTTTTAATAACTAAAGACTCCTTGGAAAACAAAATCAATGCTTTTTTCCCTTTGATTTCTGCTTTTTATGCGGTTTATCTGCCGTATCTGGTTGTAAGCGGAACAACTTCTGTTTATTCCGGTTATGCTATTTTTATGAAACCGCTTGTTTTCCTTGCAATGGTTGTTCAGTGTGCGCTTTCACTCCGCTGCATTTTTGTAAGTGTAAAGTCTAAAAATGTTGTTTTTGTTGCAATTAACATTGTTCTGATTGTTGCGTATCTTGTTATTCCTGCCATTATTGAAGCTTGGTATGCAATGAATATGAGTTTTGTTGCGGTGATTGTGCTTAGTGTTGTTTATGTGATTATTCCGGTGGTGCATTTGGTTTTGAGTAATGTGAAGAGATTATCTGGTCAAGCCGGATAATGACAATTTGGTAACTGGATAATGACAGATGTACCATATAAATCTTGACGAAATTTCCTTTTGATATTATTATTTTACTCGGATAAAACCGAGTCGAATTTACCCGAATAAAGGAGATTCTCATGGCAGCAGATGAAGTATTCTTTGGCAGAGAAGAAAACATTAAGACAATATCTAAGTTCATTAATTCAGATAAAGATAATGCTGCATTGATTTATGGGCGCCGTCGGGTTGGTAAAACAGAATTAATAAAACACTGTCTTAGAAAAACAAATACAACTTCCATTTATTATGAATGCAAAGAGACTTCTGAGTTAAATAATGTAAAATCCTTTTCTGAAATTATAGCAGAAGTTTTAGGTCTGCCACCATTGGCCTTTGACACCTTTGAATCAAGTCTTGGTTTTCTCTATAGGCATGCAGTTGAAAAAGAATTAATAGTTGTGATTGATGAATATCCTTATATTCGGAAAGTCATAGAAGGATTGGATAGCATAATTCAGTCCTTAATTGATAATAACAAGTCTTCTTCTAAATTGAAGTTGATTCTTTGTGGCTCTTACGTAGAAACTATGAAGTCTTTGCTTTCGGAAGAAAATCCTCTTTTTGGACGTTTTGATTTAGTAATGAATCTTAAGGCTATGGATTATTATGAATCAGCTCTTTTCTATAAAGATTTTAGTGATGAAGATAAAGTTCGTTTATATTCTGTTTTTGGTGGAATCCCTTATTACAACAGGCGTATAGATTCATCAAAGACTGTTAAACAGAATATAATTGATTTGATTGCCAGCACGGACAGTCGATTTGAAAATGAAGTGCAGATGCACCTGAAATCTGAAATTTCTAAAATGCAGAATGCATACGAAGTTTTTGAAGCTTTGGCAAAGGGATTTGTCCGATTCAAAGATATTCTCTCCCAGTCACAAGTTACAAGTTCACCAACTCTGGTAGATGTTCTTGAAAAGTTAATTAAAATGGATGTTGTTGTAAAAGAGTCACCTATTAATGATGAAAGCAACAAGAAAAAAGCCGGATATCATATTTCGGATCAGCTGACTTTGTTTTATTTCAAGTATATTTACAGAAATCTTTCCAGACTTGCAGTGATGGATCCAGATGTTTTTTATGATAAATTTATTGAACCCGATTTTGAAGAGCATTATGTACCACAAGCGTTTGAACAGATTTGCAGACAATTTTTAATCCGTAAAAACCGTTCTGGAGAATTAGCTGATTCTTTTGAAAAGATTGGAAAGTATTGGTATGATGATCCTGCAAATCACAGAAACGGTGAGTTTGATGTGGTTACCGAAAATGATGACAGTTATATTTTCTACGAAGCAAAGTTTCGGGAAGGTAAGTTAGACGCAAATCTTATTTGGAACGAAATTCAGCAGGTAAATAACACCGGTTTAGTTTGCAGCAAATACGGCTTTTTTTCTAAATCTGGTTATAAAGAGATTGATGAGGCCTATATGAAGCAGCTGATTCTTTATAAACTGGAAGATTTGTATTGTTAGTGAAAAAAAATACACTTAACTATGTGGGGCGTTGCGGGGTAAGTCAGAGAAATAAGGTTACCCCGCAGAGGGGATAGACCGCAACGAAGTGCGGGCGTAAGGGGAGACTTCCCCTTTTTTAATTTTAAAAAGAAAAAACTTGACAATTCTTCTATAGTGAACTTAAAATTATTGTATATCACTAAAAATTTTTTATCGAATTTTTGTATATAATAACCATACATGTCAAAAAGGAGACGCGTTACATGGATTTTGCTACTTCAAAATTAAGAAACATTGCAATTGCAGGTCATGGTCAGACTGGTAAGACCTCACTTTTGGAACATCTTCTTTTATTAGGTGGAGTTATTCCAAAGGCAGAAACTACTGAATCGGGAAAAACAGTTAGCGATTACTCACCAGAGGAAATCGAACGAAAGATATCAATTTATGCTTCTCTTGCTCATTTAACATGGAAAGACAACAATTTGAACTTCTGGGATACTCCAGGTGCTTCTGATTTTGTTGGCGAGGTTATTTCTGCATTCCGTTCTAGCGAAATGTGTTTGATGATGATTGACGGTCGTGCTGGTGCTCAGATTGAAACTATTAAGCTCTGGCGTGATTTGGACCGCCGTAACAAGCCTCGTTTTGTATTCATCAACCGCTGTGATGATGAAAGAACTGATTTTAAGGCTGTTGTAAAGGATATTCACGACAAGTTTAACGTAGAGGTTTGTCCTATTACTATTCCTATGGGAGCTGGTCCTAACTATAAGGGCGTTATTGATGTTCTTAAGGGTAAGGCTTACACATTTAATGGCGGAAAAGAGCAGGAAATTGATATTCCGGCTGAGTTCCAGGATGATTATCAGTCGGCTCTTGAGATTCTTGCCGGTTCTGCTGCCGAAGGTGACGATGATCTGCTTGTTAAGTTTATTGATGAAGGTGCGCTTACTCCGGAAGAAATTGCAAAGGGTCTTTCTATAGCTTTTGCAAATAACCGTGTTGTTCCTAGCTTTGCTGGTGCTGTTCTTCAGGATTCTGGCTTGACTTCTGTGCTTGATTTTATTGTTTCTACGGCTCCTAATCCGGAAGGATTTATTGATACTGTTAAGAATGCTGAAGGCGAAACTGAGGCGATTAAGGTTGACCCAAGCTTGCCTATGACTGCTGTTGTTGTTAAGACTTCAAGCGATCAGTTCTCTGGACGTATGTCTTACATTAAGATTGTAACTGGTAACTTTAAGGCTGATACAGAATACTTTAATATTCGTGAAGCTAAGAAAGAAAAGATTGGTAAGCTTTACCGCTTAGTTGGAAAGAAGCTTGAAGAAATTAAGTCTGCTAATGCCGGTGACATTGTTGTTGCTACTAAGCTTGCATTTACTCAGACTAGTGATACTCTTTCTGAAAATGCAAATGCTCTTCCATTTGTTAAGCTGCGCCATCCTGAGCCTGTATTCTCTATGGCTGTTTCTGCCGGTGAAAAGAAGGAAGAAGACAAGCTTAGTGCTATGCTTGCTAAGGCTACAGAAGAGGATAAGACTCTTTCTTACAAGTACAACATTGAAACTAAACAGAATGTACTTTCTGGAATGGGTGAGCTCCATATCAATATGATTCTTGATAAGATTAAGGCTCAGACTAAGATTAACATTACTACTACTGTTCCACGTGTTGCTTACCGCGAAACTATTCTCCGCAAGGCTGAGGCTGAATATACTCACAAGAAGCAGTCTGGTGGTCACGGTCAGTATGCCCGCGTTGTTCTTGATATTGAACCGCTTGAACGTGGTGAAGAATACAAGTTTACTAACGCAATCTTTGGTGGTGCTATTTCTAAGGGCTACATTCCTGGTGTTGAAAAGGGTATTAAGGAAGCTATGCTCAATGGTGTTTTGGCTGGCTACCCTGTAACTGATGTTGCTTCTACTGTTGTTGATGGTAAGGAACATCCGGTTGACTCTTCTGAACTTGCATTTAAGATTGCTGCCCGCAACTCTTTCCGCGAGGCTATGAGACAGGCTGGTCCTATTCTGCTTGAGCCTATTATGAACATTACGGTTTGGGTTGAGTCTAAGTACCTTGGCGATATTATGTCTGATATGTCTAGCAAGCGCGGTCGTATTCTTGGCCAGAGCGAAATTGGTGGCGGTATTGAAGAAATCCGTGCACAGGCTCCACAGGCTGAATTGCTCCGCTATGCAATTGACTTACGCTCTCTTACCAGTGGTACCGGTTCTTTTGAAACTTCTTTTGACCACTACGACCCAATTTCTGGTAAGGTTGCTGATGATGTAATTGCTGCTGCAAAAGAGTTTATTACGATTCAGAATTTGGAATAATTTTTTAGAAAATTAACATTTATTCAACGGCAGTTTGCGAAGGCAGGCTGCCGTTTGTGTTTTTAGAGGGATTTAGTGTTTTGCAATGGACGCAGAAGAACTCGAGACACCTTGTTGTAATTCATCTTTTTTCTGAAATTGGAAAAGTGTATATTTTTCTTGTATTTTTTATAGGAAAAGTGTATATTTTAAGGGGTAAAATCCATAGAAAAGTGTAAACTACTATTTTCAAGGAGTTTATATGTTCAGAAAAATAAAATCTTTTATCGTAGACTTTTTAAAATCCAACTCTAATAAAATATTGATAATTGATGGAGCTCGACAAGTTGGAAAATCTTATATCATTCGAGAAGCAGGAATAGAGCTTTTTGAGAATTATATAGAAATCAATCTTTTAGAAGATTCTCTGAACGACCGCTATTTTGAAAACACAAAAAGTACTTCTGACTTTTACCTGCAACTTAGCATGATTGCAGGCAATAAACTAAAAGATAAAGAAAATACTCTTGTTTTTTTGGACGAAATACAAGCTTATCCTCATCTTCTGACCTTATTGAAATTTCTAAATCAAGATAACCGTTTTACTTATATTTGCAGCGGTTCACTTTTGGGAATAACACTTTCGCAAACTTCATCTATTCCGATGGGCAGCATCGAAGTTAAACACATGTATCCTATGGATTTTGAGGAATTTCTTATCGCAAATAATTTTGGAGAATTTGCAATTTCAACATTAAAAGATAAATTCAAAAAACAGGAATGCCTGGAAGAAAATATACATAACAACCTGCTTGGTTTATTTAAAAAATATCTTCTTTCAGGTGGACTTCCAGATGCGGTAAAAACGTTTATAGAAACTAATAATATTGTGGATGTACGAACAATTCAAAATCAGATTCACGAATACTATGGTATGGATGCTTCTAAATACGACCTGGAACATAAACTAAAAATCAAACGCATCTTTGATATGATTCCATCAAGCCTTGAGAATAAGAAAAAAAGAATTATAGTTCAAAACATAGAAGATAAAAAGGGGAAGCGTTTTTCAAACTATCAGGATGAATTTGATTACCTAATTAATTCGGGCGTTGCTCTTGAAGTAAAAGCAATTTCAACGCCTGTATTTCCTCTTGATGAACGTTCTGGAAAAAATCTCTTAAAACTTTATTTGAATGATGTCGGGATTCTTTCTGCACTTTTATACGAAAACAACATAAGGGCAATTTTGGATAGTGAAAGCAGTATAAATCTAGGAACCGTCTATGAGGCCGTAGTAGCTCAAGAATTAAAAGCACATGGCAAGAATCTTTTCTATTACGATAATAAAACAAAAGGCGAAGTGGATTTCCTTATAAATGATTATGATTCACTTTCTGTTATTCCAATTGAAGTAAAATCTGGAAAAGACTATTATGTTCATTCTGCTCTCAACAGTTTTCTTCAGAACAAAGATTACAATGTTTCAAAAGGATTAGTTTTCTCTAACGAAAGAAAAATCTTAACCGATTCTAACGGCATAACTTATCTACCGATTTATTATGTGATGTTTTTATAATCGTAATATTTTATTTCACACTTCAGAATTATTTCTGGAGTTTTTCAATTTACTTTATTTGGCATAAATCTGATTTTCCCGGCAAGAGAAGCAAAATCGCCCGAGTAACAGAATTGTATTTTGCAATTGCAGAAAACTGTTCATCATCAAAATTGTAAGAGCCAAAAAAGCGAACCAAAAGCTTTTTTTATTTTATATGCAGATTAATTACAGCTTGTATTACAAGACGTGAATGTTCTTTAAGATTTAAAACATTAACAAGAGCTATATACATACTCTGACATTTTTCGGCTCGTCTAAAATTATCAATATCCAAACTTATTAAATAAAGAAAATAAGCCATTGAAAGATTCTGCGCCTTTGACAAATCTTTTACAGAATAAAAATAAGATTCTTTCATAATTATTCTCCCTCATAATTATAAAGAACCATTTTATCCAGGTTATTACGGAGACATTTTCTATGAGGCTTTAGACAAGATTGGTGTTCATGAAGCTGAACGTAAGGAAAGAAATATTGTATTCCATAGCTTACGACATTTCTGTGCAACTTATTTAAAACAGCGCGCAGATACTGATACGGTAATGGCAATTATGGGACACCGTACTTCAAAAATGACTCAACATTATTCTGACCACGAGACACAGGAAAAGCTTGATAATATGAGAAATATTATTACTGACGTCTGGGCTAAGTATATGACTGCATAATTAAATGGGAGGTAATTATGGAGAAGGATTTATTTGAAAACAATACATCAAAAGAGAAATTGAATAAAGCATATTTAGAACTTGTAAAATATTTAAAAATAAAAAAACTGGAAGCAAAAGATGTATCGAGCAGGTTTATTTATGGATGACGAACAAATGCAGATTGAATATGAAAAAAATGTATTACGCATGGAAAGTGTTCCAAAAATGAATCTTTTTGTTTATGACAAGGAAGCTAAATGCCCAACATGGGAAATGTTTTTGATGCAGATTTTTAATAATGATTTGGATTTAATTCATTTTGTACAAAAGGCTTTTGGAAGGTTTTCGCATGTGGCAAAAAGAGGGCTTACAAAATGAATGGAAAGCGTGACTAAATAAAAAGATTTCCCCGTTGGCAAAAAGCTTCCAACTTGAAAAATAGGTGTCGATTTTCTAGTAATAATACATTTTTGGTAGTATAATAAAAGAATAAAGTTATGTCAGATATCGGTTATTCTGAAAAGGATTTCGAAAACTACATTGTTAATCTTCTCACTTCAAAAAGTGGTTATATACACGGAAGTAACAATGATTATAATCCTCAAAAATCGATTCTGCCACAAACTTTTATTTCTTTTGTAAAATCTACACAGCCTGATAACTGGACTTGCCTTTGTGATAAGTTTGACACAGAGCAGGAAGCAGAAGAAAAACTTATAGATGAACTGATTGCTTCTAGAAAATCGCAGGGTACTCTGGACCTGCTTCGAAAAGGCTTTTCTTTTCGTTCCATCCAGTTTGATACAGTCTACTGGAAACCAGAAAATAACTTAAATCCCGAAACTATTGACCTGTATAATAAGAATATTTTCACTGTAATAAACCAGTTGATTGGCAACGCAGGAAAGTCAATTCATACCCCAATTCCAGACATTGTACTTTTCATAAATGGAATCCCTGTTGTAACAGCAGAATTAAAATTTGAATTGCAGGGACAGGGTTATAGTGAAGCTGAAACTCAGTATAAACTACGCAGTCTTGCTGAACCTTTATTCAAATTCAAAACAGGACCTCTTGTTCATTTTGCCGTAGATACTGCAAACGCCTCAATGACAACAAAACTTTCAGGTTTTGGAACAAACTTTTTGCCTTTTAATCTTGGAAGTAATGGAGCAGGTAACCAGGGCGGAAAAGGAAATCCAAAAGCTGCAGAAGGACATTTTGCAACAGATTATCTTTGGGAAGATGTTCTTTCTAAAGACAGCCTGTTGGATATTTTACAATCATTTGTAACAATTGAAGTTGATGCTAAAACAAAAGATGAAACGTTGATTTTCCCTCGTTATCATCAGCTGGATGTTGTCCGAAAACTTTTGAAAGATGTTGAAATAAACGGCTCAAAGAAAAACTATCTTATAGAACACAGTGCAGGTTCGGGAAAATCAAATACAATAGCCTGGCTGGCATTCCATTTGAACAATCTATATTTTGCAGGAAAGAATGAAAAAGTTTTTGATACAATCATTGTTCTAAATGACCGACGCGTTCTTGATAAGCAAACCCGCAATACAATCATGTCTTTTAATCCAAAAGATGGAACGGTAAAAATTGCAAAAAAATCATCTGACATAACTGATTTTGTAAAACTTGGAAATGTAATCATCATAAGTACAATCCAAAAGTTTCCTTTAATTTATAAAGAACTTGAAGAACTCAAAGCAAAAAATCCAAACCGTCGTTTTGCAGTTATTGCTGATGAAGCTCATCAGTCACAAACAGGCACTGCTGCCGGAAAAGTAAAAATTGGACTTGGTTCAGATGCTGAATCACAAATTAAAGCAGAAGACCAGGATGACATTCCAGAAGAAGGTGATGCAACAGACGAAGAACAGGAAAAAATCTTGCGTCAGGTTGCAACCGGTAAGCAGTCAAACATGAGCTTCTTTGCTTTCACAGCAACACCAACAGGCCAGACACTTCAAATGTTTGGCGTTCCTTGTAAGGTGATTGATCAAAAATCTGGAAAAGAAGTAGACGGCTACAAGCCATTCCATGTTTATTCAATGCAGCAGGCAATCGAAGAAAAATACATTCTGGATGTACTTGTAAATTATTCGACATACAAACAATATTACAATCTTCGAATTAAAAATGAAGATGATGATAATCAGTATGATTCTAAAGCAATTTATGGCATGGCGGCAAAATATGTTGCAGAACATGAACATAGAATTTCAAAAATCACTGATATCATAATAGAACACTTTGAACAGACTGGCTGTAAGACTATAGACGGCAAAGGTAAAGCCATGGTTGTTACATCTTCCAGAAAAGAAGCTGTTTTGTATGCCCGTACTTTGCGAGATAAGCTTTCTCAAAAAGGTCATTCAAACTGGGGTGTGTTAGTTGCATTTTCTGGTGACATTGACGGAAAGACAGAAAGCCAGATGAATTCCTTTCCAATAAATCCACTGGCAGAAGAAGGCGATGTAATTACAGAAAACCAGACACCAGAAGCCTTCAAACAGGACAAATACCGCTTTATTGTTGTAGCAGATAAATATCAGACAGGCTTCAGCGAAAAGCTTTTGAGTGTAATGTATATTGATAAACCTTTGCACAATATAAAGGCTGTTCAGACTTTAAGCCGCCTGAACAGAACAATGGCAAACGAAGCAAAGCTTGCAGAACGCGACTGTTTTATTCTTGATTTTGTAAATGACAGAGAAGAAATAAAAGAAGCCTTCCAGACCTATTACGGAAAGATTGAACTTGAAGGTGAATATACAATAGAAGAATTAAAAGCACTTAAAGTCAAAATTGACAAATACGCAATCATCGAAGAAACAGAAGTTGAGCAATACATTCAGATTCTAAATGAATTAGTTGCAAAAAATGCAGACCTTACAAAAGATAACATTGCTCAAAAAACAATGAATCTCGTTTCAGACTTTGTAGCCAGATTCAAAAAGCTTAAAGATGAAGATAAAAAAGAGTTTAAGCACAAGTGTATCCGTTATGTAAAAATCTTTATGTTCCTGCAGAATATTCAGAATATAAAAGATGCACCGCTGGTAAAGCTTGGGCTTTATTTACGACTCATAAATCCTCTTTTGCGCATCAAATATATCAATCCTCCGGAAGTAATTAAACCTTCTGATATCCGAAGACTAATAGAACTTTCTGATTACAAGATTGATTTTGAAATGACAGAAGCAATCCGCCTTGTAGCAGATGACGGCTCAATTGTTCAGCCAAGCCCAGATGGTGGTGCAAAAGATCCTCCTAAACCAGCTCCTACAACAGTTCAGGAAATGGTAAGCAGAATTAATACCCGCTTTGGAACAGATTTTACAGACGAAGATATTGTTCCTGCCCTAAGTGCCTTTAAGAAGAGTTTTGCCGCAGATAAGGAATTCTGTAATACAGGACTTTTAAAACAATATCCAAAATATGAACTTAAGTATAATGGTAATGATGGTCTGACAGTATTTGTAAACACAGCCTTGTCATCCCCAGAAATTACTGATAAAGTTCGCGATGTTCTTACATCAAATGAAGATTTTTTGTATTCATTCAAAGATGAAATCAGAATGCCAATTTACGAGCATCTTACACATAAATTACACATAGCATAAAAAGGAAATAAAAATGTCACTTACATCGAATGTTACTGAAAAAGCAAACCTTCTTTGGAACATTGCAGAAAAGCTAACAGGCTCATATAAACCTCACGAATACGGTCTTGTAATTTTACCGCTCACTGTTATCCGCCGTTTTGACTGCATTCTTGAACCAACACACGAAAAAGTTCTTGCAAAAGCAAAAGAAATAGAAAAGATGCCGGAAGCAATCAAAAGCGTTCAGTTTCAGCAGATTACAGGACATCCTTTTTATAATACATCAAACTTTACTCTTAAAACTCTTGTAGAAAATCCAAATCAGATAAACAAAAATTTTGAAAACTATCTTGATGGATTTTCTGCAAATATCCGCGAAGAAATAATTGCCAAGTTCAATTTTGCAGAACAACTCAAACGCCTTAAACAAAAAGACCTGCTTCTTATAGTGCTCCAGGAATTTGTAAGCGAAAAAGCAGACTTCAGCCCTAAAAAAATCAGCAATATCGAAATGGGTTATATTTTTGAAGAATTGATTAGAAGATTCTCCGAAGCTCATAACGAAGATGCCGGGCAGCACTACACTCCGCGCGAAGTAATTGAGCTTATGACAGAGCTTTTGTTTATAGATGATGAAGATATCCAGAAGAAAAAAGAATGCTCAAAATCAATTTACGACCCGGCCTGTGGAACCGGTGGAATGCTCAGCGTTGCAAGTGAATATATAGAAAGTCGAAATCTTCCTGTCACACTGGAAAGTTATGGTCAGGAAATTAATGATGAAACATACGCAATCTGTAAGGCAGATATTCTTATAAAAAGCAAAGACGGAAAGCAGGCAGAAAATATCCGTAACGGAAACACCTTGAGTGATGATAAATTTCCAAAACTCACTTTTGACTATATCTTAAGTAATCCGCCTTTTGGTCGTGAATGGAAAAATGAAAAAGCCGCTGTAGAAAAAGAAGCAGACTTAGGTGAAAACGGACGCTTTGGACCTGGCCTTCCAAAAATCAGCGACAGCCAGATGCTTTTTATGATGAACATTATTGCCAAGATGGATAAAGAAAACGGCAAGGCTGCAGTAATTCACAACGGTTCACCACTTTTTACAGGAGATGCCGGAAGCGGAACAAGCAATATCCGTAAGTATATTCTGGAACACGATTTACTTGATGCAATCATAGCCCTGCCAAATGATATTTTCTACAACACAGGAATTGCTACCTATATCTGGATTTTCAATAACAGAAAATCAGCAGAACGCAAGAACAAGGTTCAGCTCATAAATGCAAACTCTCTTTTTGAAAAACGCCGCAAAGCCCTTGGCAACAAGCGAAACGATATTTCAGAAGCAAACATCAAACAGATTGTAGAGCTTTATAACAAGTTTGAAGAAAACGAACTGAGCAAAATTTTTGATACAAAAGATTTTGGCTACACAACAATTACTGTAGAACGCCCTCTCAAAGATGAAAAAGGAGAGCTTGTTCTAAAGAACGGAAAAAAGCAGCCGGATTCAAGTCTGCGTGATACAGAAAATGTTCCTCTCAAAGAAGATATAAAAGAATACTTCAAACGCGAAGTTCTTCCTTTTGCCCCAGATGCCTGGATAGACGAAAAAAAGAATGTAGTGGGCTACGAAATTCCGTTTACAAGATATTTCTATAAATACGAAGCACCAAAGCCAAGCGCCCAGATTATGGATGAAATAAAGGAACTGGAAAAAGGCTTGGCTGGAAGTTTGAGCGAGATTTTTGGGGAGTAGCGGAGGTAAATGTATATAATATTTGAAAACTTCTCCGCAGTGTGGAGATTTTCCACGATTAACATGAGGTAGATTATGAAAAAAGAAACAAATGTTATAACATACAAAAAGACCTCAAACATAATTGAAGATGCCAGAACGATTATAAACAGTGCCAGAAGTTCTGCTGTTCGAAGTGTGGATTTTTGCCGTGTGCAGATGTACTGGAACCTTGGAAAACGTATTTTTGAAGAAGAACAGCAAGGCAAGGAGCGGGCTGATTACGGAACTTATCTTATTAAAAATCTTGCCAGTACCCTTGAATCTGAATATGGCAGCGGTTTTGGTATAAGGCAGTTAGTGCAAAGCAGACAATTTTACCGCATATATCCAATTGCGAACGCACTGCGTTCGCAATTAAAGATACTGACTGACGGAGAGAACAAATGAAAAATAGTGGCGTAGAATGGATTGGTGAGATTCCAGATGGGTGGGAAGTAAGTAAAATTGGACAACTCTATGAAGAACGTAGGATAAAAGTTAGTGATACAATTTATCCTCCGCTTTCTGTAACAATGCAAGGCATCCTTCCACAACTTGAAACAGCTGCAAAATCTGATGCACATGATGATAGAAAACTAGTTTTTAAAGGTGATTTTGCAATTAACAGCCGATCTGATAGACGTGGTTCTTGTGGAATATCAGAATTTGATGGTTCAGTTTCTTTAATAAATACAGTTCTCCATCCAAAAACTGAGATGAATCCAATCTATTATAATTGGTTATTTCATTCATTCCGTTTTTCAGATGAGTACTATAAAAATGGTCATGGAATTGTTGATGATTTATGGACAACAAGTTGGTCTGAAATGAAAAGGATTTTTATTCCACTTCCTCCAAAATCAACCCAACAGCGCATCGCCTCATATTTGGATAAAAAATGCAGCAAAATAGAAGAAACAATCCAGAACCAGCAGCAGGTAATAGAAAAACTAAAAGCCTACAAACAGTCCCTAATCACCGAAGCCGTCACCGGCAAAATCAAAATCCAAAACGGCAAAGTCTGCGGTAAATATGAAAGCTATAAAGACTCTGGTGTAGAATGGATTGGAAAAATTCCGAGTGAGTGGATACTTTCAAAGTTCAAATTCATATCGAAAGAAATTGGAGATGGATTGCATGGAACTCCAACTTTTGATGAAAGTGGTGATATTTATTTTTTAAATGGAACTAATATTGGAAAAGAGAAACTTTTTTTTAAGGACGATACTGATCGAATTAATTCATTAGAATATGAAAAATATAAACATCCCCTTTTAAGTAAATATACTATTTTTATTGCGTTAAATGGTGCAACATACGGCAAAACCTCTTTTTACAATAATGAAAAAGTATTATTAGGTAAGAGTGCAGGATATATAACTTTTGATAAGAAGCAAAATATTCTTTTTATAAGATATTATTTACAAAGCTATGCTGCAAAAAAAATTGAAGAGATTAGTTTACTTGGTTCTACTATACAAAATCTGTCATTATATACACTAAATAATTTTCCTGTTCCATTACCTTCAGAAATAGAAACGAATTCCATTGTAGAATACCTCGATAAAAAATGCACCGCCATCGACACCGCCATAGAACAAAAACAAAACCTAATAGAAAAACTAACAGAATATAAAAAGTCCCTGATTTACGAATGCGTAACCGGGAAGAAGGAGATATCGTAATTGGATAGTAAAAACTTACAAGATTATTTATGTGATGAGTGTTCAAATGGTAATTCTCCAATAACAAATGAAGAAAAAGAGTTTTTGTTACTTTTTATTGATGATGATAAAATATATAATTACAAAACACATGAAGATATTTTTAAAAATGAAAAATCAGATTATTTAGTAAATCAAATTTATAAAAAATCATTTATAGATAATAATTTATATAATAAAATATGGGACGCTTTTTATAAAATTCAAGATTCCGAGCATATATGTTCAAAATGTAGTGAAACAATTCGCAATACTTTTATGAATCATAGTTATGATTTTTATAAAATGTATAAAAAAATTGAATTAATCGAAATAAATGATTTGGCAAATCAAATTTCTAAAAAATCAAAAATTAATAAGGATTCTATTCTTAATATAACTAGATGCGAAGGGTTTAGCCAGTTATGGCTTATAGAAGAATCCTTAAAACTTTTAGATGTAGAATTGTATAATAAATATGTTTCAGCTGATAAATCTTTGCAATGGTTTAATTGGGATGAAAAAGGCGGAGGAGATTATTATTCCGAAATAATTGAGTATATAAGAATATTTATTGTTAGTATTGTTATTCCTGGTATTATTTGGGATTTTACTAAAATGGGGGTAATAAGATTCTATCAATTAATTAGAAAATTTTTAGTTAATAAAAAATATACTGATTCTGTGAATAATGAATTATTGAAAAACGAAGAAGAAATACAAAAATATGGTAAAAATTTCTCAAAAAAGGAAATTAAGAAAATTGTAAAAAAAGAAGTAAAAAGAAAAATTAAAGACATAACTAAGAACTGTAAACATAAAACAAAGGGAAAATAAAATGAAAGAAAAAAAGATTGTAGGTATAAACACACACTTTTTATTTAATACTACTAAAAAGTTTCCTTCATTCTGTCAAAAAGATTTTGATAAAAATATATCTCTATATGACTACGATACAGTATTAATTAATTCGAAAATTTCTTTTCAAGGGAGAAGTGCGGAACGAATAAGTTATCAAACTGGATTATGTCTATCTGATGAAACACTATTTCAGCTTTCGACTATATTTGATTCATTTAGAACTCAATTAACCGAATTATTACAACAAGGAAAGAATATATATGTAATAATGAATCAGACTGAGACATATTATCATCTTGATTATCAACATGAAAGATATGATTTTGATATCATGTCTTACCTTCCTATTAAAGTAGAATATGAGATTCTTTCAGGACAAGAATTTCATATTGAGAATAGGGAACCATATAATTCATTTTTTACATCAATAAAACAATATATTTCTTATGAAAATATTATAAAATGTGATTTTCTTGAAAAGCTTATTACTATAAAAGGGACTGATAAATGTATTGGAGGTGTTTGTAATATTTATAATGGAAAAATAATTTTTATTCCAGATTTTTCTAGAAAAAGTTCTGAAATACTTATTTTTGAAAATGAAAAAGTTAAGCCTGAAACTGACAATCGCGATGAAGTTTTCTTAGATGCTGTTTTTAAGTTAGAAGAAAGACTTGTTGAAAATATTGAGGAACAATTACCTGATTGGGCAGAATCATTTTTAATTTTGAATGAAGACGATATAAAAGAAAATATTTCTAATACAGAACAAAAATTAGAGAAACTACAAGGAGAATTAGAATCTCAAAAAAATGAACTAAAAAGTATACAAGAATATAAATATTTACTTACTTCAAGTGGCAAAACTCTTGAATCTATTGTAAAACGGGTTCTACAAGAAATTGGTTTTACATTATTTGAAACTGAAGAAAATCGAACCGATGTTATTGCAAAATATAAGGACCGAGATGTTGTATTTGAGATTAAAGGTGTAAAATACAGTGCAGCAGAAAAGAATGCGGCTCAACTTGAAAAATGGGTATCAGAATTTATTTCTGTGAATAATAAAATACCAAAAGCGGTTTTAATTGTTAATGGATATTATGAACTCCCTATTACAGAACGAAATGAACCTATATTCCCAAATCAAATGCTAAAATTTTCTAAGGGCCGAGAACATTGTTTATTAAGTACATATCAATTATTAAAATTATTTATTGAGATTAAACAGCATCCTGAAAAATCTGAACATTTGATAAATGAATTATTAAATACTGTTGGTGTTTATGAAAACTATAAATAAAGATTGAAGGGGGCGTTGCGGGGGTATCCCCCGCTAGAAAGGGTAGCGAGCAGCGAAGTGCGAGCGAGGGGAAGGCTTTCCCCTTTTATATGGAGGTGTCAAAGTGCAAATCGAAAAAGCTGAAAGTCAGGATATAGAATTCAAAAAATCTTGGGATGATAAATATCTTCACTGGGTTTGTGCTTTTGCAAATACTCAGGGTGGCATTCTTTATATTGGTGTTGATGATAAGGGGACTGTTGTAGGTACAGCAGATTATCATAAACTTTCGGAAGATATTCCTCTAAAAATCCGTCAGTCTATGGGACTTTTGTGTGATGTAAATGTATTGAGTGATGGTGAATTGCGATATCTCCAGATTATTGTAGAAAAACATAAGTCTCCGGTTAGTTATCATGGGCATTACTATAAGCGTGTTGGTTCTACAACTCAGGAAGTTACTGGTGTTGAATTAAATGAATTTATTCTTAAAGCTTATGGAACTAGTTGGGATGCTGTTGTTGTACCAAAAGTTGATGTTGCTGATTTGGATGAACGTGCATTCAAAATATTCAGAACCTGGGCTATCCGTAACAATCGTTTTCGTGAAGAAGATTTACAGATAAGTAATAAAGAACTTTTACAGAATCTTCGCGTGTATGAAAATGGTGAACTCAATCGGGCTGCTATTATGGCTTTTCATCCGGATCCTGAAAAATGGGTTATTGGTGCTTATACAAAGATTGGTTACTTTGCAAATGAAGCAGATATTTTGTTTCAGGATGAAGTACATGGTTCTTTGCTTACTCAGGTAGAAGATGCTATTGATATTATCTACACAAAATATATGAAGGCTTTAATCAGCTATAATGATATTCACCGGGAAGAATTGTATTTCTTTCCGCGTGGTGCTTTCCGGGAATTGCTGCTTAATGCTTTGATTCATAAAGATTATACTCAGCCATATCCGATACAGATTCAGATTTATAGGGATAAAATTGATATATGGAATATTGGTACTATGCCAGAAACCGTTCAGATAAAGGATTTATACCAGAGGCATCCTTCTGTTCCAAGAAATCCAAAGATTGCTGATATTTTCTTTAAGTGCGGTTTTATTGAATCGTGGGGACGTGGATATTTTAAGATTAAGAGTATCTGTGAGGAGTTTAAGGCTAGTCTTCCTGAGCCAACAGTATTAACTGGCGGGCTTTCTGTTGTATGTAATGCTTCTGAGGTTTATAGAAAACTTGCTGTTGAATATAAGGTTGATGGATTTGTTGAAGAAGCTGCAAATACCGAACAAGTAACCGAACAAGTAACCGAACAAGTAACCGAACAAGTAAAAAAACTGGTTGCATGCTTGAAAGAAAAGACTTTGTCGAAAAAAGAGATTCTTGAGAGCCTAGATTTGAGGCATCGTCAAACTTTGGAGCAGGATTATATTAATCCAGCACTTGAACTCGGTTTTGTTGAAATGACACAGCCAGATTCTCCAAGAAGCCCTACACAGAAATATCGACTAACAGAGAAAGGGAAAGATTTAATATAAATAACTTTAATTAGATGATGAGGGAGACTATACTGTTTTAAAATATTATTAATTCTCAGAGTAAAATAACCCATATCAGGAGCACACACATGAGTCAAGAAATAGAACTAAAAGTACCAGTTTCACAAGAACAGTTCAACGCAATCTTTCAAAAGATTTACGTACAGAAAAATCACGAAAACATCATCATCCTGGAGAGCAGTACAGACAAGATTTCCAAAAGTGACGAATATTTTACACGATACAATTCGCGCGAAGAAATGATTAAGTATAACGAGCCGCAGGTTATAAGAATCCGGACGGAAATCATAAATGGTGAAAAGCAAAGTTATTTTACAATAAAACGAAAAACTCTTGAGAACGGAATTGAAGTGAACAAAGAGGACGAAACCTTTTTGGAAAACGATGAAGCCCTTAGGATTCTTTTCGAGGAAGCCGGTTACAAGCGGTGGTTTTATAAAGAAAAATCTTCGTACTCAAGTTATTGCGCTCTGAAGGAAGGTGCGGGGCAGACACGATTTCATCTGGAGCTTGTTACCGTAAACGGAATGAATTACGTAGAAGTTGAACTTGTTATAAACGATGATGAAGCTGAAGCAAAGGCAGGAGTTAAAACAAAAAAGCCGGAAACTAACCTCAAAGCAGAACTGGAAAAGTTCATAATTGCTCTTGGGTTGAATCCGGCGGATAAAGATCCACGGTCATGGTATCAGATAATTAGCGAAAACGACCGCTAATTGGTGTCACTAGAACAGTCTCATCAAATCTTCAATAGTCTCTCTGCGACGTATAAGTTTCAGACTTCCATCCTTGCAAACAAGGACTTCGGCTGGGCGAGGGCGGCTGTTGTAGGTTGAGCACATACTCCAACCGTAAGCGCCTGTGTCGAGGATGCAGGCTAAGTCTCCGCGCTGGATTTTTGGTAAAGGTCTTTCCTTAGCAAGAATGTCTCCGCTTTCGCAAATGTTACCGGTAACAGTCTGTTCAGTAAGAGCATCACGGGCAACAACTTTATCATCGCGAATTACTTCAACGTCGTGCCAGCTGTCATACATACTTGGGCGAACAAGAACATTCATTCCAATATCGGTGCCGGCATAAATCTTTCCGTTGTTCTGTTTTACTGCATGAACACGTCCTAAAATTACGCTGCCTTCTGCAACACAGAATCGACCAGGTTCCGATTTGAATAAAGGAGTGCTGCCATATTCGGCAACAAAGCTGTCCAGAATCGGTTCAAGGCGGGCAATAAAATCCTGCATAGGAAAATCTTTTTCATCATCAAGCTTGTGATACGGAATACCATAACCGCCGCCAAAATCAATAAACTCAAGATTCTTAAAGCCCTTTGCAATTCGCAGAAGATTTGTGACTGCATCCAAATAAGGCTGAGGGTCCATAAAAAGAGAACCGATGTGCTGGTTGATTCCAGCAATTGTCAGATTATATTTTTTGATTATCTCAAAAATCTGTGGGATATCATCCTCTGGAATACCGAACTTTGTTTTCTTTCCACCGGTTACAACCTTTTCGCAATGTCCAGCTCCAACGCCAGGATTAATGCGGACAGCACAGCGGCGGCTTCTATCATCAGATGATAGCCCAAGCTTATTGCAAACCTCGCCATAAAGCTCCAGCTGCTCAAGACTGTCCAGGCTTGTCATAACTCCGTTGTGAATTGCAAACTCAAGCTCTTCGGCAGCAACATTGTTTGGTACAAAGAAAATCCTGTCCTCCGGGAAACCAGCTGCAAGAAGCATTTCAATTTCACCAACACTCATTGCATCACAGTTCAAGCCTTCTTCCAGAGCGAGCCTTAAAATGTTGATGTTTGTGTTTGCCTTTACAGAATAATTTGCCGTGTAAGGATATTTTGTAATAACCTGACTTACCTTGTGCATACGGTCGCGAAGAATATCTTCGTTGTAAACGTAAACCGGAGTGCCGTATTCAGCGGCAATTTTTTCCGGAGAGTTTCCTTTAAAAAACTCTACAGCTTCAATAAATGAGTTCATAAATCCTCCTAGAGTAAGTGTGCCCTGATTTCGTCACCGGAAAGCGGGCTAAGATAAGCTGGTGCTACATCAAACACAGTCTTACAACCTGTCTGACCTTCCTTGTTCATTTTGTAAATTGCGCGGGCAAATGCAGCAATTACGCTTGCAGTAAATGCCGGATTTGAATCGAGCTTGAGATTATATTCGATGATGTTGTTGTATTCTTTGTCCCAACCGGTTTTTCCAGAACGGAATACAAAACCGCCGTGTGGAATACCTGAATGGTCGCGGTTCAATTCTTCCTGGCTGATGAAGTGAACGGTTGTGTCGTAATCAGCAAAGTAGTTAGGCATCTCTTTGATTTCTTTTTCAATGCGGGCCAGATCATCCTTTGTAGCTCCATCTTCGGCAACAACAAAACATTCACGTGTGTGTTTCTGACGAGTTGTCAAATCTGGATTTTCTCCGGCACGTACTGACTTGAGTGCTCTGTCAACAGGAATTGTATACTGCTTTGCATCCTTTACACCTTTAATTCGGCGGATTGCATCTGAGTGTCCCTGAGAAACACCCTTACCCCAGAAGGTGTAATCTTTGCCATCGGGTAAAATGCAGTTTGCATAAAGACGTGCAAGGCTGAACATTCCTGGATCCCAACCGCAACTGATTAAAGCAATGTGTCCGTTGTCCTTTGCAGCTTTATCAACGTTGGCAAAATGCTCCGGGATTTTTGCGTGTGTGTCGAAGCTGTCGATTACGTTGAAATATTTTGCATATTCAGGTGTCTGTTTTGGAAGATCTGTTGCACTTCCTCCGCAGATAACGAGCACGTCAATTTCAGATTTGTGAGCTTCAATTTCGCTTACGTTGTAAACTGGAACTCCAGCTGTCAACAACTTTAATGATGATGGATCGCGGCGAGTGAATACTGCAGCGAGCTCCATATCGGGATTATTTTTTACAGCGCACTCAACGCCTTTTCCCAAATTACCATAACCTAAAATACCAATTTTCATTTTGTATCCTCCTGTGTTTAAAACATAAATGTTTCATTTGTCATTGTCGGATTTAATCCGGCAATCTTATTTATCCAAAAGTGTTATTTTATTTTTTAACGCTTCCTTCATTATACTGATTAAATGCGGCTGACCCGAATACAAACAGTTGTCTGATTCCAAACCAGTAACCTCGCCGGTGAGCACATATTTTGAATCGGAAATTAAACGCAGCTGTCCTTTTTGCAATTCTGTGATGTAAAGAACTGATTCGCCTTTCTGTGATTTCTTGCTCACATTTTTTCCATCGCCTTTGCCATCATTTTTTCCGCTGTTTTTCACTTTTATTCCGGCAAGCTTTGATGTTCCGTCTTTTTCAAGAATATCTTTGTCGGTTAGAATTACAACTTTTTTTCCGTTGTTAGTCAAGACTTCCAACTGATTTTTGTATTTTAAAATCAAAGGACTTTCTGCCATGATGTAAAGCCGCAAATCTGTAGAAGTTATAAGCTCTGTGATTTTGTCTTTTATATGGCGGCTTCCTTTTATGGTGATGTAACCGGTTTCCTGCTCTACAGGCTTTGGTGCATGCTGGATGATGAAGTCAGCCTTTTTTTCTAATTCCTTGAGCGTGTTGTGAAGAAAAACTTCAACCTTTACCGGTACAAACTTTGAGGCTTCTCCCTGCATCGTGTAGGCGGCGCCTTTTTCTACAAGTGTGGCCAACGAATTGTAAACGTTCGAACGCGAAATACCAGTTTCTTTTGCAATTTCATAGCCGGTCATAGCGCCGTGAGAAAGTAGTGTGATGTAGATAGTTGCTTCAATCCTGGTGAGACCGAAGCTGTTCAAGTTATCAATCATAGTATAATAGTAGTACTAAATAGGAACACTGTCAATAACCCGAGTAAACGCATTATAAATACTTAAAACTAAAAAATGGCTCCCGGTCGTGATTCATAGGGCAAAATCGCGCAATATTGCGCTAGACGCTGCATGTGGTATAGGAACTATTTTAATGCCGCTCTCGCGGCATCCACATGCAGAGTCTTTTTGCCCTATGTCTCACTCCCTCGCGCCAACTTTTACGTGAATAATTTATAATGTGTTAACTCTAACTTACAATATATCCGGAATTGTAACCGCAAAAATTGTTTTCTTATTACCACTGATTACACTTACCTCACCGCGGTGGAGGGTGACAATTTTCTTAACCACTGCCAAACCAATTCCGCTGCCTTTGGTGGAGTGGGATTCATCGGCCTGGTAGAACTTATTGAAAATGTGCTTTTGACTGTAGGGAGAGATTTCGCTGCCAGTGTTAGCAATACTAACAATTGTTGAACGCTCCTTACGTTTTATGCTAACGGAAACTGTTTTGTTAATCGGAGTATATTTGATTGCGTTGTCTAAGAGATTTATCCAAACCTGCTTAAGCAATTCTTCGTTTGCGCGAATATAAAACTCATCAAAATCCAGCTGAAGATTTATTTTTTTGTTTTCCCATTTATCTTCGAAAAGGAGGATAGAGTTGCGCAGCTGTTCAGAAAGATTGAACTTTGTTACGTTTGTAAGAATTGTCTGATTTTCAATTTTAATCAGATTAAGAACACTCAGTGCTAAATCAGAAAGTCGAATAGATTCCTGCTCAATGATATTTAAATATTCAATTTGAGTTTCTGGCGGAAGGTTTCCTTTTTTAAGTAGCTTTGCAAAGCCGGCAATGGAAACAATTGGTGTTTTGAACTCGTGGGAAAAATTATTGATAAAGTCGTTGTTCAAGGTGTCTGTGTGTTCAAGCTCCGAAGCCATCTGGTTAAAGCTGTTAGTAAAATCGCCAACGGCTTCGAACCAGTTTTCCTGCTTTCCAAAATCAAGGCGTTCCTTGTAGTTACCCTTGGCTAACTCATCCATGCTTTTTATAACCTTATGGATTGGAGAAATGATTGTGTGCGTGTACAAAAGTGAAAGTGCATAACCAACAATAAAACTTGTAATAAACAGGATGATGACGAGTACTCGGTTGTTAATGTCCATTGATTTGTATATTTCGTTAAGATTGATTTTAAGCGCATAACGGAACAAAACATACATGATTGAAAACATCACAGCAAAAACCAGAAAAGCTGCGAGCGAAAGAAGGAACGTCATCTGAATAAAAGTTTTTTTTGGTTTTGGTGCTTTCATTATTTTTTTACCGCCTTGTATCCCAAACCTCGAATTGCTTCAATCTGAAACTCGTTCCAGCCTTCAAAGCGTTTTCGTAATCTTCCAATATGAACTGTTAGTGATTCCCAACCGGTTTCTGAATCTGCACCCCAAATCTCGTCCATCAACTGAATGCGGGTAAAAATCTTTCCCGGGTAAGAAAGCAGTTTGTACAAGAGCAGGAACTCTTTTTGTGGCAGCTCCTGGGTTTCTCCATTTTTCGTTACAGTCATAGAATCATAATCGATTGTGACATCATCAATAACTATCTGATGTTCGCTTGCAATTTTCGCACGTCTGAGCAGAGCCTTAATCCTAAGCAGCATTTCTTCTTCGTCAATCGGCTTTGTCATGTAATCATCCGTACCCACAAGAAAACCTTTATGTTTATCTGCCGGCTGCTGCTTTGCCGAAATCATCAGGATTGGAAGATTGTTATCCTGTTCGCGCAACAGCTTGGTAAACTCGTAACCGTTAAGCTTAGGCATCATTATATCGAGCACTACTAAATCAATGTGCTCCTTATCCATTACCGAAAGAGCATCTTCTCCATCTGTAGCCGTAAAAACCGTGTAATGCTCTGCGGTCAAAACAGCCTGCAACAGCTTGCGAATATTTTTATCATCATCAACAACAAGAATATGAAACATACTAATACTATACGATGAAACGCGAGATTTTTAAAGGGTAGGAGAAGTGGATGTGTGGTTATGTATAACTAACTTTGTTGACATCGTTGCTTTCTTCGTGTATTCTTAAAATATGGCAAAAATAATTGAAGTACCAGTTTCTCAAATTGCAGAAATCAACCGAGGAGCATCAGTTTCTCCATCAGAAATCAAGGTACGAACTGTAATGGAAGACACCGGCATACAGTATCTTTCAGTTTCAAACATCCAAAATAATTACATCGAAAGCAATGAAATGCCTTATCTGAAAAACATCGAAGATAGGGAGTACAAATATCTTGTAAAAGAAAACGATATTGTTCTTACAAAAATGGGCGAGCCAAAGTTTGCTTTTGTAAATAATCTAGAAAGCAAAAAAATCATTGTTTCGCAAAATCTTTATATTCTTCGCTTTAATGAACGTGTTCATCCTCTTTATATCCGCGCATTTTTTGAAAGTGAACTTGGATATGAACGTCTTGAAAAAGCTTGTATAAGAAATACGATTGCCACCCTTCCAGTAAAAAATCTTGAACAGGTTATGGTTCCGCTTTTTGAAGATGAAGATGAGAACCAAAAAAAGCAAGCAGCTTTTGTAAAAAAATATGAAGAGGAAGAGAAAAAACGTATGGAGCTTCTGAAGCAATATATGTCGCAGAGCAGAAAGCAACGAAGATTGTTTGATGAGATGATGAAAGGGTGGAGGGAATAGAATTATTACTAGTAATATTAAAAAAAACTATACTTTTGAATAGATTAAATATTGATATTTACATATTTTGATATTATAATTTTTTTAAGAAAAAAGGTATCTTTTCTGTTATCGAAAATTTATTATTCAATAAATAAAAGATGGAGAAAATTATGGCAAATGAAAGACTTACGGAAAGTATTGTTAGAGATGCATTTAAAGCAGATGCTTTATTTAAATCTATAAAATGGGAAGAACAAAAATCAAATAATAAAAGAATTGCTGAGTTATTAAAAAATTCATCGAAAAATATTGATAAAACCACAATATCAAAAACGAATAGAGGCGGGTTTCCAGAGTTTATTATTTCTTTTCCTGCAAATTCAAATTATTTAATAGTGATAGAATGTAAATCTTCTCCATCGAAACATGAATCTATTGATAGATCAAATCCAAAGGATTATGCTGTTGATGGTGTTTTACACTATGCAAGATATTTAATTTCAGATTTTAATGTGCTTGCAATAGCAGTAAGTGGTGAAACAGAATCTGAATTACTTGTTAGTCATTTCTTATTTGAAAAAGGAAACCCTTCATTCAAGGAATTAAAAAACGATAAGAGATTACTTTCTATATCAGATTACTTGAAACTTTTTGCGAATGAACAATTCTCAAATACATTACTTCACTCAAACATTGTTACAAAAGCGATAGAACTTAATAATGAATATAATAAATATTCTATTCCAGAACTTACAAGAAATACTATAGTTAGTGCTATATTGTTAGCACTCTTAGATGAACCATTTAAAAAAAGTTATGATTCCTATTCTGATATTGAAAGCTTAAGTGAAGGACTTTTAGTTGCAGTTAAAAATACTTTAAAAAATGGTGAAGTAAAATCTGAAACTGCTATGATTGGTGAGTTTAGTAAAATCCAGAATGAACCTTTATTTAGAGAAAAAACCATAAAAGGAAAAAAGGAAAAGAAACAAAAAGGTACACTTGAAGTTGTAAAAACAATGATTTCATATTTGCATAACAATGTTTATCCACTTATGCAAATGGAAGAATCAGGATTTGATGTTCTTGGGAAATTTTATACAGAATTTATTCGATATGCAGGAAGTGAGCAGAAACAGGGTCTTGTATTAACTCCCCCTCATATAGCTGAATTATTTTGTGATTTGGTAGATTTAAATTTGAATGATGTTGTTTATGATCCTTGTTGTGGAACAGCAGGTTTCTTGGTAGCAGCAATGAAACGATTGTTTATGCTTGCTGGGAATGATAACAAAAAAAAATTAGAGATACGTACTTCACAATTAGTTGGAGTAGAAATTCGACCTCAGATGTATACTTATGCTTGTTCGAATATGATGTTAAGAGGAGACGGACGTTCTAACATTTTTTGTGGAAGTTGTTACGACACCAAAAATGAAGTTTCTTTATTACGACCAACTGTTGCTTTTTTGAATCCGCCGTATGATGTTGGTTGCGCTGCGCAAATGGAGTTTATAGAACATGCATTAGAAGTGGTTGCTCCACAAAATGGAAGAGTTTGTGCTATTGTTCAAATGAGTTGTGGTATAAAAGATGATAAGAAACTTCATGAAGTAAAAAATCGTATACTGACAAAACATCATTTAAAAGCAGTTCTATCTATGCCAGATGATCTTTTTTATCCAGTAGGAGTAGTGACCTGTGTAATGATTTTTGAGGCGAACAAACCTAATAAAGGAAATAAAACTTGGTTTGGATATTTTAAAAATGACGGTTTTGAAAAAAAGAAAAATTTAGGAAGAGTTGATTTAAAAAATCAATTTAGAGAAATAAAAAAAGCTTGGTTGACCTCATATAGAAATAATGAAGAAGTTGCAGGTCTTTCTGTAAAACATGAAGTATCAAATCATAAGGAAGGAAAAAAACTTATTTATGATGAATGGTGTGCGGAAGCTTATCTTGAAACGCGATATGAAACTTTAACGAAAGAAGATTTTATATTAAAACTTAGAGATTATGCAGCTTTTAAAATACAATTTAGCGATTTTTATACAAATTTTACTTTTTCAAATAAACCGATAGAAAATAGTCGGACTTTAAATTTAGTAACGGATAATTGGAAATGGTTTAGATATGATGAAATTTTTTCAATAAAAAAAGGATTTTACAATAAAAAACCAGAAGAAGTAAAGAATGGAGAACTACCTTTCATTGGGGCAACAGATTCTAATAATGGTATTACTATGTTTACTGATATTGAAACAGTAGATTTGACATCTAAAACAGGAGATGGAAAAAATACAGATTTAAAAAATAAACTTTATAATGGGAATTGTATAACAGTTTCAAATAATGGATCTGTTGGTTATGCATTTTATCAAGCTCAACATTTTACTTGTACACATGATGTTAATCCTTTGTACTTAAAGAATCATGAGCTTAATGTTTACATTGCAATATTTTTATGTACGTTAATTGAAAAAGAAAAATATAGATGGGCTTATGGAAGAAAATGGAGACCTAAAAGAATGCCATCATCATTAATAAAATTACCGATTAGAAAAGATGATAATGAAGAGATTATTCCAGATTGGGATTTTATGGAATCCTTTATAAAGACATTACCATATTCTTCTTGTTTATAATCTTCTTTTATAATTCTTTTTCCTTGACTGTTAGTTTTATATTTGTCTTTTTGCAAATAAAATCATAGATTTCTTTTGTCTTGTTTCGTCGGCGTATATAACGGAAGAGTTTTACTTCGTTTATGCTTCATTTTGTAAACATGTCTTCCATAGCTTGTGGATAGTTACTTTTTGAAACAAATGTCTGAAGAGTCTTGTTAGAGAACAAATCAACAAGAAGTTTTTTAAGGGAGATTTTATTTTCTGTATTAGTACTAGTTGGGCTTTTACTTGCGAGTGGCAGGATGATAATATCATCAGATTCAGAATAGATTTCTATTTCTTTTTTTGTAAGGGTTAAGCAAGATTTTATTTGGTAATATGTCTTTAAGATTTTCATCTTTTAACTTTCCTGTGTAGAACCGTAACCGACTCTATAAAAATCGATTATATCTGGAATTAAAATTCAACTACAACTTTAATGTTATTTTTTAAAATCAGGTTTATATTTAAATCATATTAGAAAGAGAGGTAGAAATATGACTTTACAGAAAGCGATGAGAGTTAGGGCAGAATTAAAAAAGATGTCTGCGGCTTTGATGGATTTACTTAAGAGAGTTCCTATTCAGGTTTCTTATGAAAAAGAAAAACCGTCTGAAGAAAAACTTGTGGAAAAACGTGAAGAAAAAATTTCAAGACTTGATGGTTGCACTTATGAAGAAGTTGTACAGAAATTAATTTCTATTACTGATGCAATTTATGAATTAAATGTTGCGATTGAAAAAGCAAACAGAAACGGACATGAACTTTTGTATAAGGAAGGTGCATTAAAAGCAAAAATTAAATTTGTAAATTATTTAATAGCAGAGGAACGAAATATAACTGCGGAATCTTATACAATAGAGTCTGATTATGAGCATCCTGATTCCAATGGAAATTTTAAAAGAATCCGGGTTCCTTTATACTCATATTCTTTGCTCAAACCGGATGCACTTGGTTCTTCATTAACAAAAGTTCAAAAGTCTCTTGTTCGTGAACTTGAGTCTGTAAGGGATGAGCTTGCAGCCTTTAATGCTCGAGCAACAGTTGATTATGAAGTTCCAGAAGGTCTTTTATAAGATCTTTTAGAATAGGATATGGTTTGTGTCCAAATCAGCAGGGAGGAGGACTGTCAGGTTTTTTTGTCTGTGTGGATTTCTACGCAGACAAAGATTTTTGAATCTAAAAAACATTCCTGCTCTATTACAGAATCTTCACAAGAGAAGATTCGACAAAGAACCCAATCTGCTGTCAATGCATTTTTTAGCAGTTGCTGAAAGTTAGTTTTGTTTGTAGCGGACTGGATTCGAGTTGTGTCATATAAAAATATAACACTTCAAAATTATAACATCCTTTTCGGATCGGTTATGCTTTTGGGTTTGGATGATTTATAAAAATTGACAACAATTATAACAATGTAATTTTATAACATTGTATTTTGTGTTTTTTAGAGAACTATATCCGGGATTGGCAGTTTCCATTTGGTTTCTGCCAATCTTTGTTTTAAATACAAAAAGCACTATAATTATTTTACCGGTGTTTGAATAAAAACAGGAGCGCAGCAAAAATGTCAAATCTTAAAAACATAAAATTATTCGTGTTTGATCTTGGCGGAACTTTGATGGAGTACAAGGGGATGCATCTGAGCTGGTCGGGATATTACAAAGGTGCGTTTGAATATGTAAATAATTTTTATTCGCTTGGGCTTTCAGAAAATCAGATTGAGGCATCGGTCGAGATTTTTAAAAACTATAATCCTATGGAAAAACCGCGTGAAAAAGAAATTGAACCGGAAATTATTTTTGAAGATATTATCAAAGGATGGAATACAAACCTTCCTGCGAAAAAAATCATCCAGGCTTTTTTTGATTCACTTAATCTTGAACCGGTCATTTATGATGATTCAAGTCCCGCCTTATCTCAGTTAAAAAAAGCAGGTTATAAAATTGCAGCCATGACTGATGTTGCAACAGGAATGCCGGACGACCTCCACAAAAATTATGTAACACCGCTTTTGGCATATTTTGATTTGTATGTTTCGTCTCTTTCCTGTGGCTACAAAAAACCAAATCCAAAAGGTCTGCAGGAGATTTCACAAAAGCTTGGAATTGCTCCCGAAAACATGGTTATGACAGGTGACACTTCCCGCGATATTCAGGCTGCAAAAAACATTGGCTGCCGCTCAATTTTGATGAATCGTTCCGGAGAAAAACCTCAGCAGCTTAATCAGGATTTTACAGTAACAAATGCACTTGAGATTTTAAAGCTGCTCAAAGCTTAAAGTGTATTTGAAAAATCAAATTATATTACTCGAATCTCACAACAGATAATTCAACTATAACTTTAATTACAATTTTAAAAAGAAGGGGTATTGTATAGGTATAGATTTTGATAAGCGAGGTAAAAGAAAATGGAAATTAGTAATTCATACAGTGGTCTTATAAAACAGAATACAAATAATTCCTGTATTTATTTTCAGGACAAAGCTTTGTCATCTTATATCTATATCAAAAACTATCAGAAGATTAGCCTTGGAAAACAAGAGCTGGAAAAAGACTTTTTAAGAAGTGTTCTTTCTCAAGATAAAATAATTTCTTTGAGCGATATTTACCTGAATGTACTTTGTAAAATTGAGCCCGAAAAATATGAAGGCTTAAATCATGGCAAAGCTTTTGATTTAGATGAAGTACTCACTTCTTTAAGTAACGATGTAAAAGATGATTTTCAAAAATATGGTGTTATCTTTCTCTTGCAGGATAAAAAAACAGAAGAGGAATACCTGAAAACAAATCCATTAAAAGAAATTATTGATAAGCCATATATGCAGGATTTTTTTAATGGGCTGGGATTTACTTATTCAGAACGTGTTCTGTTTGTTCTTGCAATTGCAAATGAAGAATGGGGCTGGCTTTTTCCTGATTTTAAGGATGAGAAATATAAGGCGGAACTTTTTTGTCATATCTGTAACATAGATAAAAATGATGTAATTGCTTATTCAAGAAAAGTAAATGGTACTCTTATTAAGCTTGGCCTTTTTTCTACATACTGGAAAATCAACAGTTTTGTTTATTCATACTTTAAAAATGAAAATCCAAGTTTTTCTTTAAGATTGGTTTCTTCAAGAAGGATTGCAGATATTTATGATTATGATACTGTTAAAGAATTGAATAAAGACTCTCTGAATATAATGAGTAAGCTTAAAGGTTTTATGGTAATTTGCAGCGACAGTGATTATAGGAATGGTAATTTTCTGGCAGACTGTTATGGTAACGGTATTAATAGATTTTACACGTTGAAGCAGGAAATCTCAGGAGTAAGCAAAGCAGAACTGGAGTTTTATATTTATGCTCTTTCATTGAACCTTGAAAAATATACATTGTTTATAGAGTTTCCTATTGTAAAGCAGTTAATTAAGACTAACAAAATCTCAAACAATCCTATTGAAGAATTGTTCATAAAAAAGGAAAGTAAAACAAGCCTGTTGCAGAAGGTAAAAAGGCAGATAATTTTTTCTATGGAACGCTTTACAGAAGAAGACCGTAGTACTTTTCTGGAACACGGAATTGATATTTTATATACCTTAAAATTGAAATTGCCTGAAAAAAAAGAATATCAGGAAAGATTTATGCATTTTTGTTATGAAGAAAATATTCCTCTTAAGTTTCTTTCAGTTGTTGCAACAGAATGCGAAACTCTTGGTATTCAGCCGGAAAAATGGTGGACTGTTATAGAGATTCTTAAGCAGATTGAAGATTTTACACAGGAAGAAGCAGTTGAACTTCTTAGAAACAAATATAGCGTTACTGGTAAGACAGACAGCTTAAGGAAAAATCCGCATTATTGCATTGAAGCGCTTAATACTTCTGAACCTATTAGCGAAGTTACCGAAGCCCTTAAAAATGCAGATGAATATCAGAAGGGAGAATATGATGAAGAAAGCGGGATTAAAGTTCTTTTATATGGAATCTCTGGAGGTGGTAAAACCGCTTACGCTGAAGAGGTTTCTAAAAAAATGAACAGAGCTTTAAAAATCGTACGCCCTTCAGAAGTATTAAGCAAGTGGGTTGGAGAAACAGAGCAGAATATTTCTAAGATTTTTAAGGAAGCAGCAAAAGACCATTCAATTCTTCTTGTTGATGAAGCAGATTCTTTCCTTCACAAACGGGGCGATTCTGTAAATCATTTTGAAGATTCAAAGGTAAACTCTTTTCTTGTGGAAATTGAACGTTATCCGGGAATCCTTTTTTGCAGTACTAATCTTCCAGATATTCTTGATAAGGCTGTAGACCGCCGCTTTAATTTCAAGATTGGTTTTAAGCCACTAACAAAAGAAGGAGTTGGTTTATTATGCCAGAGTTATTTTTCTGATTTTGAGCTTGATGAAAATCAGGTTTCAAAAATCTATACTGCTGGAGAAGTTACTCCAGGTGATTTTGCAACCTTGAATGGAAAACTGCGTTTTTTGTCTCCAGAAAAACGTAATGCAGAGTATATCACGGAAGCTCTTTGCAAAATTGTAAAGGATAAAAAACGAAGTTATGAATCAAATAAAATCGGTTTTGGAGTGTAATGAAAATACGTGAGCAGGAGAAATAAAATGATTTATAAAACAGAAGTGCAAAGAAGACTTGCAGAAATATTAGATGAACTTAAAATAAAGGCAAAGTATTTTTGCAAGGATGGCGTGTTTCTTGTTGAAGGATGCAGATGTGTTATTTTTGAAGATGAAGCAGAGATTTCAAATATCAGAACAATATTTAATCTTAGTCGAAATATAATTAAGATTTATCAGGATGGTACTCTCCGATTTCTTGACAATTCAGAAGTCTCTTTAAAATACTGTAAGACTTGTGAAAAGTTTTCCTTTGGGAGAAAGGTAAATCGAAGCGAGGATAGCTGTGACTTTTGCAAAGGAAAATCAATAAAATATCTTTCTAACAATTCTAAGATTCCCGGCTGGTTTGGAAAAGACGAGGATGAATCTCTTATTGATGAACAGGAAGCCCGGAATCATTTAGATAATTTTGTTTCTGATCAGGAAGAGTCTGTTAGAGAGGATATAGAAAAACTTCGAGGCAAAGTTTCTTATATAACAATAAATGATGAAAAAAAAGATAAGATTATCGGCTTGAAGAAAAAATATCCTAATATGAATGAAGTTATAGATTATCTTTTACAGTGCTTTGAATCTTCTAATTTAAGAAAACATAAGGAAGTTTCTTTCAGACCTATTGTATTGGTTGGCGGACCTGGTTGTGGAAAAACAAGCTTTGTAACTGATTTAGCAATTATTCTTCTTGGTCACAAAGCAATAAAAATTGACTTGGGAAATAATGTTCCTAGCTTTGCAATTTCTGGCAGTGACCCTTCATATAGTCATGCTGCACATGGGCTCATTATTGAAGCTATGTTTAAAAACAATGAAAACGGTCCTTTAAAAAATCCCCTTATCCATTTTGACGAACTGGATAAGATTCATTCTAAAGAAAATTATTCAATTGAAACTGTGTTCTACTCAATTCTCGAAAAGAATACAGCCCGCAGATTCTTTGATAATTTTATTGGAATAAATGTGGATGCTTCCGGTGTGAATTATATTTTTACTGCAAACTCACTTGCAAATATTCCTGCCCCAATCATCAGCCGTTTAAAAGTTTTTCAGATTCCAGATTATACTCATGAACAGCTTAAGGAATGTGTTATAGATAACTTTTATAAAAACTGGCTTGAAAACAATGATATGGAACAGGAATATTTACCGGCAGTTTTATCAGATGAAATCAAGGAACAAATCCTTAAGGAATGTAATGATAATCCCCGCAATATTGAAGACGCAATAAACTTTGTTTTTTCAAGAACTCTTAGAACAGATGATAAAACTGGGCATAAAGTTGCACTCTTTTCTCCAGGAGAATATTGCATTGGCTGGGAGAACTTTCGCGGTAAAAAGATTATTTCCAAAAAATCCTGGAAGCTGCCAAAGGATTTTCTAAAGGCTTCAAAGCTTGCAGAACAAATTGATGCACTTACAGTTTAAAATAATGAGAGTTAAATAATGCTTGTTATTTGAATCGTTTTAGAAAATAGTTTTCTATTTCATCAGCAACTCGTATTATAGTTTCAGGGCTAATATTTTTTATGTTCCTTTCTGTAATATGACTGCTGATGTATCTTTTAGGATCGAACTCAAGATTCCAGCGTGAGCAAACAACATAGCTTACAGTTTCTGCTTCAATTTCACGCATGTCAAAATTAACATCCCTTGCAACAATATTAATTGTTTCTATTTTTGTTTTGCCTTTATTTTTACCGCTCACAAAAACTGACTCTTTTGTCAGGATTTTTTCTCCCATGTGTCCAAGAAAATTATGCGCCAGTTCATGAATCAAACTTGCAAAAGCTTGTGCAGGTGTAAAACTTTTAGAAATATCAATTTTTATCTTGTCGATGCTGTAATCATAAGTTTCACCGCCTTTGTTGAACGGCATTATTTCTTCATTCACATATATTTTGTATTCAGCCAGATTTCTTTTTAGTTCTTTTAAAAGTTCCTCCGGGATGTCTCCTTTTATTTGAAAAAGCTCCCCATTAAAGCCTTTTTCAATAAACTCCTCTGGTGAAAGCTTTCCTGTTGTTTCATCAACACTATATGCAAGGGTGGCTGGTCCAAAAGGAATTATAATTACATAGGGTCTGGCATTCTTGTTTACGGTTCTATTAAAAGTTTTTTTCCAAAATCCCGGAGTTCCAAAATACTTTACATTTTTATTCTGCATATAAACAAGCGTAGCATTATAATGTGAATAATGAAGTATTTTTCCAATAAATCCAAAAAACCTTAAATATTCTTCAGTATTCCTGAATTGTAAACTGCGGTGAAACAAATCATCAATGGCGTGTTTATCATCTTCAATTTTTTCTTTGGTTTCCATAATCTTGTCCTATTCGAATATCAAAATATCTTCCATTGGTTTATCAAATAATTCACTAAGTAATTTAAGATTTTCCAAAGAAGGAAGTGTTTTTCCAGACTGCCAGTTATATACTGCCTGAACAGCTTCAAACTCCATGAATGTTGCCAGATTTTGAACAGACATTCCTTTTTCTTCCCTCATCAACTTAATGTTGTTTCCGGTTTTCTTAAGATTTATCATCGGATGATTGATAACCTTACCGTCTTCAATGTAACGAGTCATACACTTACCTCCATTTAGTTGTTTAAGGTAAGTGTAATTGTTAATAATCTATAAATGGTTGAATCGGAATCAACCTTTTAAATTATTGCAAACAGCCAATGGCTTTAATTTTCATTTTATCTAAATCTTCATTCAAACTGAAAAGATTATAGTCTTTGTTTTCAATAAAATATTTTACAAGTCTGTGATATTTTCTATCAGAAAAAGCCCGGCCTGCAAGTCTGAGTAATTCTGTTGAATCATTTAAATCAAGCTTAAAAGCAAATATTAATTGAACACAGGTTTCAAAAGTGGGCTCCTTAGTTTTATTATTTCTTAAATTACTATATGTATCTTTTCCCATTCCAACTGGCCCATATACATTGGAACCATAAAGATTTTTTGACTTTTCTATTTCTAATAAAAACGCACTGAAAGTTTTTCCTTCTTGAGTTATATAATCTTCTTTAGCTTCTTCTAATTCAAGTTTTTTGGATTCATATTCTTTTTTTCTTTTCTTTTGCCATGTTGTTAATTCAGAACTAAAAGAAGCCTCTACAGAATTCTGCGATAATACATCAGCATAATCTTTGTTAAGCTTTATTAATGAAGCATCAATTATTTCAAGAACAGAAGACAGCCTGAAGATTTTTTCTTCATCCTCCTGCTGCGATTTTTCATATTTTTCTTTTGCCTTCTGTAATTTAGCGTCCTTCATTTTTTTGTCAGAAGAATCACCGTATTCCATATAAATCTCCTAAAAAGCTTCCTTTCATTATATCACGATTTTTTGTTTTAAGTATAACTTTATGGAATTATTCAACTATCGCTTTAATCACACGTAGTATTCCTGTGTAAATCAAATCTTGTGTATAATCAAAAATCCAGTTAAACTAAGCACGAGGTATAGAAATGACCACATCCCAACCAATCACCCCCCAACCAACTACACCCTTCTACAAAAACGGTTTAAACTTTGAGTGTCAGCGCTGCTCTTTCTGCTGTGGTCATTCGCCGGGCTTTGTGTACCTTTCAAAACGAGATTTACTTGCTTTGTGTGAGTTTTTCAAAATGACGATTAAGGATTTTGTTGCAAGGTATTGTCGCTGGGCAAATTATTACGGCGGAACTACAGTGCTTTCTCTGCAGGAAAAAAAGAATTACGACTGCATTTTGTGGGATTCTGGCTGCACGGCTTACAAGGCCCGACCGGTTCAGTGTTCAACATATCCTTTCTGGGAATGGATGCTGGAAGAAAAATCTGTGTGGGAGGATTGCGCAAAGGATTGTCCCGGCATGAATTGCGGCCATCACTGGACCTTTGAAGAAATAGAAGAAAACCGCCGTAAATACGTTGCAAATATCCCGCTAAAAAAAGAAGAAGTTGAAGAGCTGATTAAGGCAGAAGAAGTAAAATAGCTATTTCTTAATTGTAAAGCCGCCATACGTTGCCATAAAACCAATTCTGTCGCTTACATCAAGGGTTTTAAAAATCAAACGCATCCTGTTTTTTACGGCACCTTCCGTAATTTTATATTGCGAGGCTATTGTGGAATATTTGGTCTCCTGCAAAATAAGTTCAATCCATTCCTTGTCGCGTTCGGTCAGCTCTGGGAAAAGAGATAAATCAAGCTCTTTTTCAATTGGCGATTTTCCCTGATTCCGCAAATAAAGGTAGTAAAACAAAATAATCAAAAAAACTACAAATGCATATTCTGCCAGAACAAAAATCGATTCAACAAAAACATCCGCACCAAACCGCAGCTGCGTAGCAAAAAGTCCAAAAAAGATGATTATAGACAGAATGATTTTCATCATCCTGTTTTTTCTAAAAAATCCACGCGAAAATAAAATTGCACATGTAAGCACATACATCATAAATCCCATCAGATTTTCCCGCAGCGGAGTTGTTATAAGAATCTCAACCGCATACACCAGGGTTACCGTTGCCAGAAACTCAATCTTTACCGGCCAGGCAATGGTAAAAATCACAAAGGCCAGCGCAAACGCATTTATATAAAGCCTGTAATCCATCAGGGAATAGTCACCCAAAATCATATAATAAGCTGTAATTCCCGCAATTAGAACTGCCGCCGCTACCGAAATACTGCGATAAATCAAAGCCATATGTTTAGAAAAAAGTGATATAAAACGCATAATTTATTATATCACATTCATATTACCTTGGTAATATTCAGGCTGTTTTAGCCTCATTTTGAAGAAAATCAGGTTTACAAAGTCCAAAAACCTTGCGACAATAAAAAAGGTGGCGATGAAAATGTGTCCATAAAAGAATGACAAAAAAAATGTCCATAAATGAGTGCCCATGAAAAAGTTTATTTTAGGTTTTAGTGTTTTTTGTACATTTCTTTTTTTCTCCTGTGTAGAGACTGAAAGTCGAAATATGCTAGATATTCCAGATTATGGAGAAATCCCCAGCAATGAATACAATACTTCAACAGAATGTCTCAAAAAAACCTTTGGTGGAAATTACACAGATGAAGAAAGCCTGACACCAGATGAATCAACCCCCTGGAGTCAACAAGATTTAAATAACATGGATAGCTTCAGATTTTATAAATATCATTCTTCAAATCTTGGAAAAGATATTGTTATTGCAGATGAATTAAGCTCATATTCAAAGGGGCGTTATTATCATACTTTTTATACAAATTATCTTTTTGTAAAATACAGTGATCTTTATGAAGAGCAAATGAAAGCCTTTGTAAAAGATGATTTTCCAGATGTAGGGGTGAAATGTGATTTTACCTGGGTTTTAACTTCACAGCTGCAGGGAGATTCTTCTGCGAGTGATTTTTTAGAAAGAGAGAGAAGAAACCTGTTAGGTGCAAATGTTTATTTTACTATAAATGTTGCAGAAAATGAGCTTGCCGATTACGAAAAACGATTAAAATCAATTGCTTATAAGCTTAGTAAATATTGTACCAAAGCCGAATCATATTCCAATTATTTTCATTATGCGCCTTATCATTTTTACCGTGAATTAGGCAGAATCGGTTTTTATTTTTATCTGACAGCTCCGTCGGATTCAACTTTCCAAAAAAACTATGTATTATATAAAAGCTCGAAAACCCTTAAAGACCTTGATGCAGAAGAACAACAAAACTCAGAATAGGAGTCCGCAGAATGAAAAAGTTTCTATTTTTTATAATGATGATGATTTCTCCCCTTATCTTCAGTAGCTGCCTGTTATTTTGGTTTGTTGGCGGCGATTCTTTAAAGAAACACGAGTGTATGACTCCAGAAGCTTTAACAAACCTTGTGAACAGACAGATTACAGAAACAACTTTTACACTTGTTGATTCTGATATTATTACGCGAAATGATTTCAAGGCCAGAATTGTTTATCTTACAACAGAAGATTTGCCGGGAAAGACTATACGTGCAATTCAGATTTACAGCTGGCCAGATCCTGACAGTGATGTTGAAACTGCAGCAGATGTGTTTGATGACAGAAAAAATGCCC
>JAEEGK010002026.1_pt1 | contig 50747 bp, 45 predicted proteins | sample 8958771 | NCBI WGS metagenome assembly JAEEGK01 (sample SAMN16246547, study PRJNA631951) | gut metagenome | biome: gut microbiome; feature: rumen; material: SC-attached | host: Bos | place: Iran: Karaj | collected 2018-10 | reverse complement strand
CGTAGGAGTTTGGGCCGTGTCTCAGTCCCAATGTGGCCGTTCACCCTCTCAGGCCGGCTACTGATCGTCGCCTTGGTGGGCCGTTACCTCACCAACTAGCTAATCAGACGCGGGTCCATCTTACACCGATAAATCTTTTCACACTGTATCATGCGATACCGTGCGCTTATGCGGTATTAGCAGTCATTTCTAACTGTTATCCCCCTGTGTAAGGCAGGTTACCCACGCGTTACTCACCCGTCCGCCACTAAGATATTTCAAGATTTGACGAATCGCATCAGCGAAATATCTTCGTTCGACTTGCATGTATTAAGCACGCCGCCAGCGTTCATCCTGAGCCAGGATCAAACTCTCTATAAAAATATGTTTGAATTTAATCCGTCCCGAATAAACTGCTTAGCTTATTCTTAACGTTTACTTTAGGTTTTCTTTCTCTGAAATTTACTCTCCATCTATTCGATGGTTTTTAGAATTTTCAGGGTTGCATTGCTGTTTATTTGTCAAGGTTCTTTGCACTCCCGTTTTTTTGGCAGTGCTTGATTAGTTTATCACTTGATACATTGAATGTCAATAATTTTTTTTAAAATTTTCAGTTACTTTTTACCAAAAATATTTACATTCACATAAGTGACTAAACTGCATTAAAAAAGTTCCTTGTTTGGGAACTTTCTTTCGCGGAGAAGGAGGGATTTGAACCCTCGCGCCGCTATTAACGACCTGCACCCTTTCCAGGGGTGTCCCTTCAGCCTCTTGGGTACTTCTCCAGATAGCTAAATCAATACAATACTTATGAATAAAATAAAAAGCGGAGAGGATGGGATTCGAACCCATGCGCCCTTTCGGACAAACGGTTTTCAAGACCGCCTCGTTATGACCACTTCGATACCTCTCCGAATAGCGTTAATTTCAAACGCAAGTGTTAGTTTATCAAATTTGAACTTTTGTGTCAATAAAAACTGTATAAGATTATTGTAAATCTTTCGGAACGGTTATTTTAATATTTGAATAATCGCCCTCAATCAGTTTTACTTTTGTGTCAGAATACATTTCAACGACCTGAGCATCGTCGGTAACCTGCACCTTTACTTCCTTTTCAAGATCCTTAATCAGTGCAGAATACGAATCAAGTGCCAGCTTATATTCGAATGTCTGAGGAGTCTGCATAAAATACACGCTCTTCCTCTCGGGTGTTGAAATTACAAAACCGTCATCGTCCGCAATCTTAACCGTGTCGGTTGCTTTTACGGATGTAACAACAGCTTTGTACTTAACTACTTCATCTGTATTTCTTTTTATGATTTCTTCTGTTACATAAGGTCTTGCTCCGTCGTGAATTAAAACATAATCCGCGTCTTCGCATGCAAGCAGTCCGTTGTATACAGAGTTGTATCTTTCTGCTCCGCCCTTAACTATTGCTTTTACTTTTCTAAGAGCATACTTTTCCACAAACTCATTTTTAATGTAATCTTCGTCTCCGCTTCCGCAGACAATTACAATCCCGTCAACATCGGAATTCTCAAAAGCCAAAAGAGAATGCGCAAGCACGGGCTTGTCTTTTAGCATAAGGTATTGTTTTGGAATATTGCTGTTCATTCTGCTGCCGACGCCTGCAGAAAGAACTATGGCATAAAACTTACTCATACTATCTCTCCCCGAGTTTGAGGTTAGGTATTGCATTTAAATCAAGACCGTTTCTTAAACCGCTCTCATATTCAAAGAAAGCAGCCGAACCGATCATAGCAGCATTGTCCGTACAAAGAATGGGTGGAGGAAGGAAGAATTCAATGCCTCTTTCCGCACACGCTTTTTCAAATGCTTCTCTAAGTCCGCTGTTTGAAGCTACTCCGCCCGCTATCGCAAACTTTTTAAAGCCATACTGATTTAAAGCTTCCATAGAATGACCTACCAGTACATCGATGACAGCCTGTTGGAATGATGCAGCCACATCTTCGGTAACTATTGTTTCATTATTCATGGACGCTGTATTTAAATAATTTAAAACTGCAGATTTTAATCCCGAGAAAGAAAAGTCATATTCGCTGCCGCCGACCTTTGCTCTCGGAAACTTAATCGCTTCGGGATTACCGGATTTGGAAACCTTGTCGATTTTAGGTCCGCCGGGATAACCTAAGCCTATTGCTCTCGCCACTTTGTCAAAAGCCTCGCCCGCAGCATCGTCTTCGGTCTTGCCAAGGATTTCGTATTTGCCGTAGTCTGCTACTTTTACGAGGTGTGTATGACCACCCGAGACTATTAAGCACATAAAAGGAGGTTCAAGTTCTTTGTTCGCAATATAATTCGCACAGATATGCCCTTCGATATGATGCACGCCTATAATAGGAAGATTTGCGCCGTATGCTAATGCCTTCGCAAAAGACACGCCCACAAGAAGCGGTCCAACAAGTCCCGGTCCGTATGTAACTGCAACCGCATCCATATCTTTTAATTCCATACCCGAATCTGCGATGGCCTTTTCAACCACCTGATTGATTTTGTCGATATGCTTTCTGGATGCAATCTCGGGAACGACTCCGCCGTAGAGTGTATGAAGGTCAATCTGTGAATAAATTACATTCGAAAGAACTTCTCTTCCGTTTCTTACGACTGCTGCCGCCGTTTCATCACACGATGATTCAATTGCCAAAATATTTATGTCTGCCATTTAAGGAATTTTCCTTTTCTTTATTTATGCTTCGTCATATCTTAAATCCGCACTCATTCCGTCCTTGGCCGCAATGCTTGCAGGGAAAATACTTCTTGCGTTGTCAATGTATTCCTTGGGTTTAAAAAGTGACGGGCTGTAATGCGTAAGCCACATTTCCTGAACATTAGCTTCCTTGGCCATTGTGGCAGCTTCAGCAAATGTCATGTGCTTATGCTCTTTTGCTTTATCAAGCATCTCCGTATCGCCGTACATTCCCTCGCAGATAAAAAGATCGGAATCTTTTGCGAAAAGAGGAATGTTCTTACAGGGTCTTGTATCTGTGGTATATGTGACCTTGATTCCTTTTCTCGGAGGTCCCATTACCATTTCAGGTGTGTATTCGCCTGTTTCATCTTGTATGGTCTCGCCCTTCTGAAGCTTCGACCAGTAGTTAAGCGGTATGTTCAATGCCTTTGCCTTGTCCGAATCAAAACGTCCCGCACGGTCAATGGAAATGCTGTATCCGTAACAGGTCACATTGTGATTGACCTTAAAAGCATCAATATGAAAATCTTTAAAATCGATTCTCTGGGAATCGCCTTCTATTTCAATGTAGTTTATTTCAAAAGGAAGCTGGGGCGCAATTATAAGAAGTGATTCTACAACCTTTTTAAGGCCTTGGGGTCCGATCAAAGTTACAGGCTCTGTTCTTTCCGAATTGCCCAGCGTTAAAAACATTCCGGGAAGTCCTGAAATATGGTCAGCATGATAATGCGTAAAAAGAATCAGGTCGATAGGCTTCGGGCTCCAGCCCTTTTCCTTTAAAGCAACCTGCGTTCCTTCGCCGCAGTCAATAAGTACGTTTATTCCGTTGTATCTTACCATCAGAGATGTTAACCATCTGTGAGGAAGCGGCATCATTCCGCCGGTTCCGAGTAAACACACTTCAAACATTTTATACCTCTTTTTCGCGTAACCAGTAAATTGCCGCACCTTCTGCGGGATTAGAGTAAAAGTTAGGTCTTATTCCTTCGAATACAAAACCTTTTTTCTCATACAGTTTCCTGGCTGCGTGATTGTTTTCCCTTACTTCCAGAGTAAAATCCTTTACTCCTCTTTTCTTTCCTTCTTCAAAAAGAGCATCTAAAAGCTTTGAGGCCAAGCCTTTTCTTCTGTACTCTTCTTTGACCGATACGTTCATGATATCGGCGGTATCGATGCTTATAATCATTCCTGCCGCTGCAACTACCATATTGTTTTCATCATTGCGAACAGCTAAATAAAGAGCATCGGGATTATTTATTTCTTCTTTTAGAGACTTAAGACTCCATCCGTCGGAAAAGTTTTCTTTTTCAAGTTCAGCTATTCCTTCGACATTGGTCTCATTCATTTTTTCCGTAACAAACATATTTTAATTTGCACCCTGCATGGCTTCTCTCTCACGCTCAGCCTGGGGCTTTCTTAAATAAACAGGAGAAATGTCTGCCGCCTTCTTGGCAAGACCTTCCTTTGCGTACATATTTGCAAGCACCGCAACGTTGGCTGCATTCTGATATGCGTTTGCAGCGTTGGGAAATGCATACGGCACTTTTAAGCTTTCTTCAATCATTTCTTTGTATACGGGAACTCCGTCACCGGTAAAGAAAACCTTCTTGCCCATGGCGTTTAATTCTTTTATGAGTTCTGACAAATCGCAGTTAACGGGTTTGATTACCGTTACGGGCTTTGATGAGTTTTCTTCAAATGTATAGCCTGCGGCATAAACCTGCGATCTTCTTGCATCCATAATCGGAACTATATTACCGTCTGCGCCGGCCCAGTTTAAAGCAAGTGCTTCAAGTGTTGAAACATCAACGATTTCTTTGTTGATGCTTAAGCCCAATCCTTTTATGGTCGCAACACCGATTCTAAGGCCCGTAAAAGATCCGGGTCCGTTGGCGCACGCAAGATAATCAATATCGTTTAAATCAATCTCCAGAGTTTTTACCATTTCATCAAGCATCGGTAAAAGAGTCTGCGAGTGAGTTTTCTGATAGTTGATATTTATTAATCCTTTTATCTTTTCATCTTCGAGATATGCAACCGAAGCTACAAGTCCGGATGAATCAAGTGCGAGTATTTTCAATTCAGATAACCTTCTTTTGTAGTTTTTGTAATCGTAATCTTTCTGTAATCGTTCCCTTTGGACAAATCCTTTGCAATGTTAACGACATATGTTCCTTTGGGAATAATCTCTTCTATGATTCCGGCCCATTCGATAATCGTGATGCCTTCGGAATAAACACAGTCGTCAAATCCGACCTCTTCCATTTCCTCCACATCTCCGATTCTGTAAACATCGAAATGATGAAGGGGCATCTTGCCGCCGTAGTAGGATTCAAGAATCGTAAAAGTAGGACTTGTGACATTCTCCGTAATGCCGAGCCCTTTGGCAATTCCTTTGGTAAAAACCGTTTTGCCGACACCGAGATCTCCGATTAAAGCTATGACCGTTCCGGGCTTTGCGTTATTTGCAAACTCTACGCCAAGCTTTAAGGTCTCGTCAGCCGAATTAACTTCGAATACGCCTTCTGCGTTAAATGTTTCCATCAAAGACCCCCGAATTTAATCTTAACTTTTGCGGGATCCATATGAGTGTTTATCATCATAAGAACGTCTCCGGTTTTATCTCCCATGTCTCTTTTAGGGAATATAAAAGCGGAGTTTCTGCCCGTGTATACAAAATAACTCTGTCTTGTATTGCATGCTTTCACGCAGTCGCTCCAGGGAATTGTCTGCTCCTCTCCCTGTGCGTAAACCGTGATTCCTTCATCGTTTAAAAGATATGAAACCGGCTCTTTGAAGAAATCTATCATCTTAACCTTCATAAAAGAAGATCTTAAAAGACTTATCGGAAGATAAAAGATTAAAAGAAGCGCTGCCGCAAGGTAATACCATTTTAACTGCTGCAAAAATAAAAACATAAATACAACACCCAGAGCCGTCGCGATAATCGATACCGGCTTTTTGTACGAGTGCTGCAGATTGAAGTCATATAATTTTGAAGTTGTCATCTGTACGTCGAATCTGACTTCCATTTGATTTCCTTTCCGTGAAATCCACATAAAAATACAATTTACAGTATAATTTCAATCCGGTTATTTTTCAAGTCTGCCAAAAGAGCCAAATGGGGACGGTTCTGTTTTGGCTTTTTTTACCATTTTAGAACCGTCCCCGAATGGTCGTTTTATTAATGTGCGTTTTCTTCCGCCTGTTTCTTTGCAAAGCCGGCACGCTTTCTTAATGTGGGATCAAGAATCTTCTTTCTTAATCTTAAATGCGTGGGCGTAACTTCGAGAAGCTCATCGGTATCGATAAAATCGATTGCCTGCTCAAGACTTAAAATCTTGGGCGGCACAAGGTGAAGTGCTTCATCTGCTGATGATGAACGTGTATTGGTAAGATGCTTTGTCTTACATACGTTAAGCTCAATGTCCTCAGCCTTCGGACACTGTCCGATAATCATACCTGCATAAACTGTTTCGCCGGGTCCGATGAAGAGTGTTCCTCTCTCCTGTGCATTAAAGAGGCCGTATGTAACACTATCGCCGCCTTCGAATGCAATGAGTGAACCCTGCTTTCTGTACTGGATGTCTCCCTTGTAAGGACCGTAGCCTTCAAAAAGTGTATTTAAAATTCCGTTACCCTTTGTATCGGTTAAGAAGTCTCCTCTGTATCCTATAAGACCTCTGGAAGGAATTAAAAACTCAAGTCTTGTATATCCGCCTGAAGCGCTGCCCATAGTTACGAGTTCGCCCTTTCTCTGTGAAAGCTTTTCAATTACGCTTCCTGAAAATTCTTCGGGAACATCAATGTATGCTCGCTCCATCGGCTCTAAAAGTTTGCCGTTTTCGTCTTTCTTATAAAGAACCTCTGCTTTGCTGACAGCAAATTCATATCCTTCTCTTCTCATGTTTTCTATAAGCACGGATAAGTGAAGTTCACCACGTCCGGATACTTTAAATGCATCGGTACTGTCTGTTTCTTCTACTCTTAAAGAAACGTCTGTATTAAGTTCTCTGAAAAGCCTGTCTCTTATATGGCGGCTGGTTATGTACTTACCTTCCCTGCCTGCAAGGGGTGAATCGTTAACGATAAAATCCATTGCAATGGTGGGTTCGGAAATCTTCTGGAAAGGAATGGGATCGGGACAGTCTACGCTGCAGAGTGTATCTCCGATATGAATATCTGAAATACCTGAAATCGCAACTATCGAACCGATGCCTGCTTCTTTTATTTCCACTCTGTCTAATCCGTCAAATTCATATAACTTAGAAACTTTTACTTTTCTTGACTTTTCGGGATCGTGTGCATTTACAATCACAACATCGTCATTTGTGTGAATCACACCTCTGTCGACTTTACCTACACCGATTCTTCCGACATATTCATTGTAGTCAATGGTACTGATAAGAATCTGTGTACCGCCTTCGGGATCTCCCTCGGGTGCGGGAATGTAATCAATGATGGTTTCGAAAAGCGGAGCCATGTCTACGGCTTCGTCCGAAAGATTCTTTACTGCTGTTCCTGCTTTTGCGGATGCAAAGATGAAAGGACAGTCAAGCTGTGAATCGTCGGCATCAAGGTCAAGGAAAAGCTCCAATACTTCATCTACAACTTCCTCGCTTCTTGCTTCGGGTCTGTCGATTTTGTTAACGCAGACAATTACGGGAAGCTTAAGTTCGAGTGCTTTTCTTAAAACGAACTTGGTCTGGGGCATGGGGCCTTCAAATGCATCGACAAGAAGGATAACACCGTTTACCATTTTTAAAACTCGTTCTACTTCTCCGCCGAAATCCGCATGACCCGGAGTGTCGATAATATTAATCTTTACGCCTTTGTAATTAACGGCTGTATTTTTTGAAAGAATTGTAATGCCTCTTTCTCTTTCAATATCATTAGAGTCCATGACTCTTTCGGCAACTTCCTGATTCTCTCTGAAAACACCGCTCTGTTTTAAGAGACCGTCAACCAAAGTTGTTTTGCCGTGATCGACATGAGCTATAATTGCAACATTACGAATATCTTCTCTTTTCGTAATCATATTCTCCTCCGTATCGGAAATTCAAAACAAAATAAAAACGACGTGTTTTTAAAAACACACCGTTTGAGAGTATAGCACCTGAAAACTTATGGTGCAAGAAAAAATTATTTTAATCAGTGTTTAACGAAAAACTTACCGATGATAACGCAGATGGCAAAAACAATCACATTAATGCATACAACGGTAGCGCCAATAGGCGTTGAAAGAATGATGGATGCGATAATTCCCGAAACCGCACAGAACACACCTACAATGCCCGATGCAATAACAACAGATAAGAAACTCTTAAAGATTCTCTCGGTTGATAAAACAGGGAATACAATCAGTGCGGAAATAAGAAGCGATCCCACAAGCTGCATACTTAATACGATAACAACTGCAATTATAATTGATAAAAGAATCTTATAAAGATTACATCTTATACCTGTTGCCGATGCGAAGCTTTCATCAAAGGTAACCGAAAAGATACGATGATAAAAGATAACAAAGAATGTAACTACCACAAGAGACAGAACAATACATAAAATAACATCGCTCGTTGACAGTGTCAGAATGGACATTGAACCAAAGAGCGTTGAACATACGTCTCCCGACAGATTGGCGGTTCTTTTATTAGGTACAATATTTAAAAGAAGATAACCGAAAGCCAGAGCTCCGACAGAAAGCATTGCTATCGCAGCATCACCCTTAATCTTCTTTTTGTCGTTTGAACCCATAAGAATGATTGCAACTAAAATTGTTATCGGAAGCACCAGTATCATTTTATCCGTAATGGAAAGTACGGTTGCGATGCAGAGTGCTCCGAAAGCAACATGAGAAAGACCGTCTCCGATAAAAGACAGTCTCTTAAGTACAATGGTCGTTCCTAAAAGCGATGCACACAAAGCGATAAGCGTTCCGACTATCAAAGCATTTCTTACCATGGAACGAGACAGGTATTCCATTAAAACTGTTAAAACAGACATCCGCCGTTCTCCTTGATAAATTCATGCTTGGTACAGAAAACGCATTTCTCTTTGCCGATATGCAGAATATGTGTTGCATATTTCTTAGCAGCTTCTATATCATGCGATACCATGATGATTGTAATCTTTTCTTCTTTGTTGATTTTATAAATGAGTGTGTAGAGCTGTTCCTGTGCATAAGGATCAAGTCCCGCAACAGGCTCGTCTAAAAGAAGTGCCTTACCTGTGGCACAGAGTGCTCTCGCAAGTAAAACCCTCTGCTGCTGTCCGCCCGAAAGTTCGGGATAGGAGCGTTTGGCAAGATCTGTTATCTCAAGTTTTTTCATGGCTTCCATTGCCATGTTCTTTTCTTTTTTACCGAAAAAAGGACGCCATCCCAATCCGTTAAGGCATCCGGAAAGTACGATTTCGTACACGGTAGCGGGAAAATCTCTCTGGATAAAAGTCTGCTGGGGAAGATAGCCGATTTCTTTCTGCTTTAGATTGTCTCCGTATACTATGCTTCCGCCCACAACCTTTTCAAGTCCTAAAATACACTTCATAAGTGTGGATTTACCGGAACCGTTTTCTCCGACAATATAAAGGTAATCACCTTCGTTGATTTCAAAATTGATATTGCCGGCAACTATTCTTTTTTCATATCCGACAGAAACGTCGACACCTTTAATCTGTGCCATTTTAAATCCTATTCCTGCTTAAGCGCATCAAGATTACTCTTCATAAGCGAATAATATGTTGCGCCTTCTTCTATTTTCTTTAAACTTACGCACTGAAGCGAATCAATAATTACTACTTTAGCATCCTTGCCCGACTGTTCGATAACCGTTTCCGCAAGATCAATGTCTCCGCTTTCCGTAATAAACACTACGTTATCTTTGTTACTCTTAAGCCCTTCGGAAAGTTCAACCACGGGAACAAACGAAATACTGCTCTCGGCGCTGCAGCCCGGAAATGCTGCCATGTATGTAAAACCGTAATCCTCAGCCATATATCTGAAAGGAAATCTGTCCGCAATTATAAGAGTACGCGGGTTAGCCGAAAAATAATCTTCGTATTCCTTATCAAGAGTAGAAAGTTTTTCTTCATATGAAGCCAAACTGTTTTCAATCTTTGACGGATCCGAAGTTTTATCCTTTAACACACTGCCGATGACGTCTGCACATTTTATGCTTCTTTTAAGAGAAAGCCAGATGTGCTCATCGTATGCTTCTTCTTCGCCTTCTTCTTCTGCAACAATGATGCCTTCGTCATTTTCCAAAAGTATATCTCCCGAGATTTCATCCATCAGGCAGATATCCGTTCTTTTGCTGTTTGGATGTTTCTCAGAATATTCTTTGGCCCATTCCTCGGATTCACCGCCGATATAAATAAAGACATCACAGTCTTCGATATCAACTAAATCTTTTACGGTGGGCTGATACGAATGCATATCCGTACCGTCATCTTCCAAAAGAATTACATTTATGTCTTCACAGTCTTTGGTAATTTCTTTCGTCCAGTCATATACAGGAAAAACCGTGCATACAACCGTGGTCTTATTATTTGCTTTCGAAACAGGTTCGCAGCCCGCAGCAAAAAACAGCGCAGGCATTGCAAAAAGAAATACCGCTTTTATGAATAAACCTTTAATCCTGTTTTTCTTCATCTTCCTTAACTTCGTCTTTCTTCTTGCTTTCTCTGGGCAGATTAATCAAAATACCTACTCCGATTGCAATCGGTAAAACAAGAAGTGAAATAAACTGAGATGTGGATAATGATGCATTGCCGAGTGCGATAAAGCCTCTCTCGTCTGCTCTGAAGAATTCAACTATGAATCTTCCCACAGCATAAAGAATTACATAAAGAACACTGACCATTCCTTTCTTTCTCTTTTTCATGGAAAACAGAAGAAGGATTCCGCAGATTGCAAAATCGCCTGCTGCCGAGAAAAGCTGTGTGGGCCATACTTTAATTCCTGCCATCTGATGAGGAGCAGGGAAAGTTACACCAAGGAATGAATCCGTAGGTCCGCCGTAGCAACAGCCTGCAAGGAAACATCCGATACGTCCGAAGCCCTGTACCATTGCTATAAAAGGAATCATAAAATCAAGGTATTCCGCTGCATTAATCTTTTTTATCTTTGCGTAAACAAGTATTGCAAAAAAGCCGAAAATAATTCCGCCGTAAGCAACAAATCCGGCAAAAATCTGAGGGAAACCGATTACATTCTTCGGATTTGCGAAAAGTTCCTTATAACTTACTATGATGTAAAGAATTTTTGCACCGAGGAAACCTGCTACAACTCCGATAAGTCCGATATCGGTGATTACATCTCCGTTCACGTTTTTCTTTTTAGCTCTTAAAAGACAGAGTACCATCGCAACGAGAAAGCCTAATGCTATCATTACGGAATATCCGTGAAGAGTAAATTTTCCTATAGTTAATAAGTCGTTATGCATAATCTTTTTTCTTTCTTTTAAAATAATGAATTAAAGAAGTGTCTTTCTTAATTCTGCGCCCTCTTTTTCCATAAGGAGTGCAGGTGCCACATCAAATATTGTCTTGCAGCCGAAGTCTTTCTTTGCAGCAAGTCTGTAAGCAGCTCTTGCATATGCAGTAAGAACACATGCTGTAAACTCGGGATTGGACTCAAGCTTAAGTGAGAATTCCATCATATGATTTGTTTCTTCGTTCCAGCCTGTCTTGCCGCTTCTTAAAACAAATCCGCCGTGAGGAATGCCTGAATGGTTTGCATTGAATTCTTCCTCGCTGATGAAATGAACTGTTGTATCATAATCTGCAAAGTAATTGGGCATTGTAACGATTTCCTGCTCAACAGCCTTTGCGTCTGCGCCTTCTTCAAGAACTACGAAGCACTCTCTTGTGTGTTTCTGTCTGGTTGTAAGTTCAGGGTTTTCTCCGTTTCTTACACTTTCAAGAGCAGCTTCAACGGGGATTGTGTACTGCTTTGCATTCTTAACGCCTTTAATACGTCTTACAGCATCTGAATGTCCCTGGCTTACACCCTTGCCCCAGAATGTATAATCCTTACCGTTTGTAAGAATTGCATTGCCTATAAGTCTGTTGAGTGAGAAAAGACCGGGATCCCATCCGATTGAAATGATGGAAACCTTTTCGTTCTCAAGACATACCTTATTTACATTCTCGAAATGCTCGGGAATCTTTGCATGTGTATCAAATGAATCTATACAGTTGAAGTACTTTGAGTACTCGGGAGTCTGCTTGGGTAAATCTGTTGCAGAACCGCCGCAGATGATTGCAACATCAATTTTGTCTGTCCAGTCTGCGATATCAGCTACATTAACAACCTTAGCGCTTTCAGTAAGAATTTTTACGCTCTCGGGATCTCTTCTTGTGAACACTGCCACAAGTTCCATATCCTTGTTCTGTTTAATGGCGCACTCAACTCCGCGACCCAAATTACCGTATCCTATAATACCTATTCTGATGCTCATAAATTAAGCCTCCTTATAAATTACATACGAATACATTATATTTTTATTTGTTTTTTAATGCAATTCTTTTTTATTATAAGAGGCTTCAGGCCCCTTTTTTACGGCAAATCTGATTTCGTCGCTATCCGGATCAAACCTTGTGTCGTTCACATTTCCCGCCTCATCCTTAGTGGACAGGGATATAGTATAAACGCCATCTTTATTAAATAATTCATCATAAAAGATATATGTGTAGGTGTATCCGCCTTCACCCTTTTTCTTCTCTATCCTGTAATGCTCCCCTTCCTTAAGGTCATTTACCCTCGCATTAAAAGCAAAAAGAATTCTTGCGTTATCCGTATCGACTTCGCATAAATTCCTTTCCGTAATATAAAAATCTTTTATTTCGTCCGTAAAAGAGCCGATTAATTCTTTGTTTCTCCCGTCAACTTCAAAAACCGAGCCTCCCCGATTAACCGTAAAATCTATTTCACGCTTATTTTCATTTCCTGCCTTGTCTGTAAGATATATTTGCAAAGTATAGTAATCGTCCGTAAATCTGTCATCGACAAAAATGCTTATTTCATTTCCGTCGAAAAAGTACTCATATTCATCAAGACCGTTCTTCCCTTTTATCTTCACAAATGATTTTTCGAAATCGAGCCATTCATCTGTGGCTTTAATGCTCACGTCCAATTCACCGTTTAAAATCTGCCCTTCAGTAATCCCCTCAATTCTTTCAACCGGTGCAGTATAATCCTGGATATAAACATTGCTTTTATAAGTATTTTCGTTTCCTGCGGCATCTTTTATGCTAATATGAAAACTGTCCTTTCCTTCCTTAAATACATATTCCTTTTTTACTTCACCCTTCATTTTATTGTCGGTTATAATCACGGTTGCTTTTCTTACGCTTTTGGTATACTCTTTGTCGGCATCGGTTATTTCAACTTTTATCTCGGGCGGAACCGTATCTTTTTCTTCAGAGAAAACATGTATGTGTAATAAAAACCAGGCGCTTATAAATGCTGTAAACAATACCGGCACACGTAAACAATTATTTCTTTTCATTTCTCACTCTCCCGGTTATTTTCCTAAGCTTTAAAAGTTTCAAAAAAGCCGATACACTTTTTCTGCAGATTAAGTAATACACAGAAAGAAAAGCCGATATCACTGAAAGTGCAATGAAAATTATTTCGATATAATCAATATTTTTCGCCAAAAAATTCTTCAACATAATCAAGCTCTCCTTTCGCTTCTTTTATTCTTTTAAGAATGCTTTCTTTTTCCTTTTCAAATTCCCTTCCGCCATTCCCTTCATTAAAAAACTTTTCCACGGTTTCGAGCGTATTTCTCATTTCCTCCATGCTTATTCCTTCCCTGTAAAAATCCGCACCGTATAAAAGAATCGAATCCGCATACAGTGAATACACTTCCGTTCTTACAACACTTTCTTTTCCCGAAACATCATTTACTATTTCGTTTAAATCCGAATAATATTTCTCATACATTCCGCCGTCTTTCCCCTCTAAAATCATGGACGGTATTTCCGATAAAAAATGCCCTATTCTCGAATATACATCGCTTTCGTTATCGCAAGCTTTGTCAAACCAGTATGTCGCACGGCGGTAATTTTCATTTTCGTCATCCGTATAATAAAAAAGATACATTCTGCCCAGCGCTTCACTGATTCTTTTATGATCTTCTTTCTTTAGTTTCCCTTCGTCTCTCTCTAGCATTTCTTCAATTTCCTCAGCCTCCGAATGATCAAAAACATAATCGTTTTTAAGCTCATAAAAGAGACGCAGATACCATTCACCCGAAGGTTCCTTTTCTATAAGCTTTATAAGACTTTCTTTCCTTTCACCGGAATCAACGGAATTGCATGCGGCGTTTACCAAAGCTTCATATTCGTTTCTTTTTTCCCTGACTTTTGCGCAAAGAAAAATACCTGTTAGCGAAAGGAAAAATATCACCAGAAAGAAAATATTTTTCTGAACAATTCTCTTTAACTTTTTCACTTCTTTTTCATTCATGGTTTTAATTCTGTTTAAAGCCTTTAACGCAGCTTGTGCACTTTTAAATCTCTCAAACGGATTGTTTTTAAGACACTTGTTTAAAAAGCAGACCATTCCGGGAGAAGGCTCATCTTTTAGAATGTATTTAAGTGTGGCACCCAAAGAAAAAATATCGCCCTGCACACCCGTCTCTTTCCCAAGCAGTTGTTCGGGCGGTGCAAAGCATTTACTGGCCCTCTTATCTGCGGCATTTATTTCATCAAAAGAAAAAGATATACCGAAATCGATTAACTTAATTTCGTTATTCTTTGTAAGCATAATGTTGGAGGGTTTTAAATCACGGTAAAGTATCTTTTTTGAATGAAGAAAGATAAGGCAGTTTAGAATTGTACTGCCTATTTTTATAACTTCGGTTTCAGAAAAACCGCCGTTATTTTTTACATATTCTTCAAGATTGCAACCGTCTATAAAATCCATCACAACGCAGTATGAATTTTCGGTTCTTAATATATCCACTATTCTTGGCAGCGCAGGGTGATTTACATTTTTTAAAACAAAAGCCTCGGCATATCCCGCGTTAAAAAAGGATTTGTCTTTTATGATAATTTCCTTCAACGCAAGGAAAGTCCCGACACGCATATCTTTTACCTTGTAGACTTTTGACATGCCTCCGCTTCCTGTTTCTTCTTCCACCCTGTATCTGCCGATAAGGTCACCTTTTCTAATCATTTTTTCATCCTTTTAAACACACAAAAAACAGTTTTTCGACAGATTAAAATTTTCAAATATTATTGGGAAAAATAAGATATGCCTTCCGATAAAGAAATAATCAAAAAGCGCCACAACTCTTCGTTGTGACGCTAATTTTACTCTTAAATAATTAATTTGTAAATCTTATTCTTCGACAGGATCGTAAGTTTTAAAGAAGATATCTCTCTCGATAATATAAATATCTTTGTGATCGTCTTCCCTGCATGTAAGGAAATCTCCGGGTTTTCCGAGGTAATAGCTTTCCTCGTCCCAGGTTGTAAATACTTTTTCGATCTTTCTTAACTCTTTTGCAAATACGCTCGAAGTATCGTGGTTGATACATGCCTTTGCATGAGAAACAAGATTTAATACTTTGCCTTCGTTCTTAATATGAATTGCAGGTTCGTATTCTCCCTTGAATACATATTTCTGTTCAAGTACCTGATATGTATCAAAGAATTTCTTTTTCCTGATAGGCCATACCTCGCCTTTAAATCCGATGAGAATATAGAAGTCTCCGTCAACTTCAATATCAACGTCGCCTTCGATTGTTCTTATGGTAATCGGAGTGCCGACGGGAAGAATTTCGGACAAATCAACAAAGCCGCGGACAATGGGCTTTTTAACATATTTCTTCATGCCCTCAAGCGATATCTCGTAATCCTTTGCGTAGATAATTTCGCTGTTTGCAAAATATCTGTCGAGTCTGTCACGAAGATATTCATCCATTTCTATTTCGCCGTGATTTCTGACGTATAAATCCTTGTCAATATAACCACCGGATTTTTCCACATGACCGCCGCCCGAACCGATATTTTCGGTTAAGTAATCCGCAAGTTCGTTTGCTTTTACTTCCTTGGTACAGCTTCGAATGGATAATTTATATCCGGCAGGAAGTTCGTTGTAAACAACAGAAACTTTTACTTTGTCTACCTGAAGAGCAAGGTCGTTTATAAATCCTAAAATATTCGGATCGCAGGGCTCCGAATATACTATTAAGTATTCGTATGTTTCATTGAAATCATAATGTATCAGTGCCTGTCCCGCGATTTTTAATTCGGGAAGCGAAATATTTGAGTTCGTAAAAGATTTTACCAGCGATTTTGAATATTTTACGGAGTCAATCATATCTCGGTCAAGAGGGTGACTGACTTCCATGAAGTTGCCGGTATCGGTCATAAGTCCGTAGTAAAAAGCAGTACCGAGTTTTAAATTGTCATCGATGAAAAAGCCTTCCTTCATCATCAGTGACCATATAAGTGTCGAGCAGCTGCCAAGGTAAGGTGCGACTTCTCTGTAATCTCCGACACCTGTTCCCTGATGATGGTCAATGATTGCTATCTTTGATGCTGTAAGATTGCTTACATTACCCTCTCCGTGCTGACAGTCTACGGTTATTAAAAGCGCATCGCCGAAATCCGTATCTTTCTCGACATATTCAATCGGTATTCCGCATTCTTCAATCATAAGAACCAGATTGGATTTCTGAATTTTACTTCTTCCGCTGTATACAATTTTTACGTCCTTTCCTTCGTGAGAAGTAAAATAAACGTAGAGTCCGAAAGCTGATGCAAGTGCATCGGGATCCGGATTGTCATGCGGCTGAATAATAATATTGTCGTATTCTAACAGTTGTGAAAGTATCATTTTTTCTCCAATCCAAGTCTTTTCATCATTTCAAGATTCATCTCATCCACAACATTCTGCGGTCCGACGATCTTTGCGCCTTCACCCAGTCCGAAAACCCATCCGAAAAACTGTTTGCTGACATTTACGTTTTCGATTACCAGGAATTTTTTAGCGCCTGTTTTGACTATATTTACGTCCTTGCCGAACTTGTCGATAACGACACCGGAAAGTTCGTTGTCAAACTCCATTTTTACTCTTTCTGTGCGGCCTGCATACATTCCGAAAACTCTTCCCGAATATTCGGAAATATTAATCTTTTTAAATTCAGATCCGCCTTCTCTTCTTGCTTCCACAAGACTCATTTTATTCATCTTGTCTACTCTGAAATGCTTTATCTTTTCATCCTGCGAATCGTAGGCAACAAGATAATAATTTTCATCATTCCAGATTAAAGCCCACGGAGATACATAGTAAAATTCTCCGTCTCTTTTATACTCGATTTCTTTTTTAGGATTGTAATTAAAATATCTGAATCTTATCTGGCTGTTCTCGGCTATCGCTGAGTGAATCATATCGACATTGATGTAAATACTTTCATTCATCGTCTTTACTCTGTCACCGACCACAACCTGTCTTTCAAGCTTACCTGCATTGTAGGCACTCGTTAAACTCTCAAGCTTTTTAATCAGCGCCTTGGACTTTTTATCCGTGATAAATTTCGAAGCCGAAACCGAATCAACAAGAAGTTTTAATTCCGCAAGTTCAAAGGTTCTCTCACCCAAAAAATAACCATAGTATCTTCCGGAATCATCACCGATTACATCATAACCGAGTTCGCGAAGCGCTTCGAGATCCGAATAAACACTTTTTCTTTCCGCAGATATATCGTTGCTTTCAAGCTCGGTAATAATCTGGGACATGGTCAGAGAATGATCTTCATCCGTCAGCCTTTCCAATATCTTAATCAGATAAATCAGTTTGAATTTCTGATTGTTTCCTTTTGCCATAATTATCCCCTCATAAAAGATTTATTCGGATTGTTTCTCCTCACCGTTTCCGTTGTCAAACTGCTTGGATATTTCCTGAGGAAGCTCATCCAGAGGCTCGGACTTCGGTCTTGCGGTATAAAATCCCTGAATATAATCAACGCCGTATCCTGTAACGGCCTTTAATTCTTCTTCGGTTTCAACACCCTCACCTACAACTCTCATGTCGTTTAATTTTGCAAACTCGATGATGTTGTTGATAAAGAGCTGCTTGTTGGAATCTCTGCTTATATCCTTAATCAGAAATCTGTCGATTTTTACGATGTTGGGAGTATATCGTAAAAGATTCTGAATGTTACTCTGTCCCGAACCGTAATCGTCTACCGCCAGCTGTCCGCTCATATCGTCAACGGTTAAAGTTTTAATCTTAAAAAGTTCACCGTCGGAAATCGAATTCTGCTCGGTTATCTCGAATACGCAGTACTTAATGTATTCTTTGTATTTATCCGTAAAGAGTTTAAAGTCTTCGTCATTAAGGAAATGACCGGGAATACTGTTAATGAAAAGTCTTCTGCCTTTAAACTTGTCAAAATGCTTTACGTAGTAATCCATTATTCCGAAAAGTGTCATCTTTTCGAGCTCATAAAGCTTCTTGTATTTTGCTGCAGCCTGCAATAAAACAAGTGGTGAAATATCCACTCCGCCCGATGTTCTCATCAGTGCTTCGTATGCGTAGATTTCGCCTGTTGCCGCATCTACTATGGGCTGGAAGTGATACGTTAAAAGTTTCTTGTTTAAAACAAGCATCAAATCGTCGTAGTGATCTTTTGAATCTTCGGAAAGTGCATCTTCAAGATAATTCTTTCTCTTGTCATGAAGAATGTTAAGATACAGTTCGCCGTATGCAAGTCTCATCACCGAACGAAGGTCTGAATCCCAGCCTTTGGGTTCGATTGTATATCCCACATTAAGTTCGAGATCGTAATCCTTGTACTTGGCGGGATTTTTGTTTTCAACCGATTCAATAAGAGCGTTTACTTCATCGTTGATAATATTCCTTGCGTTTTCGGGATCGTTAAAGTCTCCTGTATAATCAACGACGGCAAATTCATCGTCCGATATACGCGCAATGAATTTCTTTCTGCCCGTATTCCTGGAAAATGCTCTTGCGATAAGTCCCGCTACATCCTCTATTTCACTTACGCCGTAGTTCTCATAAATGTATTTGTATTTATCCAGTTTAAAGATTGCCATGGCAAATGCGGAAAGATGATTTTCTGTTTTGCCGGTAAATTCGTTAAACCATTTTTCAAGTCCCTTAAGGTTTGAAATCTGTGTCATCGGATCGAGGAATGCAGCCTGTTCAAGTTCCATCTGCATGCCCTTCTGAATCATTCTTGTGTAGATGGTTCCGAATGAAAGGTTTAACGCTCTTGACATTCTGTTTACACGGTTTGCCATGTATCCGATGTCACTTGTCTTGTAGAAGTACAGTCCGTACTGATAGTCTTCAACATAGAGTGAATTAACTACAAATACTGTTTCATCCTTAAGCCATTCTTCCGCATCGGGAACAATCATTTTAAGATCGTCTTCCATGAGTCCGAACTCTTCCTTGCTTTCGGAAGAAAGGATGATGTACTCATTGGGATGTTCTATATCAAGATTGCTCTGGTACATAATGTTAAGCGATTCAAAAAGCATCGATCTGATACATAAATATGATTTGTCGCCCAAGTTGTAATTAACCAGTGCATCAAGCATTTCGGGAAGGTTTTCGCACATGAGGAATTTATCCGCACCCGCAAAAACATAGGATTCATGCGATGAGAAATCTCTGTTGATTCTCATGCATTCAGCCATCCTTTCTCTGTAATCCGAGAAGTCTTCTTCACTCGGACATCCGCATGATTCGTTGTAAATAACCTTGTAAGGAATTTTTACGATTCTTTTTTCTGCCTTACCGCTGAAAATTTCGCGAAGAATATTTGCACAGGCTAAAGCTTCACCCTCGATATTTCGTCTGACCGTAGTGATATTGGGAATGAAATATTTACCTTCTTCAATACCGTCATAACCGGTAACTATAACATCTTCGGGAACCTTGTATCCGATCTTTTTAAGTTTCGTGCAGACAGCAATAGCCATAATGTCGTTAGCGCAGAAAATCGCTTCTGGCGGCTTCTTTCTGTCACGGATAATTCTGTCGATTTCCTCGCATGCGGTAGTATCTTTAAACTCTCCGTATCCGACCATACTGTCGTCAAAGTTGATGTTTTCATCGCCGAGAGCTTTCTTGTAGCATGCAAGTCTGTCAAGCGTATCAGGGTCCCATCTGTATCCGCCCATAAAGAACGTATCTTTTGCGCCGTGGTCCCTGATTACGTGTCTTATAAGATTTTTGTAAGAGGTTTTGTAATCGTCCGAAACGCAGAAACATCCCTCGTTTTCGGAATTGATTAAAATCACCGGAACATTCTTTTCCTTAGCCTTGGAAATAAGTTCCAAGCCGCTCTGCTTGTTGGCAAGTCCTCTGTCGAAAATAATCAGACAGTCTAAAATATCATAGTTAATGATATTGTAAACGCTGGATGCTCCCGAATCATAAATACTGCCGTCGTAAACACTTAAAAGACTGTTAAAAACAATCAGTTTGAAATTTTCCCTGACTATTTCCTCGTTAAGCATTTTGACAAAATCGGACTTATATCCCGTATGAACTGCCGATATGCACAAACCGATAATTTTTTTCTTTCCTATCATTGCAAAACCTCAATACAAAACACATTTGTACGTTAACTACTAAACATTGTAATAAAGGTCAAATTCTGCAGGATGAGGTATCTTGTTGATGCCTGCACATTCAGCCTTTTTAACCTTTATGAAATTATCAATAAGTTCAGCGGGGAATACATCGCCGGCCTTAAGATAATCATTGTCTTTTGCGAGAGCATCAAGTGCTTCGTCCAAAGATTTGGGAAGACCCGTGAGTTTTGCCTTTTCTTCCTCGGGAAGATTGAAAAGATTGCAATCATAAGGACCCCATCCGTTTGCGTGAGGATCAATCTTGTTTAATACTCCGTCGATACCTGCCATAAGAATAGCTGCGTATGCAAAATAAGGATTGCATGTCGCATCGGGGTTTCTTAATTCAAATCTTCTTAATTCCGGAGCCTTTGCATAAGCGGGAATTCTTATAACCGCGCTTCTGTTACTTGTTGCATATCCTACAGTTACGGGTGCTTCAAATCCGGGTGTAAGTCTCTTAAAAGAATTAGTCGAAGGATTTGTGATTGCGCATAAAGAAGCGATATGTTTTAAAATACCGCCCATAAAATAATGAGCCGTTTCGCTTAAGTGCGAATAGCCGTTGTCATCGGAAAATACAGGCTCGCCGCCTTTTAAAAGAAGCATGTGAACATGCATTCCGCTTCCTGCCTCGCCGTATACGGGCTTGGGCATAAATGTTGCGGAAAGGCCGTATCTTGCAGCCACGTTTCTGATGATGTATTTAATTAAAACCGTTGCATCGGCCATCTTGGAAAGTTCGCCGAGCTTGGGTTCAATTTCAAACTGTCCTGCGGCACCTACTTCGGGATGATGATATTTAACAGGTATTCCTGCTTTTTCAATCTCAAGCACCATTTCGCTTCTTGCTTCAAAGCTTGTGTCCTGAGGCTTTGCGATATGATATGCCTTCTGTTCCCTGATGACATTTCCCTGGCCTTCGTAAGCGCCGTTCCAGGGTGCCTGTGCCATATCGATTTCATAAGAAACCGCATTGTGTGATACTTCCCATGTGACTTCGTCAAAAAGATAAAATTCAAATTCGGGAAGAATCTTCATTGTATCGGCTATACCGGTACTCTTTAAATACTCGATTGCCGAATTGATGATGTTTCTCGGATACTGCTTAAGCGGTCTGTTGTTGGGGTAATCGATTATCATTGCGTTACCCGTCATTGAAATGGTCGGAATATCACAGAAAGGATCGATGAATGCCGTATCCGGATCCGGGATAAAGACCATGTCGGATTTTTCTACCACTGCATAACCATAGTTGGATGCGTCAAATCCGATTCCGTTTTTCATAATACTCTCATCAAAGCCCGAAGCCGGAATGGTAACGTGGCGGTAATTTCCGTTGATATCCACCATCTTAAAATCGACCATATCGATTCCGTTCTCTTTGATCATGTTAATGACGTCATTAACAGTTTTGCCCATATGTAACCTCCCTTAATATATAAAAATCTTCCTTTGATTTTCTTTACAGATTAGTGTATTCTCCGTATTCGCAGCCTACGTTTTTGGCTTCGATTACGTCGATAAGTTCAAGACCCTCCCTCTTTTTCTCATAGAGTTTAAGTATTGCTTTGCCGGTACCGCCGTTCCAGAGTCTGTTATGCTTTTTCGTTCCGTCGGGCGCAACGTAATTAACAAAAAGCATTTCTTTCTTCGGACATACAACGTTTATCTGCAGAAGGCTCTTTTTATTCTCCAACCATACCTTCCAGATAACCTTATCCATTGTTTCGTTGCAGGTAAATCTCTGTCTCGCCAAAGTCCAGGGCTTTGAGAAATTGTAATCGTATTCCCTGCCTTCGTAGAAAAGACCTCCTAAAAGTTTGCCGTCCAAAGCAATTCCGAATACTCTCGGTCTTCCACCGCCTACGTCAAAAACACTGTTCGTGAGCGTCTGTTTTTTGACTCTTGAGTATAGATTGTTTGAGGAAAGCCATAACCAGGGTGATGTGAAATCCCTGCCCCAGTTCTTGTCGGCATATCCGTAACATTTATCGGGAATAACATTGTATTCCCTGCCGTTAAACTTAATGGTTCCGCTGTATTTTGTCTTCATACCTTCGGCGTGCCAGTACATATCAAATGCCTGAAGTTCACGCATTATCTTTCCTGCACCGTAACCGACATTGTATGAAATCTGTTTTTCGATTTTAATCTTCCATTCGATTTCGCCTGCATCACACATCCATTCGGGATGGCGTGCGGCACCGCCCTTGGATACCTTTACGATACCACAAGTCTCGTTTTCACTTAAAAAGCAGTTGCCCGCTTTGATTATAAAAGGAGTTCCGGGTCTGATAATGACCTTTTTGACGCCGTAGAATCTGTGAAGCTGAACATGCTCTTCGCCCCAGCAGCCGGCCTTGATCATGACATAGGAGGGTTTCTCGTTTTTGCTTCCCCCGCCCTGAGTCTGACCGAACACGGGATATTTCTTCCCGTACTTTGGATTGATTACAAAAAACTCAATAAAAAATGCTTTCTCTTCGCCTGTTGCCGCATCTACTGCGGTAAGTGAATGCCACCACCAGTCATATCCCTTTTTCCCAAAGGATTTGTTTAACATGAGGGCATCCCTTTTTTCGTCATGAATATTGAACATTTTAAAACCTCCCGCATACATCAAAATTATAACATATTTTAAAGTAGATTTTAACTATAAAATATAATATATAAGCGGATGGACAAACTTTTTTAAAAATCAAAAAATGACCGGCATTTCCGTGATTTCCACTTCATTTCGGTCATTTTCCGTCTCTTTTTGTTCAAATTAAAATTAAATTGTGATTTAACTTTTAGTGTATTTGTTTTAACTCAAGGCTTTTACGCTTATTCCATCTCTCCAAGGCCTTCATTGATACCAAGGATAACAATACCTACGATAACTGCGATAACGCAAGCGTACTGGCTGGCTTTAAGCTTCTCTTTTAAGAAGATTCTTGAAAGAATTACGGATACGATACAGTATGATGCAATCATCGGAGCAGCCAGCATAGGCTTTGATGCCATTGCAAATACATAAAAGATCTGTCCGAATTCCTCAAAGCATGCAGCAGAACCCTTGGTTCGAAGTTCCTTTAATGCGAAAGGATTGTATGCCTTTTTGGTTTTGATAAGCATAAAGATATAACAAACGATACCTGCAAGAAGGAATGTAAGTCCGTAAAGAATAAGTACGTCAATTTCTCCGAGTCCCAAGCCTGTCTCTTCATCAAGAATGATTCCGTCTGCAGCGGTTCCTATTGTATCAAACAGACAGTAAATAATCGGGAAAAGTAAAGCAAGCGCTCCGAACTGATATTTTCTGTTCTTTTTCTTTTCATCGTCGGACGCAGCAACTTCGTTTGCTTCTTTTCTGGAAAGTCTGTTTTCAACGATTGCAAGCGCTACTACGCCGGCAATAATGATAACTGTACCGATAATGTTTAATATTGAAAAGTCTCCGAGATCGTCGTTAATGGTTCCGGTTATAAGGAAGAATATCATCATTGCAATCATTGAAAATGCACCTGATGCATTCTGAATCGGAGAAATAATCGATACTTCAAGATATCTTAATCCCGCATATCCCACTACCATTGAGATAATGTATGCAAGCGATGCGGGTGTGTACTTAACGGCGTTTACTATAAGGCTCTTAACATTAAATCCGCTCTCTGAAAACGGAAGCAGGATAAGTGCAACAACACCCATTACCAGACCTACCCATACTGCAATTTTCAAATGGGAATGTTTATCTGTTTCATCAGTTCCCATTTTATAAAACAGATCGGCGCATCCCCAGCCGATTGTTGCAATTAATGCAAAAATAAACCAGCTCATTTCAAGTCTCCTTTTTTAAGTAATTATCTCATTTATTCATTTTCCTGTGCTGCCACAAGATTTGAAATCCATATTCCTTTTTTAATCATTATATAACCCACAATAACCTTGATAAAATCAAGCGCCTGTACAGTTATGAAGATTCCGTAGATATGCATATTGGTATAATGCGATAAAAGAAATGCTGCGCTTGCACAGACGGTCCATGAAAATACCGAATCGAATATAAAGGTAATTACGGTCTTTCCGCCCGAACGAAGCGTAAAATACATCGAATTTAAGAATCCCTGCAAAGGGAAGAACGATGCATTTATGATAATAAACATCGTCGCCATTTTCTTGGACGATTCGGTTGTATCGTAAAGAGTCGGAAACCATCCTGAAAGTCCGATAAGTGCAGCGGTTAATGCAAGACAAGCAATCGCCGTAAACCACATGAGCGTAACGGATGAGTCCTTGGCTTTTTTGAATTCTCCCGCACCGAGCATCTGTCCGATAACAATACCTACCGCATTACCGAGAGCAATGAATACTACATTAAGGAGGTTACAGATGGCGTTGGAAATATTCATTCCCGCAAGCACGTCAAGACCTCTTCTCGAGTAGCAGGTGGTCATAAAAGCAATAGCGCCCGCCCAGAGAAATTCGTTTAACATGATGGGTACGCTTTTTCTTAAAATCGGCTTTATCATCGCCGTATTCTGTATGAAAAGTGTTTTATATAGTCCCTTTAAGAATATATGTTTTTTGCTTCGTAAATGCGCCCAGACAACCAGTACTGCAAACTCTGCCACTCTCGCAAGAACGGTTGCATACGCAGCACCTGCCACGCCGAGCTTCGGAAATCCGAACTTACCAAAGATAAGTAAATAGTTAAACACAACATCCACAGCCACGGATATAATACCCGCAACCATAGGTTTGAAGCTCTCGTCGGTCTCCCTTAAACTCGTTGCATAAACCTGTGTAAGCACGATAAAAGGAATGCCCATGAGCATTATTTTTAAATAATCTTTTGCGTGAGAAAGCGTTAATGCAGCATCGATTTCTTCAGACTGGCCTTTCATGTAAAGACCAAGCAGGAAATTATCGAAATTAAAGAATATTACTATTCCCAAAAGGCCGCAGATGATCGCCATCCAGAATTTCAATCTGAATACGTCCTGTACGCCTTTAATATCTCCGTTGCCGTAATACTGTGCTCCGTAAATTCCCGGCCCCGAAAGCGCTCCGAAAAGTGCGAGCCAGAAAACAAACATAAGCTGTCCCGCTATCGAGACAGCAACTATTGCTTCCGTGCCAAGACTTCCGACCATTAAGTTGTCGACAAGTCCGACCGCATTACCGATTCCGTTCTGGATCATAATGGGAATCGCAAGGAGGCATGTTTTCTTAAATAAATCTTTATCTATCCTAGTTTTTAATTCCATTCTTCCTTAATAATCTATAGTAAAATTCAAAGTTAATGTTTTAAGCCGTGCCCGACTATTTTATCATACCTGATATAAATATTTCCAGTCCTATTCCGATAAGAATTATTCCGCCGAGTATCTGTGCCTTGGTTGATAATCTGTCTCCGACTTTCCTGCCGATGAAAATTCCCGCCATGCTTATCACAAAAGTTACGGCAGAAATGATTCCTGCGCATAAAAGAGCCGAAAGAATTCCGTACTCTGCAATCGTAAAACCTGCTGAGAGCGCATCTATCGAAGTTGCAATTCCCTGAACGATTAAAAGTCTTACCGTAAGTACTCCTGTGGCCTCTTCTTTGTCTTTGTTTTTAACGGCTTCGACAATCATTTTAATACCGATAAATCCTAAAAGAATCAGTGCAATCCAGGGAATGAATTTTTCAAATATCTTAAAATATTTAATGATCGTGTGAACGCAGAGCCACCCTATCAAAGGCATTGCAGCCTGAAAGAAAGCAAATGTTCCGGCAATCGAAAGTGATTTGCCCGCTTTCATTTTAGGCTCGTTTAGTCCGTTTGCAATCGATACCGAGAAAGCATCCATCGCAAGCCCGATGCCTAACAATATGCTGTTTACAATTAAAACTGCAAATTCGTTCATTTAAAAAATACTCTTATTGCCAACAATAGGCGCGGGAGGTATTTCTCCCGCGCCCTTCTTTTATGATAAAAACTTTTAACTTACATTCCGGATGAATAGTTCGGTGCTTCCTTGGTGATATGAATATCGTGAGGATGACTTTCTTTTAAAGATGCTGCGGAAATCTTAACGAATTTTCCGTTTGTCTTAAGTTCCTCAATGGAAGCTGTACCGCAGTAACCCATACCGCTTCTTAAACCGCCGATAAGCTGGAATACGGTATCTTCGAGTCTGCCCTTGTATGCTACTCTTCCTTCAACGCCTTCAGGAACAAGCTTCTTGGCATCGGTCTGGAAGTATCTGTCTTTTGAACCGTTTTCCATAGCTGCGATGGAACCCATGCCTCTGTAAACCTTGAACTTTCTTCCCTGGAAGATTTCATATTCGCCGGGAGCTTCGTCACAGCCTGCAAACATTGAACCCATCATACATACGTTAGCGCCTGCTGCAATAGCCTTGGTCATATCGCCCGAATACTTGATACCGCCGTCTGCGATAATGGGTATTCCATATGTCTTGGCAACATCGTAGCAGTCCATAATGGCTGTAATCTGAGGAACACCGATACCTGATACGACACGTGTTGTACAGATGGATCCGGGTCCGATACCAACCTTAACGCAGTCTGCGCCGGATTCGATTAATGCCTTGCATGCTTCGCCTGTTGCTACGTTACCTGCAATAACCTGAAGATCGGGATAGTTCTCTTTTATCATTCTTAAGCACTTAAGAACGTTTTCTGAATGTCCGTGAGCGGAATCAAGTACTACAACGTCTACTTTAGCGCTTACAAGTTCTTTTACTCTGTCAAGAACATTGGCTGTGATTCCTACACCTGCGCCGCAGAGAAGTCTTCCCTGTTCGTCTTTCGCGGATAAAGGATATTTAATTGTCTTTTCTATATCTTTTATGGTAATGAGTCCGACAAGATTGTAATTGTCATCTACAATCGGAAGTTTCTCTTTACGAGCCTTGGCAAGAATATTCTTGGCTTCATCAAGAGTAATGCCTTCCTTGGCTGTTACAAGGCCTTCGCTGGTCATGGACTCTTTGATTTTCTTGGTCATGTCGGTTTCAAACTTAAGGTCACGGTTTGTGATGATACCGACTAATTTTTTATTTTCCGTAATGGGTACGCCTGAAATTTTAAATTTGCTCATCAAAGCATCCGCATCAGCGAGTGTATGCTCGGGTGAAAGTGAAAACGGATCGGTAATAACTCCGTTCTCGGATCTTTTTACCTTGTCGACTTCTTCAGCCTGTTCTTCAATAGACATGTTCTTGTGAATAATACCTATACCGCCCTGACGTGCCATTGCAATTGCCATACGGCTTTCGGTAACGGTATCCATTCCCGCACTCATCATGGGAATGTTCAGTTTGATGGTCTTGGTAAGATACGTGGAAATATCCACCTGGTTAGGTATAACCTGTGAATAACCGGGAATCAGTAAGACATCATCAAAAGTAATTCCTTCCTTGACTATTGTACCCATTACAAATCCTCCTTATTTATATATATTTATGTTTTAGCATATTACGATTTTTTGACCTTCTGAGGATAAAATCTGACGATGGGCGCCATAAAATCATCGTTTAACGAAACGAGAATTTTTCTTTTGCCGTTGTACCAGAGTTCGTAAACCCTGGTTTCGTCAGTATCTTCTCCTGCGCTGTAATCGGAAACCGCAGCCTGTCTGTTGGCATAGCCTCTTAAAGCATCACTGCCCTTTACGGCTAAGATTTCCATTTTATTTAAATCAATCGTATCAACCTGTTTTCTTGAGTTGGTATTGTAAATTCTGTCGATTCTTATCTCTTTGTCAATATATGTGTACTCGTATTCTACGGACATTCTCCTAAAATAAACGAAGAAAGAAGCAAGTCCGCCGCCCACGATAGCGATAATAAAAAAGGGGCTCACCAAAATCGCCGCCGGCAGCGCAAGGACTGCCACAACCAAAAATGTGTACCCCAACACTTTATTTAAAACATTGTCACGCTGCTTAATAAGCAGTTCTTTCATGGTTTCGCTCATTTTTTACCTCGTGCAAACTGAGTGCCCACTAGTCACTTTTCTGTCTCAAAAATAAAAATATTAGACATATTCTATAATATTTGAGATTTTCTTTCAAGCCCTATATTGCTTTTTATTTGTAACTTTTTTAAAATATTATTGTTGCAGGGCTTTTTAAGGCTCGGCCGTTGTATTTTCGGAGGGCGCAATGCTTTTTAACTCATATATTTTCATACTAATATTTATTCCTTTGTGCCTTTGGGGATACTTTCTTTTAAACTCTTTTAAGCGCTACATTCCGGCGCAGTGCGTGCTATTTGGAATGTCGCTCTGGTTTTACGGATACTTCAATTACCGTTATCTCCTTATAATAATAGCCAGCATACTGATTAATTACGGAATATATATTTCTATAGGGAAACTTCGCGATAAAAACAAAAGCGCCAAGGCTCTGATGATCTTAGGCGTTGCGGTAAACCTCGGAATCCTCGGTTTCTTTAAATATACAGACTTCTTCCTTACAACAGTCAACCAGGTATTTAAGAGCAATATTCCGCTTCTTAGAATCGTTCTGCCGCTTGGTATAAGCTTCTTCACCTTCCAGCAGATTTCCTTTATCGTCGATGCTTACAAGGGCAATGTGGGCAAATACAAGTTCATATACTATGCTTCATTCGTGGCATTCTTCCCGCAGTTAATTGCAGGCCCCATCGTAACCCACGACGAACTCATCACTCAGTTTACCGACGAATCCAAAAAGAAGTTTAATTTCGACAACCTCGTAAAAGGTATATTCCTCTTTACAATAGGTTTATCCAAAAAGGTGCTTATTGCGGATGTTTTAGGAGCTGTTGTCAATTACGGATATGTTGCTCCCGAAAGACTTAATTCAGGCTCCGCATGGATAGTAATTCTTGCATACACACTTCAGATTTATTTCGACTTCTCAGGCTACTGCGATATGGCTGTGGGCCTTGGAAAGATGTTTAACATAGACATTCCGTTTAACTTTAATTCGCCCTATCTTTCGACTTCGATTACCGAATTCTGGGACAGATGGCATATGACTTTAACACGCTTTTTCACAAAGTATGTCTACATTCCTTTAGGCGGTAACAGAAAAGGCCTTGCCCGCACATGCTTAAATATCTTTATCGTATTTCTTTTAAGCGGTTTCTGGCACGGCGCAGGCTGGACATTCATCCTCTGGGGCGTATTACACGGTATCTTCAGTATTATTACAAGACTCTTTAAAAAGCAGGATAAGATCCATATCAAACCTATAGGGCTTATCATTACTTTTATATTTGTAAACATTACATGGGTATTCTTCAGGGCTGAAAGCATTCCCGTTGCACTTGATATTTTAAAAACCGCTTTCTCCTTTAAATTTGCGCCCATTGATCCGATTATATTAAATGCTTTCCGTACTCCGGAACTCGTGCAGCTTTTGGCCTTTGCGGATATCGAGGAAAAACTTCCTAATATTATCCCTATTGGCTTTATGCTTGTATCGACCGCAATTGCGTTTATACCTTTTAACTCCAAAAAGATGTTTGAGAAATTTAAGCCGAATGCACTTACTCTCATCTTTACAATCCTCTTCTTTATATGGAGTTTCTTATCGTTAAGCGGCGTGAGTACGTTCCTTTACTTTAACTTTTAGGAGATTTGAAAATGAAAAAAGGCAGAAACTTTTTCATAATCTTCATATCGGTATTTTTAGTAACTGTGCTTCTTTTAGGAGCACTGGTTATTTACGTTGATCCGTATTTCCATTATCATGCTCCGATTGCAGGCAAAAACTATATCTTAAAAGAGCAGAGATATCTTAATGACGGCATCGTAAAGAACTTTGATTATAACGCAATGATTGTCGGCAGTTCGATGACCGAAACCATGAGGCCTTCAGTAATGGATTCACTCTTTGGCACAAAAGGAATCAAGGTTCCTTTCTCGGGCGGAAGTTTCCGTGAAGTAGGTGACCTTGAAAGAGTTGCGCTTTCTCACAATTCAAATATAAAAATGGTTGTCCGCGGCCTTGACTGCATCAGATTTTTCGATGAAAAAGATGCGAGGGATTACGAAGAGGATTCATATCCTACATACCTTTACGACAACAATTATTTAAACGACGTAAAATATATCTTCAGCAAAAACGCTATTATCGATTCCGGTCTTATCTTAATTCAGAGAGGCGCTGCTGCCACTCCTTCGTCATTTGATACATATTCAAACTGGAGTAACGATTTTAAATACGGAAAAGAAGCTGTGCTTAATCATTACAACAGAGATGAAGTCGAGGTTGCGGAAGTTCAGAAAGAATTAACCGAAGCCGAAAAGAAAACCATTTATGAAAACATCACACAGAATGTAACCTCAATCGCGGATGATTATCCCGATACAGAGTTTTATATTTACTATACGCCTTACAGTGTTTATTATCTTGATTATTTCAAACAAACAGGTGTGTTAAACAAACAGATTGAGGCTGAGAAATATATCACCTCACTCTTACTTGAGCATAAGAACATTCATGTTTTCTCTTTCTATATGAAACATGAACTGATTGAAAATCCTGATTATTATAAAGATTTGGCCCACCACAGCCAGGATGCTTCGGATATGATTCTTAACTGGCTCTACGAAGGCGAGGGTGAGCTTACAAAGGATAATTACGAAGAGTATTACGACGATTTATTCGACTACTATTCTTCATTTGACTTTGATTCACTGTTTTAAAAATTGCTCATAAAAGAACCGGTCTGAAATTCAGACCGGTTTATTTTTTATTCTGGTTTTTTGTTGCCTTTTATTTTCTTAAAATGTTCTTTTATCTTAGTTTCGTATCCGAGATCTCCGGGCTTATAAAAGCTTAAGTCCTTTAATTCGTACGGCAGATACTGTTCCTTCACGTAGTGGTTCTCATACAGATGAGGATACTTATACTCAACACCGTGTCCGAACTCTGCTGCGCCCGGATAATGTGCATCTCTTAAATGCGGAGGTATCGGCTGGTTGCCTGTCTCTGCCACGACTTTGTGTGCTTCTTCCAAAGCTACCGTGCAGGAATTTGATTTAGGCGCACATGCAAGATAAATTGCCGCGTGAGAAAGAATAAGTTCAGCTTCGGGAAGGCCGACTCTTTCAACCGCAAGGGAAGCATTGGTTGCAACAACCAGTCCCATAGGGTCTGCGTTTCCGACATCTTCGGAAGCAAAAATCATCATACGTCTTGCAATAAATGTAACGCTCTCGCCCGCCTCAAGCATTCTGACTAAGTAATACTCTGCGGCATCGGGATCTGAGCCTCGCATACTTTTTATAAACGCGGAAATTGTATCGTAATGATTGTCTCCGTCTTTATCATATTTAAGAGTTCTTTTCTGAACACATTCGCCTGCCACGTCAAGCGTGATGTGAATCTTGCCGTCTTCGCCTCTCGGCGTGGTCATAACAGCCAGTTCAATGCCGTTTAAGGCCACTCTCGCATCTCCGTCGGCCACATCTGCCAGAAACTCCACGGCCTCATCATCTATCACTGCATTCATTGCGCCAAGGCCTCTCTCGGAGTCGGTAATCGCCGTTAAAATAAGCGATTTTATATTCTCCTTTGACAAAGGAGAGAGTCTGAAAATATTAGATCTCGAAACTAACGCCTTATTAACCTCAAAGAAAGGATTCTCCGTAGTCGCACCGATTAATGTAATCGTACCGTCTTCAACGTAAGGCAGAAGGAAATCCTGCTGGGCTTTGTTGAATCTGTGTATCTCATCGATAAAAAGAATCGTTTTTCGCCCCGTAAACGCAAGTTCTTTTTTAGCCCCTTCAACTACCTCTTCCATATCTTTCTTGCCCGATATGGTTGCGTTAAGCTGCTTAAACTCAGCCTGTGTTGTATTGGCGATAACTTTCGCAAGCGTGGTCTTACCGCATCCCGGAGGACCGTAAAAAATAAGCGAACCTATACGGTCTGCTTCTATCGCTCTTCGAAGCATTTTGCCCTCGCCTAAAATGTCTTCCTGACCTACAACCTCATCAATGGTTCTCGGGCGCATCTTACCTGCAAGGGGAGCTTCTTTTTTAAGATTCTGTTCTTTGGCAAATTCAAAAATATCCATAAGTATGCTTATTTAAACTGATTCTGTGAAGCATCGTACTTAAAACCCACAGATTCAAGTCTGCTTTTTATATCGTTAATATCCACGTCCAGTCCGTCAGCCAGGGCGTCGAGGCTGTCGTATTCATCACGCAGTTTCATGTTTACAAAACTAAGTAAAATAAAAGGATCTTCAGGTATCATAAATATACACTTTCATTTATAAATAATTGACGGTAATCATAAAAGAATCTAGCCTTTGCCCTGATTCTCCAATATTTTTTTCTTAAAATAATCGCCACGCTCCGCGAAGTTTTTAAAATATCCGTAGCTTGCAGCCGCAGGGGAAAGTACCACGGCATCGCCGGAGTCCGCATATTTTAAAACAACTTCCAGTGCTTCGTCTATATCCTTGACCTTTTTGCAGTTAAAAGGTCTTTCTGCTTCTTCGTAGATTCTCTCGCCCGTAGCGTATGCACAAAGGAATATGATGTCTCTCGCTTCTTTTATGAACTTAATCAGTTCCTCGTAGCCTATGCCTCTGTCCATACCGCCGATAATTGCAATTTTAATGTTCGGAATACTCTTGCAGGCATTGATTGTTGCAAGAGGGATTGTCGAAATCGAATCATCGTAATAATCGATGCCGTCGACATTTCCGATAAACTCTAATCTGTGCGGAAGTCCTTCGAATTTTTCAATCTCCGTGATTGTATCATCCTCGTTTAATTTAAGCCCGCTGACACAGACTTTCTTAACAAATTCGGCGTTCCACTGATTATGCTGGCCGAGGATTTTTAAATCATATTTATGCTCTTCGAATTCGGGGATTCTGTATTCAAGACCGCGCATGTTAAGTCTCGGTACGCTTTCGCCCACGAATATTTTATCGCCCGGAACCTGGTACTTGCCGATGTTCATTTTGGCAAGCGCATATTTTTCGAATGTTTTGTAATAATCCAGGTGTTCTTCGTAGAGATTTAAAAATACGGCAAAGTGAGGCGATACGCGTACGTTGTTAAGCTGATGACAGCTCATCTCCATTACCGCGATTGCCTGCGAATCCGAGGCCATTTCCTCATAATAATCCAGGCAGGGAATACCGATATTTCCTACCAGAACCACTCTGTTTGAAATAAGATTTGAAAGTACGTGATAAAGCATACTGGTCGTGGTACTCTTGCCCTTAGTACCTGTAATGCCTATCACACGATCTCTGAACTCCTCTAGGAAAAGTTCGGTCTGTGAAGTGAATTTTTCATCGGGATAGTCTCCGGGAATGCCGGGACTTTTTATGATAAAATCGTATCCTTCTTCATTTAATTCTTCGGGCTTTCCTTCGAATACTTCTATCTTTGAAGGTTTGCAGAATTTTTTAAGAAAACCTTCTGTGGATTTGCCCTCTATACCGTAGCCCCAGATGAGTACGGATTTGTTATCAAATTTCTCGGTTATGCTCATTTCTTTTATCCGTCTTTACGAAAGTTTTTTGGGTACGCTCTCAATAGCATATATGACTTCGTCAAGTGAAACCAGATCATCCAGAAGATCGGCTCCCGAATCACTTCCGTTTATGGGAAAGATGGCTTCGATTCCGATATGATCCATACGTCCGCTTCTTGAAGATACAACCATAAAATTCTTAGCCTTAAAATCTTTTTCAAGTATCTTAAGGAAGGAATTTACTTTATTTTCATCTCTTAATTCAATGTATATTTCAACATTTTTTCTGCGTTCTTTTTTATCATTTTCAAGTGTGTATAAAACCGATGTTGCTATAAGAACTATAACCGTACATGTGCATGCTCCGACATAAAAACCAAAGCCCGTAGCGATGCCTATCGCACCTACAGCCCAGATACCTGCCGCGGTGGTCAGTCCGACGATATGATCCCTGCCTTTGGTAAGAATGGTTCCGACGCCGAGAAAACCTAGGCCAGAAATAACCTGTGCGGGAATTCTCGCAGCATCCGTGTTAATTCCGATGTTAAATACTATGTACAAAGATATCAGCGAAGTCATGCTGGCGCCCAGGCATACCAGTATATGCGTTCTGAAGCCTGCAGGTCTCTTGTATTTTTCTCTTTCAAGTCCTATACAGCCTCCCAAAAAAGCCGCCAACAGCAGTCTTAATATAACGGTTACCGAGTTAAAACTCTCAAGAAAATCGATTACTTCGGTCATAGTCACCTCCGTTTTGTAAACGCCCTACAAAAAAATATTATATCATAAAACAGTCATTGCAAAAAGATTTTACTTCTATAGTATTTTTATCGTATTCTTGACAACAAAAATACAGTCTTTTTATAATTTAATCAGTTTCGGAGGTTAATTATGGGAAAAGAAATCGAAAGAAAATTCCTGGTAAAAGAAATGCCGGATTTAAACTCATATACATATAAATGTCTGGAGCAGGGATACTTATCCGTAAACCCTGTCGTAAGAGTCAGAAAAGAAGATGATACATATTATCTGACCTATAAAGGAAAAGGCTTTCTTGAACGCGAAGAATATAATCTTCCGCTTAACAAAGAATCCTATGAACACTTAATCGCAAAAGCCGACGGAAAGCTCATAAAAAAGAAACGATACTTAATCCCTTACGAAAAATACACCATCGAGCTTGACTTCTTCGAAGGAGAACTTGCTGGGCTTGTAATCGCGGAAGTAGAGTTTGAAACTGTCGAAGAAGCAAATTCCTTCAATCCTCCTTCATGGTTCGGAGAAGATGTAACCGGCAACAAAAACTATACCAACGCAAGTCTGGCATTAAACTAAGAATCTGAGACGATTCTTTTTCATAGAGAAAATTTAAGAGCGCCGACCACATGATGCATTAGCGGGTAATATAAATGCGTCGGTACTTAGTGAGACAAGCACAGAGTGCGCAGTCGAACTTAGTATCCGCTACGTATTTATCTTAGCGAGAGCGTGCCCGCGTTGTATCGTGTGGTCGACGCTCCTTTTTAAACATGGTAAAAGAATCGTCGCTGCATTGTTATGCTATTTTCGAATTTCGACGATGGGACCGCCCTTGCCTTCGATGTAATCTCCGGTGATGGTTACGGTACCTATGTTTTCATCCTTTGGAATTTCATACATAATATCAAGCATGAATTCTTCAATGATGGCACGCAGCGCTCTGGCACCCGTATCTCTTTCTTTTGCCTTCTTTGCAATGGCTCTTAATGCAGAATCATCAAAAATAAGCTTTACTTCGTCTAGTTCGAGAAGCTTCTGATACTGCTTTAAGATTGCGTTTTTCGGCTCTTTTAGGATGTCTACGAGCGCATCTTCATCCAGGCTGTCCAGGGGGCAGATAATCGGAAGTCTTCCGACAAATTCGGGAATCATTCCGTACTTTTTGATATCTTCCGTAGTAACCTTGTGAAGAAGCTTTTTGTCTTTATCGTATTTGTCTTTCAGTTCGCTGTTAAAACCAATGCCTGCCTGCTTTGTAAGACGTGCCTTGATGATTTCCTCCATATCGGGGAATGCACCGCCGCAGATAAAGAGAATATTTCTCGTATTAACCGTGGTCATAGGAACCATTGCATTCTTGCTGGTAGCGCCTACGGGAACTTCTATCTCAGCACCTTCAAGAAGCTTTAACATTCCCTGCTGAACCGATTCCCCAGACACATCACGGTGATTGGTGTTGGGTTTCTTTGCAAGCTTGTCGATTTCATCGACAAAGATAATACCGCATTCTGCTTTATCTACATCGTTGTCAGCTGCAGCAAGGAGCTTGCTTACAACACTTTCGATATCATCGCCTATATAACCTGCTTCTGTAAGTGCCGTCGCATCGGCGATTGCAAGCGGCACGTCAAGAAGCTTCGCAAGAGTCTGTACGATATAAGTCTTACCGCAGCCCGTGGGACCGAGCATTAAAATGTTTGATTTTTCTATCTCAATCTCATCCATTGTGTCGGTTGCGACTCTTTTATAATGGTTGTAAACGGCAACGGATAAGATCTTTTTGGCTTCTTCCTGACCTATTACATATTCATCAAGCTTAGCCTTTAATTTGTGAGGCGCAGGAATATCCTTAAGCTTGATAATGGGCTCTTTTTTCTCGTCCGGATTTCTCTTCTTAATCTTAGTTCTGGGATTGATATTTCCACCCATCAAATCGTTAAGATTTAAGAAAAATGTACCGTGAGGAGTAGCCGGACCTTTAGGCTTATCGTCCTTCTTTTCTTCCTTCTTTTCAGGCTCGTCTTCGCCTGCTTCTTTTATGATTGTTGCCTCTTCTTCAGTTTTGTTTTCTTTAATACCTGTCGGTGCTTCGTTAGGATTTACGCCGCCCATTCCCGGAAACATTCCGGCCAAGGTGGCAGGATCCATTCCAAGCATATCCTTATAAGGGGATTGATTTAACATGTCTGTGCTCTTTTGCAGGCAGTCAATGCATATGCAAAGTGAGTCGGACATTTTAAGCATTTTCCCCGCTACACTTTCGGTTCTGTGGCAGACCGAACAGATATCTTCGTATTCGTTGTTCATCTTGTCTCCTGATTAATCTCTTTTATTTGCCCTGAAGCGTTACTTCAATCGTAAACTCTTCATACTCGGTTCCGTTGTATCTTTCGTAGGTAATATGGACTTTGCTGCCCTTTGCATACGAAGCCAGATACTTTTTAAATTCAGCCATTGATACAATGGAATCGCCTTCAAATTCGGTAATGATGTCGCCACGCATAAGTCCTGCCATATCGGCAGTACCGCCGGGAACAACTTCCGAAATATAAACGCCCTTTGGAATAACGGCACCCTCGTTTGTATAGAGTGTCGAATTTATTTCAACTGCCGAAATACCAAAGTACGACTGCTGATCCTCGGGTAATTCGGTTAACTGTTGCTTGTTCATAAGCTCGCGGATAATGGGGTCAGCTTCATTAATCGGGATTGCATATCCCATACCTTCTACCGCATTACCGAAGAGTTTATCGGAGTTGATACCGATGAGTTCGCCCTTCATGTTAAGGAGAGCACCGCCGGAGTTACCGGGGTTAATCGCTGCGTCGGTCTGAATGAAATTGCCGGGTTCGCCGGATTCAGTAATGATTTCTCTGTCAAGTGCACTTACTACACCTGCGGTTACAGACTGGCCGTATCCTAATGCATTACCGATTGCAACAACGCCTTCACCGACCTTTGTTTCATCGGAATTGCCGATAATTGCTATCTTTATACTGCCGAGTGTTGAATCGCTTAACTCGGATAAATCAACGGCTACAACAGCAAGGTCCATTGAGACCTTTTTTCCTTTAACTGTTGCGGGAGCATCTTTTCCGTCGCAGAAATTAATGGATATCGTCTTGTTGTTTTCAACAACATGATAGTTGGTGGCAATAAGAAGTTCCGTATCGGATTGACCAACGATAATACCGCTTCCTGCACTTTGTCCCTCGTATTTATATCCGTTGTAATCATAATCTCCGACCACATTAATCGATACGATGGCAGGCATACAGTTTTCCGCTACTTCCGCTACCGTATATCCTTCGTTTGACATAACGATATCTTCAACTTCTTCGATTATTTCTTCCTGTTCTTCAGGTATATTGGCGTGGAAATCGTTCTCTTTGTCATTAGGCTTTATCGGATCCGAAGGTCCGGGAGTAAATGTGGTCTGGGAAGGAGTTTCGCCGACAACCGCGGGAACAACAAGCTTGTTCGAAACAATCGCAATGCCTGTATATGTAACACCTGCGCACACTCCGAACACTATTCCCAAAAGAATTATCCATAAAACAGATAAAAATTTATTAGGTTTTTTATTCTCTGAACTCATAAATAACACCTCCCGTCGGAGAAAATTTATTTAGTTTCTACTTTATTGTTTTCCTTTTTCTCAGTCTTTATTTCAGGCTCGTTATCGCTCTTCCATGCAACTTCCCTGTTGGTGGTAACAGCATGAGAACGGTCTATCATCTTATCCTTGGGACGAACCTTTATTTCATCCCTTAAAGTTGATTTTCTGCCGGTTTCCTTATAAGGGTCGGTATTGCTTGATGCCTTATGTACCATTCTGCCATCCTTATACTCTGTTTCCGTAATACCGTATCCTGCATGGAAATTAATTTTTTTGTTGTTTTCGTAAACATCCTTGCCAATCCAGTACTCGGGAAGCGATGAAAACCTGGTAAGTAAGAACCTCGGCAAAAACTCATGAATAAGACCTAATCTGTAGCCCATAAACTTGAATCCGCTGTTTATGATAAGTTTGGGTATAAGATAAGCTTTTTTTCTTTTTTTAAGATGCTCGATTGTCTTGGCTACCAGCTTCTTTCCTTCGCCGACGGAGGAAACATCCTTAAACACATCGGGATAGTCCGCATGTGATACACCAAGGTCGAAGTTTCTTCTAAACAGCGCAATATTTCCGTAATCATGCGAATGAATTACTTCCGCACCGGCAGTATAGGCAATTTTATAACCGGCTTTAATAAGGTGAGCGGCGTAAATCATATCCTCGTTGAATATTACATATTCTTCGAATCCGCCAAGTTCTTCATACACATCACGGTCATATGCCGCGCAGACATTTGAGCAGAAGAAAGTCTTGATTCCGAGTTCATTTATATCAGATACGCTTTTAAGCCTCGATTTTCTTGGGTAATTGAAATTTCTTGTAAATCTTTCTATTTCTCCGGAATTTTTCTTTGCCACCTGTCTTGCATAAGAAGCCGCTGCTTTTCCTGTAATAATGGGGTTGATGAGCTTTTCAATCATCTCCTCGTTTTTAGGTACGGCATCATCCGTCATCATAACAAAAATATCGGCCTCTGATCTTAGGACGCCGTCTCTTCTTGTTCTGCCGTGATTGAACTCTCTTTTGGAAATATGTGTAACATGAACATTGTCGTACACCTTGTCCAAAGGATGATTAAACATAAGTTCAGAATAGTATCTTTCCTCGGTGTTCATCACTATTATTCTGTTAATCGGATACGTCTGTTTCTCGAGCATATCAATAAGCTTTATAAAAGATTCTTTAGGCTTATATGCAGGAATAATGACGTCTACAATAGGATTCTCTCTCATATATTTCAAAAAGGTCTCCATATTTTACTATGGAGACCGCTTTCATTTTACTTTCCGTACATCGCCGCTTCGGCTTTAATCTTTTGTGATAAATCCACAACCGTATCGGAAGGAGTATACTCAATTCCGGGATACAGGAATTCGTGCAGTTCTTTTACATTGGATTCAAGATCTTTTGGAATTACACAATCTCCTTTATTACCAAGAAGTCCTGACGTCTTATTTTCTCCGAACGGGAAACCGTCGGAAGCCACAATGTTGTATTTGGAAGCATCACTTGCCAAAGGAATTATTTCCTTGTCCAAATCCATATTGGTAGCTATATAAGGGAATACGTCTGTACAAATCTTGGAAATCTGTACGGGATCAATCTTCTTGGCCTTTACCACTATCTGTGACAATACATCACGCTGTCTCTCGGTACGCTTATAGTCTGCACCTGCCGTATAACGGATACGGCAATATGCAAGTGCCTGATAACCGCTTAATGTCTGAAGTCCCGTATTCTCTACAGGAATAAAATCATCTCTGAGATCTACTTTGGTCTCAGTCGAATACATCGATCTCTGATAGTCATTTAGGTATTTTATCTCATTCTGCTGAATATCAATATCTACACCGCCAACAGCATCAATGGTATTCATTACACCGTCAAATCCGACCGTAACAAACTGCGTAATATACAAATCCAAATTCTGATTAAGCATATTCAATGCTCTTGCAGGTCCGCCGTAAGCATAAGCAGCATTACATTTCTGTAAATTAACTTTCTTTTCGGAATCATCTTTTGTCGGTTCCGCAATATTCAAGAGCGTATCTCTGTAGACACTGCAAAGTCTTGTTTCACCGGTCTGATTGTCAATTGCACAAATGATAATGGTATCGGTTCTGGTACCCTTCTCAAGCGTTCCGTTACGTGCATCAACTCCGAAAAACGCCAAAGTTGTATACGTTTTTTTGATTTCCTCAACGATGGGGTCGTCCTCTTTGACGTTTGTTACAATCTCGTTCTCGGGAAGATCATACTTCTGAACACCGGTTTCCTCATCCGTTGCTCTGAAAGCATAAATAAGAACTACGATTACGGCAACAAGTACTAAAGCTTCAACACCGATAATGATGTTCCTTAATACTTTATTGCTACCCTTTTTCTTTCTTCTTTTTACGTTTCTGTTTCCGTTTCCTCTTGTCCTGTCTGACATCTCCAAATCCTACCTTGGTAGCCTCCTAATAAGCATTTTTGTTGACAAATCCTTTAAGGAATGTCAAGAGAATAATCTGAATATCCAACCCTATAGTCCAGTTCTCAATATAATAAATATCGTACTCTACCCTTTTTCTGATGGAAGTATCTCCTCTGTATCCGTTTACCTGGGCCCAGCCGGTAAGACCTGGTCTTACCTGATGCTTTACCATATAACGGGGAATTTCTTCCTTAAACTGCTCAACGAACTGAGGTCTTTCAGGTCTCGGTCCGATAAGAGACATATCGCCTTTTAAAATGTTGAAGAACTGCGGAGTCTCGTCGAGACTTGTTCTTCTTAAAAACTTTCCGAAGCCTGTAACTCTCGGATCGTTTTTGATGGTCCACTCTTTTTCTTCTTCTTCCGGCTTTTGCTCAATCATAGTTCGGAACTTGTACATCTTAAAGACTTTGTTATGAAGTCCCACTCTTTCCTGAACAAAGAGCACAGGTCCGTCTTTTCTGCTTTTAATAACTATTACCGATAAAAGCATTATGGGAGAGAAAACTATAATGGCAACAAGTGCACCTATTATATCAAACGCTCTCTTTAAATACCAGTTAAAGGTACTGGTCAGCGGAACTCGTCTTATATTAATAACCGGCAGTCCCGATAAATCTTCCGTGTAGGGTCTGGACGGAATAACCGAATTGTAATCAGGTATAAACTTCGTGTGTACACCGGATTTTTCGCATTTCCCCACGATTTCCTCAAGTCTTTTATAATTCTTAAGAGGAAGCGCTATGGCTATTTCGTCAAGCTTGTTCTCGGGTAAAATCTCTTCGAGATTATCTATTCTTCCGAGAACCTGTATTCCTTTGTAGTAAGTTCCAGCCGGAACATCATCATCCAAAATTCCTCTGATACGATATCCCCACTGAGGATTAACAAGAATTCTGTCTATATACTGCTCGCAGGCTCTTGAATAACCCACGATAACTACCTGTTTGGCATTGTGTCCGACTTTCCTTATATGGGAAAGAATCCTTCTGACCGCAAATCTGTATGCAGTCATTAAAACCACATTAAGTACCGCGAATACGATAATCAGCGAACGTGAAAAGTTGGGCTGATTAATCAAATAAAGTACTACCAGGAATATCATCGCACCGATGACATTAGCTTTGACGACATCAAAGAATTCACCGATCATGGAAGACATTCTTTTGGGTTTGTAAAGGTTCAGTGTTGCAAATATGGCAAGGTATCCCGGAATAATGAAATATAGGGCAAAAAAGTAAGTTTTCATCGGTAAGACACCCTGGTCTACCGGTGTGAAAATCACCATTCTGCCGTACCATGCCAGAAAATATGCTAAAGCCGTTACTAGAAAATCAAGCACAACATGCAATCTGTTAAAAAATGTTTGATTGTCCTTAATCATAAGCAACTTGCGTCCGTTTACTCAGACGCCCTCGAATTATAATGATACAATACGAAATTGTTTTTTTCAAGCCTAATAAATTATGTTCTTTATCATGTCAAACTCTATCTTTAAGGCTCTTTTTCGCTTGGCAGAGTCAAAAACAATTTTCCTTGCTCTCTCGCTCTCGCTCTTCTTAACTTTTCTTCCTTCTTTGATTCCGGCTCTGTAAACTTTGCCCAAACCTTTTTTTATAAAGAAAAACTGTTTTATTATTACGCCCGCTTCCATCGCGGGGAAATTTACTATCTTTTGTAAAACCGTCTGGTTTTTATATCTGACCAAAATGGAGTTTCTTGCCGCAAGTTTTACCTTGTATTCGTTGTACCTTGAACCGCTGGATGCACTTCCCTCATGGAATACCTTGGCCGAAGGTTCATACTTGTTGGTATATCCGTAAATGCGTGCCCTGTATCCGATATCCACATCCTCCAGATAGGAAATATGATTTTCATCAAAGAGTCCGAGTTCTTCTAAAATGCTCTTCCTGTAGATAGCCGCTCCGGCACATGATGAAAAGATTTCCGTAGGTTTATCATGGCTGTCGGCAAGCTTGTCCTTGCCCCTGGTTCTGGCCCATCCTAATATATTATAGAAATCTCCGGCATTATCAATCAGCGCATGATTGAAAGCCGAGAGCATTTTGCACTGAATGGAAAATGTGCCATTGCCTTCATCATCCATAGCTTTTACGAGAATGCTTAAGCAGCCGTCATCCACATACGCATCATTGTTTAAAAGAAATATATACTCTGCATCGGATGCTTTTATTCCGTCATTTACCGAAGCCGCAAATCCGCGGTTTTCACTGTGCTTTATAAACCTTGCTCTCGGATATGCCGAAACTGTCTCTTCTATTCCTTCCATTGTGGAAGCATCATCGACAACAATAATGTCATAATCCGTAAAGTCCTGCTTATCAAGTGCCGCCAGACATTTTTCCAGATACATTATTCCGTTGTAATTGGGTATTACTACACTTAACTTCATAAGGTTAATTACTCCCGCTTGCGCTCGGGATCGTATAAAATCTTATACCCAAGTTCTCTTACCTTCTTGCAGAAAGCAAGGCTTATATCCACATAATCGGGAGCATTTTTCGCAAGTTTCGATTCTACCATCTCATCATAGAGTTTTTCAAGAGCCGGATTTATTCTCATGTTTCTTACATCGCCGGCCTCAACCTGCTGTATGAGAGAACCTCTGTGCATATATCCGCCCATGCCCTTGGCAAGTCCGCGGTACAATACGGTTCCGTCTTCTCTCATAGCTCCTCCGGAAAGCTTGCCGAATTTATAAATAGGTCCGCATACCATTCCGAGTTCGGGTCTCGTCGTGAAAAGAAGGTTTTTATATTCAATATGATAAAATCCCAAATGAGATGTATGGCTTACCGTAACGGCCCAGCCCATTGTCTTGCAGAAATCATCCACTGCACGACGTCCTGCTTCGTATGCATATTCTTTGGCGTCCGTATTACCCGCGGTTGAATTTGCATGACATCTCCAGTGATATAAAATCTTGGGCACGTGAAGAATTCTCTCCTCAGGGTCGTCCATACTTTTTACCGCTCTTAAGAAAATATCGTAATCCTGAGCGCCGTCATATTCGGGACGGAACAAAAGATCCTGAATCAGGTTTCTCTCCAGGAATGTAAGATGACAGATATAGTTGTTTGTCAAAAACATATCCAGATTGAAATTTGGCTTTCTGTTCGGCTCAAAGAAAGATTTTCCTTTAGCGTCCGTCTTGTCTTCGTCCGAATAAACAAGTTTAGCCCTGTATTCGTTTGTTACAAGCGCTTTGGACATATAGTAAAGCGCATCGGGAGTTAAAAGATCGTCGTGATCGAGTACTCCGACATAGTCGCCTGTGGCAACCTTTACGCCTTTATTAATGTTCGCTGAGATTCCTCCGTTTGAAGTAAGATGGATATATCTGATAAGGCATCCGTCGTAATCGTAAGATACATCTGTGTCTGCAGAAAGCCTGTGAATGCTTTTTACATCTTCAGCACTTAAAGCTCTTCCCGCAGGTCTGTCTCCGTTGACCACTCCGGTCATGTTTTCGATTTCATCCATGAGTCTTCTGTTTCTCGAACCGTCAACCACGATGAACTCCCAGTTGTTGTATGTCTGTCCGAGAACGCTGGCAATCATTTCATCGAAATACATAATATCGGTTTCGAACGCAGGAACAACCAAAGAAAACTTGATGCTTGAAGAAAATCTGCTGCTCCATGCTTTCTGTGCTTTTAATTCTTCAGTTGTGGCAAGCTGATATCTGAAGCTTTTAGGAGGTTTGCTAAGCGCCGTATCCGCCACGGCTACAGCTGTCTTCTCAATTCCGTTTCTTCTTAAATATCTGTTTGCTTTTCCGTACAATTCGTTTGCCTTGGCCATTTCCAGTCTCCGTTATTATGCAAGTTTACTCTTAAGTGCCTCTGTTAATTCTGCTACTTTCTTCTTTGCGTCTTCAAGGCTCTCGCCCTTTACACCCATGTAGAACTTAATCTTGGGTTCTGTGCCCGACGGTCTTGCGCAGCACCATCCGTCATCCGAAAGTTCAAAGTAAAGAACGTTCGAAGAAGGAAGTCCTGTTGAGCTCTTTTCTCCGGTAGCAAGATCTATTCTTTCATCCTTTGTATAATCTCTCATGGCGAGAACTTTCCATGCACCGAATTCTTTGGGAGGATTGGCTCTTAAGTTCTCCATGATGGCTGCAATCTGTTCGCTGCCTTCTTTTCCTTTCATAGTGATTGTATAAAGATCTTCTTTGTAGTATCCGTACTTCTCATACATATCAAGCATCATATCCCATACAGTGATGCCCTGCTTCTTGCAGTATGCTGCAACTTCGCAAAGACACATAACAGCAACGATTGCGTCCTTGTCTCTTGCATGTGTACCTGCGAGACATCCGTAGCTTTCCTCGAGACCGAATACATAATTGTTTGTACCTTTTTCGATGAACCACTTAATCTGCTCGCCGATATATTTGAATCCTGTAAGGACTTCAACTCCTTTTACGTTGTATGTCTTGCAGATAACGTCTGCCATGTTGGTGGTAACAATTGTCTTAACAAGCGCAGGGTTCTCAGGCATAAGGCCCAATTTAGTACGCTCTCTCAAAATATATTCTGCGATAAGCATACCTGACATATTCCCCGTAAAAGGAACGTATTCGCCTGATTTTGTATCGTATGCGTAAATACCGAGTCTGTCGGCATCGGGGTCTGTAGCAAGAACAACATCTGCTTTAACCTCTTTTGCAAGCTTAAGTGCAAGTGTAAATGCCTTGGGATCTTCGGGGTTGGGATATTCAAGTGTGGTAAAGTTGGGATCCGGCATTTCCTGTTCGGGAACTACGATAACATTTTCGAATCCGAGTTCTTTTAAGATTCTTCTGGCAGGTACATTACCCGTTCCGTTGAAAGGAGTATAAACAATCTTTAATTCCTTGCCCATTTCTTTTATAACTTCGGGATGGATAATCTGCTTCTTTAATTCAGCCATAAAAGCATCATCTATTTCCTTGCCTGTCTGAATATAAAGGCCTTTGCTTATTGCCTCTGCCTTATCCATTGTCTTAACTGTATGATAATCGGTTACGTTTTTAACGTATGTAATGATGTCTTTATCTCTGGGGCTGGTAACCTGAGCGCCGTCTTCCCAGTAAACCTTGTATCCGTTGTATTCGGGAGGATTGTGGCTTGCTGTAATTACGATACCTGCGGTACATCCTAAATATCTTACCGAGAATGATAATTCGGGTGTGGGTCTTAAAGCATCAAAAACATATGCCTTGATTCCGTTAGCTGCCATACAGAGCGCAGCTTCATCCGCAAATTCGGGAGACATACGTCTTGAATCGTATGCAATTGAAATACCCTTGTCTTCAGTACCCTGGGCAAGAATATAATTTGCAAGACCCTGTGTAGCCTTTCTGACGGTATAAAGATTCATTCTGTTGGTTCCCGCACCGATAACACCTCTTAAACCGCCCGTACCAAATTCGAGTTCTTTGTAAAATCTATCTTCTACTTCCTTGTCATCATTTCTGATTGCAAGTAATTCTTTTTTAGTTTCTTCGTCAAAATAATCGTCTTCAAGCCAGAAATTGAACTGTTCCCTGTAATCCATAGTATTTGCTCCTTTACAATTATTGATTTTTGCGCATAAGCACACACTATATATTTTAACTCTTTTTTACATTAAATACAACAAAATCAAGTCCTCCTAAAAGAGAAAAAGCAGTCCGAAGACTGCTTTTATAAACATGTGATATGAAATGCCAAAAGTAATATGTTTCTTAATACCCACTGCCCAAGCAAAATGCCTATTCCCACGAGGATTGTTACCGTTACGGGGAAGCCCTGAAATCCAAGTTTCTTTGTGGTTTTCACCAGTATTGTATTGATCATAAATACCAGATAATCGGCATATGTATACGGTACGAAAGGATTCATCAGAATACTCTTAAGTAAATGACCGTGTATCATATGATAAAAACTTCTGGTTCCGCCACATCCCGGACAGTATATGTGGATTAAACTGTATACCGCACATTTAATACCGCCGTCGATAAGATAATCTCCAAGTACGAAAAACACTACTATGGCCGGAATCGTCAGTATGCCAAACACTATTCCGAGCTTAAACCATGTATCGGTAAGATCATCTTTAAATAAGCGTTCGCTCATATTATCTTGCATTTGCGATGTTGATGATAATGATTACAAGCCAAACGATAATAACGATAAATGCAGCTACAATACCGATAATACTTGTAATTAAACCGCCCGTAGCAGGACCGCCTGCTTTTTTCTTTTTGGCGATAATACTTAAAACCAAACCAACAATACCTAAAATGCAGTTAAGGCAGGGGAATGCGCAGCAAAGAAGTGATGCGATACCTACGATAAGGCCTGCAATTGAAAGGCCTTTTGAACCGCCTTCAGCAACGGCTTCTTCTGCATCTGCAGCATAGCTGTAAGTAACCTGTTCTGCCTGTTCTACTGTTTCCTGTACATCCTGAACGGGTGTCTCGTTTAAATTGTTGTTATCCATATCTTTTTCCCTCCGGATTGGTAAAAATTTATATGTTTAAACAAACATATTATCAATTTAATTAAACGTGACTGATATCCGTAAACATTGCGAGATCCATGTCAATGGTGCAGATGTCATTTAAGTTGAGGTCGTGAACATTATTGTGGCCTGTGCTTCTGCAGATATCCATCAAATCTTCGGTCATACTGTTGGCCATATCGATGTCAAAGCCTTTTTCAACAAGTACGAAGTTAGCTCCGAGTGCAAGAATCTTTGCAAGTTCTTTTGCATCCTTCAATGATTCAACACGTACTAAAATCTCAAGTTTTGAATTAACTCTGTTAAGATAATTTCTTGCTCTTCTTAATGCGTAAGGAAGAATTCTCAATGAAATATCATTTAAGATAACGTAATCAAGTTTTGCAAAAACGCATGCTTCCAAATCGTCTTCGATTCTTCCGGCAACAAGATCGATACCGATGGGTACGCCATTGTATCTTGCTCTTGCAATTTCAACTTCTTCCTTAAGTTCTTCCTTGCTGGAAAGATTAGGAATATGTCCGTCTTCACCCTTTACAAGAACCAGTGCCTGATTTGTGTAATTCTCAGCCTTGGTGTTGTTGGGAATATGTTCTCCCCAGATAAAGAGTTTTGAGAAGCAGAAAGGCTGCAATACTTCTACAGGACTTGCCGTACGTGCACCGAGTACGGTTCTTGTTTCAACTTCAGCTTCTCTGTCCAAAGGAAGAGGATTGCACTGAGCGGGAAGAAGAATAATATTTTCAAGACCGTATGCATTGTTGTGGTCTGCAAAGCGGTAATCTTCAAACAGTTTCTTCGCATTGGAATCATAAATAACCGTATACTTGGGATCTCTCTTAAGAACAGAATATTCTACGGATGATTCGTCAGGATTGGCTACGTTTTCGTCAAGACTTATATAATCTCTTTCTTCGTCTTCTTTTTCGCTTTCAGGCTCGGTGAAGAAATCTTCTTCTGTCTCAGCTTCAGCCTCAGGCTCTGCTTCAGGTTCTGCTGTCTCTTCTGACTCTGCAGTATCTTCTGCTTCGGTTTCTTCTTCAGCTTCTTCGTCACCGGCGAATGCTGCTGCCATACCTGCTACCGCTGCCGCACCGGCAACACCTGCAAAAGCTGCTGAAGTTCCAAGACCTTCACCTTCTTCTTCAGCAATTGTTTCTGTTGCATCTTCTGCAAGTTCTTCTGCTGTATCAAATATATCTTCAGCTGTTTCTTCGGATGTCTCGGCAATTTCTTCTGCTGCTTCTTCGGTTGTTTCAGCAACTTCTTCTGCTGCGTCTTCTATTGTTTCTTCCGAAGCTTCTGCTGCATCTTCTGCCTCTTCAGCTGCTTCTTCGAATAAATCTTCTGCTTCGTCAGTTTCTTCTGAAGTCTCTTCAGCTTCTTCACTTTCTGCTGCTTCTTCTGTTGCCTCTGCTTCTTCGCTTTCTGCTTCTTCTGCAACTTCTTCGTTTTCTGCCGATTCGGCTTCTTCCTCTGTCGCTTCGGCTTCTTCGCTTTCTGCTGATTCTTCGTCTGCAGTTTCTTCTGCAACTTCATCTGCAGTTTCTTCTGAAGCTTCTTCGAATTCGAAAGGTTCTTCGTTATCTTCTTCAGCAGTTTCTGCTTCGTCTGATGCTTCTGTATCTTCAGCTGTTTCTACTGTTTCTTCAGTTTCATCGAAAACTTCTTCAGTATCTTCGGTTAATGCTTCTTCTGTATTATCTGCTTCTTCAGAGTTGTCTGCAGAATTTTCTTCATCGTTATCGAAGTCAAGGAATACTACTCCTTCATCTTCGTCTTCGATTTCGCCGGCTGTCTCTTCAGATTCTTCTGTATCTTCTACAGTTTCCTCAGCCTCTTCTGGTATTTCTTCTGCAGTTTCTTCTGCAGTTTCTTCATTTCCTTCAGCTGTTTCTTCAGCAGATTCTCCTGCTTCTTCAAATGCGAACTCTTCTTCGTCCGCTTCTTCTGTATTTTCTTCGAATGCCTCTTCGTTTTCTGCTGTTACTTCAGCATTGTCTGCATCTGCTTCGTTGAAGAAATCTTCTGCTTCTTCCGATACCTCTTCTTCAGTTATTTCTTCTGTTGTTTCAGTTTCTTCTTCGGAGGTTTCTTCTGCAGTTTCTTCGGATGCTTCTTCGAAAAGATCTCCGGCTTCATCTGCTTCTTCTTTGCCTGCTTCTTCAACAGTCTCTTCTGCAGTTTCTTCGGATGATTCTTCTACAGCTTCTTCAGCTGATTCTTCTGCATTATCTTCAGCTTCTTCAAAAAGATTATCTGTTTCTTCTGTTTCTGCAGTTTCTTCAGTTTCTTCAGTCTCCTCAAAATCAGCTGCTTCTTCATTTTCTTCAGCTTCTTCTGCAACTTCAGCTGTTTCTTCGTTTTCTTCAACTGCTTCTTCGCTTACTTCTTCTTCGGCCGCTTCGGGAGTTTCTTCGAAAGAAAGAGCTTCGTCATCGTTGGGAATTACAACTTCCTCGTCCTCTTCTTCCTCTTCTTCCTTCTTAGGTTCTGCGCCTACCACCTTCTTGATGGTTCCGAGTCCGTCACCATAGTAAGGAGCGAATTCTTTGTTGTTTTCTTTGTTCTTTGCTTCTTCTTCAGCCTTAAGTTCTTCTTCAGTCTTTACGGGCTTGCCTGAATAGAATGTTGAAATAATACCGTTGTCAATTCTTTCGTCTTTTTCTTCAACCTTTGTTTCGCTTGAAGTTTCGTAGTCAGAGTTTTCTCCGCCGATAACTCTCTGAACACTGCCGACATGACTGAACGAGAATGCAGGCTTTTCTTCCTTCTCTTCAGCCTTCTCACTGTCGTCTTCTTTTTTCCAAAATTCCTGGCGCTTCTCGATTACGAATCCTCCGGCAGAAGCACTTTCTTCTGTACCTTCTTCTGCCTTTTCTTCGGCAGCTTCTTCTTCCTTTGCATTCTCTTCAAGGATTTCGTCTATGAAATCTTTATGCTCGCTCTTGGGCTTTTCTTCTTCGGATGTAAAGCTCTCAGCCTTGGAGAAAAGGCTTGCAAAATCAGGGCCTTCGTTATCTGACTCGGGCTTTTCTACATTGGGCTTTTCTTCCTCGGATGAGAATCCTTCTGCTTTGCTGAATAAATTAGTAAAATCGGATGTTGCACTCTCGCTTTCAGGCTTCTCTGCATCGGGTTTTTCTTCATCAGAAGAAAACTCGCTTGCCTTTGAGAAGAGACTTGCGAAAACAAGATTTTCATCATCCGATTCGTTCTTTTCGGGTATTTTCTTTTCTTCGGCAGACGAAAACTCGCTTGCTCTTGTAAACAAGCTTTCAAAATTAGGGCCTTCGTCACCTGCCTCAGACTTAACTTCTTCTGTTTCTTCTTTTTCTTCCGAATTCAGTTCGGCTGTTTCTTCATCAGCTTCCTCGAAAACAAAATCGTCTCCGTCATCGAATTCGTCTTCTTTGTTCTCATCTGCTTCGATTAATTCGAAAGAGGATTTGTCAGCATCACATATGGGACAACTGTATAAATTATCAAAGGTCTCACCGGCCTGCTGTTCGTCAAAAACATAACCACATATTTTACATTCATATTTTGCCATTAAAATGCCCTCCCACAAGC
>JAEEGK010002022.1_pt1 | contig 50808 bp, 45 predicted proteins | sample 8958771 | NCBI WGS metagenome assembly JAEEGK01 (sample SAMN16246547, study PRJNA631951) | gut metagenome | biome: gut microbiome; feature: rumen; material: SC-attached | host: Bos | place: Iran: Karaj | collected 2018-10 | reverse complement strand
TCGAGCGTTTCGTATATGATTCATATCGTCGTTTCATCCAGATGTTCTCTGACGTAGTTATGGAGGTTGGTAAGAAGTACTTCGAGCAGCTTATCGACCAGATGAAAGAGAAGAAGGGTGTTAAGTTTGACGTTGACCTTACAGCAGCTGATCTTAAGGAGCTTGCAGAGCAGTTCAAGGCTGAGTACAAGAACCAGCTTGGTAAAGACTTCCCTTCAGATCCTGTAGAGCAGCTTAAGCTTGCTATCGAGGCTGTATTCCGTTCATGGGATAACCCTCGTGCCAACGTATATCGTCGTGATAACGATATCCCTTATTCATGGGGAACAGCCGTTAACGTAATGCCTATGGTATTCGGTAACCTTAACAATGAATCAGGTACTGGTGTTGCATTTACTCGTGACCCTGCTACCGGTGAGAATAAACTTATGGGTGAGTTCCTTATCAATGCACAGGGTGAGGACGTAGTTGCAGGTGTTCGTACACCTATGCCTATCGCTCAGATGGAGAAGGAGTTCCCTGAGGCATATGCTGAGTTCATCAAGGTATGTGACACTCTTGAGAACCACTACCATGACATGCAGGATATGGAGTTCACTGTAGAGAACAAGAAGCTCTATATGCTTCAGTGCCGTAACGGTAAGAGAACAGCTCCTGCTGCTCTTAAGATCGCTTGCGACCTCGTTGATGAGGGACACAAGACTCCTGAAGAAGCTGTAGCAATGATCGATCCTCGTAACCTTGATACACTTCTTCACCCTCAGTTTGATGCTGCTGCTCTTAAGGCTGCAACACCTATCGGAAAAGGTCTTGGTGCTTCACCCGGAGCTGCTTGCGGTAAGGTTGTATTCACAGCTGATGACGCTGTAGAGTGGGCTGAGAGAGGCGAGAAGGTTGTTCTTGTTCGTCTTGAGACTTCACCTGAGGATATCACAGGTATGAAGGCTGCTCAGGGTATCCTTACAGTTCGTGGTGGTATGACATCACACGCTGCCGTAGTTGCACGTGGTATGGGTGAGTGCTGCGTATCAGGTTGTGGCGACATCAACATGGACGAAGAGAACAAGAAGTTCACACTTGGCGGAAAAGAGTTCCACGAGGGAGACTTCATTTCAATCGATGGTACAACAGGTAACATCTACGAGGGACAGATCGCAACAGTTGATGCTCAGATCGCCGGCGAGTTCGGACGTATCATGGCATGGGCTGATGAGTTCAGAAGACTCAAGGTTCGTACAAACGCTGATACACCTGCTGATGCTAAGAAGGCTAGAGAGCTTGGTGCTGAGGGTATCGGTCTTTGCCGTACAGAGCACATGTTCTTCGAGGAAGACAGAATCGCTGCATTCCGTGAGATGATCTGTTCAGATACAGTAGAGGAGAGAGAAGCTGCACTTGATAAGATTCTTCCTTATCAGCAGAATGACTTCAAGGCTCTTTATGAGGCTCTTGAGGGTTGCCCTGTTACAATCAGATTCCTCGATCCCCCGCTTCACGAGTTCGTTCCTACAACAGAGGACGAGATCAAGAAGCTTGCTGATGCAAAGAATAAGAGCGTAGATGAGATCAAGGCTATCATCAATTCTCTTCACGAGTTCAACCCTATGATGGGTCACAGAGGATGCCGTCTTGCAGTTACATATCCTGAAATTGCCAAGATGCAGACTAAGGCTGTTATCCGTGCTGCCCTTGAAGTTCAGAAGGCACACGCTGATTGGAACGTTAAGCCTGAGATCATGATTCCTCTTGTATGTGAAGTTAAGGAGCTTAAGTACGTTAAGAAGGTAGTAGTTGAGACAGCTGACGCTGAAATCGCTGCTGCAGGCGCTAAGCTTGAGTACGAAGTTGGTACTATGATCGAGATCCCCAGAGCTGCTCTTACAGCTGACGAGATCGCTAAGGAAGCTGATTTCTTCTGCTTCGGTACTAACGACCTTACACAGATGACATTCGGATTCTCTCGTGATGATGCTGGTAAGTTCCTCAATGCTTACTATGATACAAAGATCTTCGAGAATGATCCTTTTGCTAAGCTTGATCAGACTGGTGTTGGTAAGCTTATGGAGATGTCTCTTAAGCTTGGTAAGCCCGTTAATCCTAGTCTTCACGTTGGTATCTGTGGTGAGCACGGTGGTGATCCTTCATCAGTTGAGTTCTGCCACAAGATCGGCCTTGACTATGTATCTTGCTCACCTTTCCGTGTACCTGTTGCAAGACTCGCTGCTGCACAGGCTGCAATCGCTGACAAGGCAAGCAAGGCTTCTGAAAGCAAGTCTTTTGTAGATGATGAGACTAAGGAGAAGCTTAACGAGGCTGCTAAGAAGGCAGAGGCTCTTGCTAAGGAGCTTGCTGAGACTTCAGCTGAGGTTGCTAAGGCAGGACTTGCAGGACTTAAGGCCGGAATTGAAGAGGCTAAGAAAGTTTACAACAGCACAAAGAAGAACTAATAGTTTTTAAGACTATTATGATACAGAAGGATCCGCTCATTTGAGCGGATTCTTTTTTATGTTATACTCATATAGAAATTTAAGTATTATTGGAGAGGAAAAATCTATATGTGGTTATTTTTTGCACTTGCAACGACCTTTATCTGGGGTCTTGCAGAGCTCTTTTATAAAAAGGGAGCGAGAGAGAACGAGAAGTACGCGCATCTTAAGATATGTGTGTGCGTCGGCGTTGTAATGGGAATACATGCGCTTTTTTCACTTATTACCAAAGATATTAGTTACGATCCCATAAATCTAATCAGATATCTTCCTGTATCACTTTGCTATATTGTTTCTATGGCATTTTCATTCTTTGGAATGAGATTCCTGGAAGAGTCCATTTCAGATCCTATTGAGAACACATCAGGAGCCTTGTGCTCACTTATGTGTGTTGTTTTCCTTGGCGAGACCATATCAAGAGGATCGGTCATTGCCATAATCATCATAGTTATCGGTATCCTTGGAATTGGCTTTCTTGATAATACCGGAGATACAGACAGGAAAAAGAAGATTGGTAAGAAGATGGCTATTATTGCATTTGCGATGCCGTTTTGCTACGCAACGATAGATGCTCTTGGAAGCTTTCTGGATATCTATTTCCTTGAAATGGAGACCAGCCCTCTTATTGGCGTATCTGAAGAGACTATAGAAGAGGTTGCAAATACTTCTTATGAGCTTTCTTTCTTTATCGTAGCGGTTATTTTAATGATCTTTATGCTTGTAAAGGGAGTTAAATTTGAACTGCCTACGCAGAGAGATAAGATACTTGCAGCTGTATGTGAGACTGCAGGTCAATTCACATACGTCTATGCCATGAGTGGAAACGGCGCTATCGCCGCACCGATAATATCATCCGTATGTGTGGTTTCGTTGATATTATCTCGACTTGTTTTAAAAGAGAAGTTAAAAGCCAAACAGTATTTCTTTTTGTTCTTAGTTATAGTTGGAATTTTAATCTTAGCTATTATAGAGGGAGATTGATTCAAAGAGTAATTTTGTGTATATCTGAAAAAATGCTGTTCTCGGACGAGAGCAGCACTTTTCGGATAACACAAATCTTACTCATGAATCAGTACAATCTTGTAAAAAGACCTGTAGGAGATTAGTGGCTCCACAGGTCTTTATTTCCGGCACTTATATATTATTTTATGATTTTTTTAAAATAGATTAGTTAAGCTTAGTAGCGTTTGCGATAGGAGCGAAATCCTTTTGCTCAAATCCGCCGAATCCGATTACAAGAACATATCCGTCCTTAGGAATGCAAACGTATTTGTGGTTGTAATTAACGCCTTCGATGGTTCCTGTAACATCCATGCAAGGGTGCTCCTCGCCAAGGAAAGTAGTAGTACCAACAGATGTCTTTACATCAGTTAATCCGTTATACTCAAACATTTTTACGATAGAATCAAGCTTAGACTCGATAAGAGCTTTTTCGTTGAGATAATCGTCAGTGTTGTCGGCAACATAACCAACGTGAATATCCATTGAAGAATCAAAGTTGTTATTTGCATTAAGAAGCTGTACAGGATAATCCGCTGAGAGGATTACTTCAATAACTCTCTTAGTAATCTCTTTTGCAACGGGACTTGTTGAATAGTTGTCGACAAGTGTCATGATACCTTCTTCATTAAACTTAAAATCCTCGGGTGCTTCGACCTTAACGTTGAAGAAAGAATTTTCATAAACATTTCCTTTAACTTCGCCGATGCTGAAGTTATTATCGATAGCTTCTTCAATTACAGTCTCAGTGCTGGCATCTGTAGCTGCAACATCTGTTGAAGTTTCTGCAACAGCCTCATCAACAGAAGAAACTTCTGCAGCAGCATCCTCGATTACGGAGCTATCTGTAGAAGCGCCATCTGTTGCTGCAATATTGTAAGCTTTATGATTATGGTGGTGATGGTGAGATTTTCCGTGTGCATATACGGGCATACTAAAAAGCATAGATAAAGCTAAAACTGATACAATAATTTTCTTTGTGGATTTCATAGTTTTCCCTCTTTCCTAGTTTTATATATAAGCGCCTTTACTAATGTATCATGTTTTAGTTTGTTTGTGTAATTTTATTTCAAAGAGGTAGCATTCTCAAAATATGAGATGAAATCACTAAAACCGGAAAGCTCAAAGCAGTACATGTAGCCATTTTTCATGTAATACAAATAATTAGCTGTGTATTTTTCGTTTCCCATGGGGCAGGTTACTGTAAGAACATCGGTTTCCTCACCTAAGAAAGTAATTTTTCTCATTTCTGTAGTGGCATTTTCATATCCTTGTTCTTTAAGCTCTTGTGGTGCATTTATTGCTTCTGATTCATACATTCCCTTAAGTTCGAAATCAGCAGGCGCACCACTTTCATCTTTTATTATGACAACTTCAAATGAATCCATATCGATAGAAGAGTACGCGGCTATTAAAGCCTCGCCAGATTCCATAATTTCATAACCTTTAGCCTCCGTATAAGAACCCTCGGCTGTAGGAATGTTATTGTATTTCGCAAGATACTCTTCATCGGCGTTCCAAAGGTGCTCAGGAATATTGAGCTTTAGGTTAAGGAATTCATTTGTATAAGTGTTTTCTGTTAACCTTCCTAATTTATAAGCCGGATCATCAGCCGTAACTTTTGAATCTGTAGTAGAAGCCTCTGTAGAAACCGCGTTAGAAGCATCAGCAGAAGCGGTGGTAGCTGAAGCACCGGAAGCTGAAGCACCGGAAGCTTCGGGTACAGAAACGCTGGTACTCTGCTCGATAGAAGCATCTGATGCCGCGTCGCTTTTCTTGGTTTCTGTATCATATTCAATTGAAGAGGCCGCTGATGCAGTACTATCAAGGCCTGTATCATCAGCGCAGCCCATTACTGATAGAGCAGTAGCTGCAGCAATAATTCCTGCTAACAATTCTTTTTTCATTTTAATACATCCTTCCTTTTATAAACGTCTTTCCTTTTATAGACTTTTTAAAAGCTCTTTCCTTTTACAAGACTCTTTCCCTTTAGAAGCGTCTTCCCTTTTATGTTGTTCTTTCCTTTTGTTGTTCTCTTCCCCAAGAGAACGTTTTAATAATCGATGTCAGCCAAAAAACTTGAAAATCCAGCGTTTGGAGTGATCTCTTCGTAATCATCATAATCACCTGAATCATCCAAATTAAATTCGCTGACATAGTCGAAGGCAGTAGCTTCGGTTTCATCGTACAAAGCGTTGTTAAAATGTGCCATTGTCAAAAAGTTAATTACGATAAAAGCACAGATCCCAACAAAAAATATTCCCCAGTTTCTTTCTTCTTCTTTGTTTTTCATACATTTGTCCCCGCTAAAAATTGAGTGATTAACAATTGGTTAATATGATAGTAACAAATTATGAAATAAAAATCAACATCTTTTTATATTTTTTTTAAAAAATATTCATTTCTTACTTTTATTGAGCAAAGTACATATTGATGGTAAAATTAATATATATTAGGAAGTTTTCTGAATATTTCTTATGAGGGCATAAAATTTATGACAGTGCAGGATGATGAACTTGTGAATGAATTAAATAGTTATGCCGGACTTGAATCTTTTAATAAGAACGCCTATGAGAGAGAATTAGAGTTGTGTGCAAATGCAGGAGCCGATGTTGATAAACTTAAGGCTCTTGGTTTTAATGCCCTTCAGCTTGCAGAGATCAGAAAGGGCTTATTGGAAAAAGTTGATATTAACAAATATTTGAACCCTGATATGCCTTGGACGGAGATGGAAGAACTGCGTCTTGAGATGTCTCAGGGTATTGATATGTCTTCATACAGAGAGCAGGGATTTGACTTGCAGCAATTGTCTCAGATCAGACAGGGCTTAGCTTCCGGGGTAGATGTTACAGCTTATGCAAAACCTGAATATCTTGGGGACCAGATGAGAGAGATACGTATTGGGCTTTCCAAGGACCATGATGTTCCCATTATCTTTTATCAGGATCCGTCTTATGACAGTAGACAGATGAGAGAGATCAGGAAAGGCTTGGAGGCTGGAATTGATATTTCTCATTATGCTTCTCCTTCCATTCCCTATATGAAGATGAGAGCTGTTCGTAAGAGCGCAGAAGATGGGCTCGTATTTAGCGGTACAGATATCAATAAGTATAATGCAAGTATACTTGAGCAGCTTCACTTGGCTCACGTTGATGGTGTTGATATCAGCAGGTATATTAAGGACAACTTTGATGCTGAACAGCTTGAACAGATCAGGATATGCCTTAAGGAAGGCATAGATATAGACCGCCATATTACCGGAGATATGAGAGGCGATGCCATTAAAGAGATAAGGCTCGGCCTTGAAAGCGGCGTTGATGTTGGTCAGTACGCTGATGCTTCCTATGGGTGGATGCAGATGTATGAGCTTAGAATAGGTCTTGAACACCAGATAGATGTTACGCCGTATGCAAAGCCTCTTTATCAGGCTGATCAGATGCGCGAGATCAGGATAGGTATCGAAGAAGGCGTTGATATCAGCAAGTATACTACTATGATGTATACTGCTACCGATATGAGGCGCATCCGAGAGAAGCTTGAAAAGGGTGAATTTACAGTTGCGGATAAGAGAATTGAGACAGAAAGCCCGGCTGCTCTTGACAGAACCGAAGGCGTAAGTGACAGTTCGGCTCTTCTTAGCTATATGATTGCTCATAGGGATGACTATATATCTTTTTCTGCAGACGATATGCTCTGTATGTTAAAGCTGCCGCTTCGTACCGATGGCGCAGAATATACAGAGGAGCTTATATTTAATTTCCTTCTTAAGTGCCGTATCAGAATGGGAATTGATAAAGAAGGCATAGCAAGAATGTTAAGGCGTCTTAAGCCTAATGAAAGCTATGTCGTTGCAACAGGTAAAGGACCTGTTGACGGAGTGGACGGCTATTATGAGTTTTTCTTTGATACCGAGTCCAACAATGAACCTATTATATTAAAAGACGGTACTGCGGATCTTTCCAATATGGATCCTCTTAAGCAGGTCCGCGTCGGTGATAAGCTTGCTTTTTATCACAGAGCCACCAAGGGCGAGGATGGATATAACGTATTTGGAGAAGCGCTAAAAGCCAGAAACGGTAAAGAAATCCCTATCCTTAAGGGTGAGGGATTCATGATCCTTAATGACAGAGTGACTTATGTTGCCAAGTATTCCGGCGCTATCAGCATGGTTGATGGCATTATCAATATTCAGAAGGTTATGGTCCTTCCGGAAGTAAAGGTAACAGACAAGAAGATCAACTATGATGGCGTTGTATATGTAACCGGTGATGTTCATTCAAGTAGCGATATTAAGGCTACAGGCGATATCATAATCGGCGGTCATATGGAAAGTAGTGAGATCGTAAGTGGCGGCAATGTAATTATCAAGGGCGGTGCTACTTGTCCTATACGTGGTTCCATAACTGCCAAAGGAGACATATCCGCCAAATTCTTTGAAGGCGTTACCATTACCGGTAAGAATATTTCAGGTAACTATTTTATCAACTGTAAGATAAATGCCACAGGCCTTATAAAGACTTATGGTCGTGTTGGTATCATATACGGCGGAACCTGTCACAGTCTTGAAGGAATTGAGACTGCATCTGTCGGTAACAGATCGGGAGCAAAGACCATAATTAATCTTGGCGTTAACGGTTCGCTTCTTACTGAGTACAATAATATTTCTAAGATGATAAGCAGAGAGGAAGAGGATCTTCGAACTCTCCAGACTGAGAGTCTTAAGCTTCAGGAAGCCGGAGCTATGGACAGACAGAAGATGCAGTGGAAGATTAAGATAAATGCTGCTGTTGGTATGAAGGAAGCTAAGATAAAAGAGCTTACGGCCAAAAAAGCCAGGTTACAGGCTGAACTTGACAAGGGTAGCGCGGCTCAGGCTGTTATTACTGAAACTGCTTACGCCGGAACCATATTTGTCATTGACGGCATTGTTCTTAGGATTGAAAATGACAGAAAGACTTATGACAAGATGATCGTTAAAGCCAATCCACAAAAGGACGGAATAGAAATATTGTAAAAATTTATTGATTAAATACTTTTAAAACGCGGCGGTTTTTCATATTTAAACCGCCGCGTTTTTTAGTATTTCACTGACAATCGGTAAGAAATTTGAAAAGATGTATAAGGCTCTTTTTTAATTATCTGAATATTCGTATATATATGGAGAATAAGTGAAAAGCATTGCACAACTTACGCATTTTTTCTATAATATAGAATAGTTTGTAAAGGATAGGAGTAGGCTATGAAAGAACTTTTAAACGAACTTCTCAAAGAAGATAAAGCCTTTATTCATATTCCATACGGAAACGGACTTTTTGATATCTACAAATCTGTTGTTATCACATGGATAGTTATAGGCATTCTATTTCTTCTGATTTTATTTCTTACCCGTGATTTTAAAGTGCATAATATCAGCAAGAGACAAGCGGCTGTTGAGAGCTTTGTTATGTGGATAAGAGGCGTTACAGGCGGTATGCTTGGTGATGAAGGAGTCAGATATCAGGATTATATGGCTGTCGTTTTAATATTCATAGCGGCTTCCAATATGGTTGGTTTATTTGGCGTTACTCCTCCTACGATGGACCTTACGGTTACAGCCGGTCTTTCTCTTATGAGTATTATTTTGGTTGAAGGTGCCGGACTTCGTAAGAAGGGTCTTGGGAAGTGGTTCAAGGGATTTGCAGAACCCATGCCGGTCATAGCACCTATGAATATACTGGAGCTGGCTATAAGACCTTTGTCACTTTGTATGCGACTATTTGGTAATATTCTGGGAGCTACGGTTATCATGGAGCTTATCAAGCATGTGGTTCCGATTATTTTCCCGGCGTTACTTAGTGTATATTTTGATATATTTGATGGAGCGATACAGGCATACGTATTTGTATTTTTGACATCATTATATATAAAAGAAGCAGTCGAATAAGATATTTGGCTCTAAGGAGGATTTAAACATGAATTTAACAGCAATCGGTGCAGCTATAGCTGCATTCACAGGAATCGGAGCAGGAATAGGTATCGGCCTTGCAACTGCAAAGGCAACAGATGCTGTAGCAAGACAGCCCGAGGCAGACGGTAAGATCATGAAGCTTCTTCTTCTTGGTTGTGCACTTGCAGAGGCTACAGCTATTTATGGTTTCGTTGTAGCTATTATGATCATTCTTTTCTCATGATCCTTTATAAAAATTTTGATACGAGGGTATAGACGTGTTAAATATTAGTCTTTTAAGTGTTGGGTGTACTATCTTTAATCTTTTACTGTTGTTTTTTGTTGCTAAGAAATTTCTTTTTGGAAGAGTTGACGCTATTCTTGTAAAAAGAATGGAAGAGGTGGATCAGGCTACTTCAGAAGCTGATGAAGCTGAGAGACAAGCTCTTTCTACCAAAAAGGAATACGAGGATAAGATTGCTTCAATAGATGTGGAAAAAGAGAATATTCTCGCGGATATTAAGAAGCAGGGCTATGAAGAGTATGAGCGTATTATCGGTGATGCCAAGAAGAAGGGCGAGCAGATAATAACAGAGGCAAGACACAATGCCGAGGTCGAGAATGAGCGTGCAAAAGAAGTTTATGCAGCTCAGCTTACCGATATGGTCATTGATGCAGCTTCCAAGATCGCAGCAACAAAACATAGCAGCGAAGACGACAAGAAACTCTATGACAAATTTATAATTGAAGCTGGTGTAAATAATGAGTGATGTTTTAAAAGCTAAGCTCAGATATGCGGACACAGCTCCTAGCGGAGAGCAGTTTGATAAGATCAAGGATGTTCTTTGCAAGAAGTTTGATGTGCCCGACATTGACGTAGAGCTTATATGCGACCCTTCCATCGGCGGCGGTTTCATAGTTTCATGCATGAACTTTGAATATGACTGGTCTGATGCGGGAAGAGCACGACAGCTTCGTGCTGAACTTAATAATATTAGTCGTAAGACCGGAGAAAGAGAAGCCGGTAAGATCATATCTATGCTCAGTAACAAGGTTGAGAAATTTGACCTTGCAATTGAGGATAGAGAAGTTGGAACCGTAACCTGGGTGGGTGACGGTATAGCCAATATTGACGGTATCGAGCATGCTTTTTATGGTGAGATCATCGAGTTTGAAGGTGGTACCAAGGGCATGGCTCAGGATATCAGAGAGGATCATATCGGATGTATTCTTTTTGGTAATGATACTTCTATAAGACAGGGCACACGTGCCGTAAGAACTTACAAGGAAGCAGGCATTCCTGTTGGTGAAGCTTTCATCGGAAGAGTTATCGATGCTCTTGGAGCTCCGATCGATGGTCTTGGAGATATCAAGGAATCCGGTTACAGGGCTGTAGAAGAGCCTGCACCCGGCATTGTTGAGAGACAATCCGTATGTGAACCTATGGAGACCGGTATTCTTTCAATTGATACCATGTTTCCTATTGGAAGAGGACAGAGAGAGCTTATCATCGGAGACAGGCAGACCGGTAAGACCTCTATTGCTCTTGATACCATTATCAATCAGAAGGGCAAGGACGTTATCTGTATCTATGTTGCTATAGGTCAGAAGGCTTCTACTGTAGCCAAGATAGTTCAGACTTTGAAAAAGACTGAAGCTATGGATTATTCCATTGTTGTAAGCTCTACAGCTTCTGACATGGCTCCTCTTCAGTATATTGCACCTTATTCCGGAACTGCTCTTGCTGAGTACTTTATGAATCAGGGCAAGGATGTACTTATTGTATACGACGATCTTTCCAAGCACGCAGTAGCCTATAGAGCGCTGTCGCTTCTTCTTGAGAGATCACCCGGACGTGAGGCTTATCCGGGAGATGTATTCTATTTGCATTCAAGACTTTTGGAGAGATCAAGTAAACTCTCTTCAGAACTAGGAGGAGGCTCCATCACGGCGCTTCCTATTATAGAGACACAGGCGGGAGATGTATCTTCATACATCCCCACAAACGTTATCTCCATCACTGATGGACAGATTTTCCTTGAAAGCGATCTGTTCTTTGAAGGAATGAGGCCTGCTGTCAATGTTGGTCTTTCCGTGTCCCGTGTGGGTTCTGCGGCTCAGACCAAAGCTATGAAAAAAGCTGCCGGCAGCATCAGAGTTGATCTTGCCCAGTATAGAGAGATGGCCGTATTTACGCAGTTTAGCTCAGATCTTGATGAGACCACCAAGAAACAGCTTGCTCACGGCAATGTTCTTATGGAACTTCTTAAGCAGCCATTGGAGCATCCTCTTGCTATGCATGAGCAGGTTATTATTCTTGTGGCTGTTGGTGCAGGAAGACTTGATATGGTTCCTGTAAAGAGTGTTCGCGAATACAAAGAGAAGCTTCTTGCTTTCTTTAACACCGAACAGGGTGATATTTGCGACGAGCTTAGGACCAGCAAGGACCTTTCGGATATTCTTAAAAAGAGAATCCTTGATGCCGTAGATGCATTTAACGATGCGGAGAACAAAAAGCTTAAGGAAGAAATAGCAAGTGGCAACTATTAAAGAAATAAGGGATCGTATAGAAAGCGTTAACGATACCAGGAAAATTACAAATGCGATGTATCTGATATCTTCCACCAAGCTTCGAAGAGCTAGGAAGATGCTTACTGATACTGAGCCTTTCTTCTTTTCCACACAGGCTATGATATCCAGAATTGTTCGCCATCTCCCTGAGGGAGTTGAGAATATCTTTTTGGAGACCAGGCTTGAAATTCCCGAAGAGGAGAGAAGGCGTGGTTATATTGTCTTTACGGATGATAAGGGCCTTGCAGGGTCTTATAATCACAATGTTATTAAGCTTGCCGAGGAACATATTCGTAATGACGGTGACAGATGGAAACTATTTGTTATCGGTGAAGTGGGCAGATTTCATTTTGCATCCAAGGATATGAAGATTGAGGAGTCATTTATTTTTACTTCTCAGAATCCTACTCTTCACAGAGCAAGGAAGATTGCCGCTGAGATTCTTGAGTATTATTACACAAGACAGGTTGATGAGTTTTATATCATCTATACTACGGTTCACGGCAGTAAGACTGAGACGAGGTTTGAAAAGCTTCTTCCCCTTGATATCATTACGGATATCAGAAAAGAGAAAGTTCCTACCGGAACTCTTCTTGAGGAATTCATTATGGAACCAAGTCCTTCAGCTATTTTGGATAATATAGTTCCCAATTATATTACGGGATTTATATACGGAGCGCTTGTAGAGGCGTTTTGCAGTGTGCAGAGTGCCCGTATGATGGCTATGGACTCTGCCAATAAGAATGCCGAGAAGATGATAATGGATCTTCAGAGGACTTACAATAGGCAGAGACAGGCAATGATAACTCAGGAGATAACTGAGGTTGTCAGTGGAGCAAAGGCGCTTAAGCGTGCCAAAGAGGTTAAGGAAGCCAAAGAGAAAAAGGCTAAATCCTAACAAATATCGAATCGAGGTTATTCATTTTGAAAAACGGTAAGATAATTCAGGTTATGGGACCGGTCGTTGACGTAAGATTTGAGGACAACGATCTTCCATATATAAGCGATGCGCTTTATGTTTACGTTGAAGACCAAAAGCGCGTAATGGAGGTTTCACAGCATATTGGTGATAATGTGGCAAGATGTATCATGTTATCTCCAAGTGAAGGGCTGTGCAAGGACATGGAAGTTATTCCTTCAGGTGGTCCGATAAGCGTTCCTGTTGGAGAAGGTGTTCTTGGCAGACTTTTCAATGTTATGGGAGACGCCATAGACAAGAAGGGCGAGGTTAATTGTTCCGAGAAGTGGGAGATTCACAGAGAAGCTCCTAATTTCGTGGATCAGAGCCCTGTTGTAGAGATACTTGAAACGGGTATTAAGGTTATCGACTTACTTGCTCCCTATGCAAAGGGTGGTAAGATCGGACTTTTCGGAGGCGCCGGTGTAGGTAAGACAGTACTTATTCAGGAGCTTATACAGAATATAGCTACAGAGCACGGTGGATATTCAATTTTCACAGGTGTTGGTGAGAGATCAAGAGAAGGTAACGACCTTTGGCTTGAAATGACTGAGTCCGGAGTTATTGATAAAACAGCTTTGGTTTTCGGTCAGATGAACGAGCCGCCCGGAGCTCGTATGAGAGTTGCGGAGACCGGACTTACCATGGCTGAGTACTTTAGAGATGTTAAGCATCAGGACGTGCTTTTGTTCATCGATAATATTTTCCGTTTTGTTCAGGCAGGTTCTGAGGTTTCTTCACTTCTTGGAAGAATGCCTTCAGCGGTAGGTTATCAGCCTACACTTGCTACGGATCTTGGTGCTCTTCAGGAGAGGATCACATCAACAAGATTTGGTTCCGTTACTTCCGTACAGGCTGTATACGTGCCTGCGGACGACCTTACGGATCCCGCTCCTGCAACAACCTTTGCACACCTTGATGCTACAACAGTTCTTTCACGTAAGATTGTTGAGCAGGGTATCTATCCCGCTGTAGATCCTCTTGAGTCATCAAGCCGTATTCTTGAAGAGGACATTGTTGGTAAAGAGCATTACGAGACAGCTATTAATGTTCAGGAGATCCTTCAGAAATACAAGGAACTTCAGGATATCATTGCTATCCTCGGTATGGAAGAGCTTAGCGATGAGGATAAGCAGACTGTCTACAGAGCCAGAAAGATACAAAGATTCCTTTCTCAGCCATTCCATGTTGCTGAACAGTTTACCGGAATAGAAGGTAAGTTTGTTCCTCTTAAAGAGACCATCAGAGGATTTAAGGCTATCATCGACGGAGAGATGGATGAATATCCGGAGGCAGCGTTCTTTAACGTTGGTTCTATAGAAGAAGTTATCGAAAAGGCTAAGCAGATAGAGGCGTAATATATGAATGGTGAAAAAGCCCCGACCTTTGGACTTAGGGTCATATCTGTAAACGGAATATTTTATGATGACAGGGCGGAGGAGATAATCCTTCCCTGTGCTGACGGAGAGCTTGCTCTTCTTGCTAATCACGAGGAGATGATACTTGCTCTTTCTGATGGTGTTATCAAGATCAAGAAGCCCGGTGGCGAGTGGTTGTACGGAGTTGTAAGTTTAGGGTCTGTACAGGTCGCTAATAATAGGTGTATAGTACTTGTTAATACCGTTGAAAGACCTGAAGATATCGACAAGCAGAGAGCCAGAGAAGCGTATGAATTTGCTATGGAGCATTTGCAGCATAAGCAGTCCATCAAGGAATTCAGAAAATCTCAGGCAGGACTTGCAAGAGCTCTTACAAGACTTAAAGCGGCTTCAAAGTATAGTGAGTAATTGATGGAGTGAGATTTTGAATAATTTATTTGGCAAAAAAAGTATTTGTTTGGGAATTCTTTTGGCATTAATCCTTATTGGCACCGGTTGTGGCAAGAAAGATGAAGCTCTTGAAGCTTATAAGACCGGTATGTCCGAGTTTTATGATACACTTGAAACTCTTGATGGTTCTATAAACGCTATAGATCCTGAGTCGGAAGGTTCCAAGGAAGAACTTCTTGGCTATATAGACCAGATGAATGAAGCGTATCAGAAGATGGGACAGCTTGAGGTGCCGCCTTCATTTTCGGGTATTACCGATATTTCCTTGGAAGCAGCAGAATATATGCAGAAAGCTGCCGAATGTTATCATCTGGCTTACGATGGCGAGTTTGATGAGTCTAACGAGGAACTGGCATCCCAGTACTATGAAAGAGCCAACAACAGAGCTATGGTAATTCTGCAGGTTCTGCACGGAGAGGTTCCTTCCGGAGAAGGAGTTTCCGTTACAACAGAAGATGCATTTCAATTATCAACCGTAGATTCAGGCACTGAGTAATATCAGTGCTTATTTTCTGATTAAATTAGGGAATGACTCTGCCGATGAAAGAAAACAGATTTTTGTATCTAATAAGTTTCATAGCATGTATGCTCGTTATCCTGATACACACCAGATTTCCGGGTAATTTTGGAATGGCCATGGATGCTGTATGCAGAATGGCTGTGCCTTTTTTCTTTACTCTGTCCGGAAGATTTCTTCTAAGAGACGGTGACGATGTAGCAAAGCAGATACGCGTGCGAAGCGGTGCTTATCTTAGAAAGATACTGAAGATAACAGCCATAGTTTATGTGGTTTATTTTATATATTCTCTTTTGATACATATTTATCTTGGAGATTCCATAAAAGAATGGCTTGTTTCCAAGTATTCATTAAAAGAAGGACTTTTGTTTATCTTTTTTAATTCAGGAACTTACGTATACGATTCAGTATTTGTCTTTGACCACATGTGGTTTTTGTTTGCTCTTATTTATGCCATCGGACTTATCTATGTTTTTGCTTTTGTTTTGAGGAAATGGTATAAGGCACTTATAGGAATACTGCTTGTTTTGTTGTATTTTGGAGAGGCGCTACAAACATTTTATCCAATAAGACCTCTTAACATCAGCATCACAACGTGGTATGTTATGAGAAACTGGCTTTTTGTGGGACTTCCCTTTGTGCTTTTGGGAATACTGTTATCTGATATTTTTAGAAAAAAGAAGCTTAAATACGGCGATTCATATATAGATGAGATGACAAAGCACAGGATTTCTTTTATCTTAATGATAGTCCTTGGCATCTTTTTTTCTATAGTTGAAACTTTTATATTTGGCAAAAAAGAAGTCTACATAGGTTCACTTATTATGGTGATAGGTATATTTCTTTTGTCTGAATGCAGAGTATATGCGGGCAGATACCTATATGATATTGGTAAAAGAAGTTCTGCAAGGATTTATTATTATCACGTACTTGTAATAGCCATTATAGATAGGCTTTCCTACGATGAGGTGATCCCTTATCCGTCTATGTGGCTTAAACCGTTCCTGGTTGCTTTAGTATGTTTGATCATCTTTTATTTTGTACCATCTTTATTTAGTAAAAAGGAAAATATGCAATGAACAGAGAAGAGTTTTTGAAATTTTGTGAAGATAGGATAATATTCCTGGATGGAGCCACCGGTTCTAACCTGATAAAGGCAGGTATGCCTGTTGGAGTCTGTCCTGAGGCGTGGATTCTTGAGCACAAGGAAGTAATGAAGGAACTTCAGCGCAGTTATGCAAATGCAGGCTCTGACATTGTATATGCACCTACTTTTACAGGAAATAGGATAAAGCTTGCAGATTACGGACTTGATAAAGATATAGTCAGGATCAATACAGAGCTTGTTCAGCTCTCTAAGGAGGCGGTAGAAGGGAAGGCTCTGGTTGCCGGAGACCTTACAATGACAGGTAAGCAGCTTAAGCCTATCGGAGACCTTGATTTTGAAGAGCTTGTAGATGTATATAAGGAACAGATTAAGATATTGGAAGAAGCCGGCTGCGATCTTCTTGTTGTGGAGACGATGATGAGCCTTCAGGAGTGCAGAGCTGCGCTTATTGCTGCTAAGGAGGTATCTGATCTTGCTGTCATGGTGACACTTACATTTGAAGCCGATGGAAGGACCTTATTTGGTTCAGATGCTGCAGCAAGTGCCATTACCTTGGAAGCACTTGGGGCATGCGCTGTTGGAGCCAACTGTTCAACAGGTCCCGACAAGATGGAAGAGATAATCCGCAGTATGGCAGAAGTAACTAATATTCCTATTATTGCAAAGCCCAATGCAGGTCTTCCTTCTGTTGATGATGAAGGTAATACCACCTATGATATGGACTGCGATACTTTTGTAAGAGAGATGGAGCGTCTTGTTAATGTAGGCGCCTGTGTTCTTGGTGGATGCTGCGGTTCTACGCCTGATTTCATCAGAGGTATTAAGAACAGATACGGAGATGTTAAACCGAGCACGATAGTAGATGCTGAAGGTAACCATATTCAGAGAAAAATTAAGGGAAAGAGATATCTTTCATCTGAGAGAAGTGCACTTTCTTTTGGTATGGACGATCTCTTTATGATAGTCGGTGAGAGGATCAATCCGACCGGTAAGAAAAAACTTCAGGCTCAGCTTAGAGAGGGTAACCTTGAGATGGTCATGGATTTTGCCCAGAGCCAGGAAGAGGACGGAGCTTCTATCCTTGATATCAACGTTGGTATGAGCGGTATTGATGAAAAGAGCATGATGCTCACAGTTATGGAAGAAGTAATATCTATTACAGACCTTCCTCTTTGTATTGACTCAAGTAGCGCAGAAGTTATGGAAGCAGCTCTTAGGCGTTATCCCGGAAGAGCACTTATGAATTCCATATCCCTTGAAAAAGGTAAGGCAGAGGTTTTCCTTCCTCTTGCAAAGAAATACGGCGCGATGTTTATTCTTTTGCCTCTTAATCCGGAAGGCCTGCCTAAGTCATCGCAGGAGAAGATAGACAATATCAATAAGCTTTCTCAGATGGCTTTTGATATGGGCATGATAAAAGAAGATATTGTTGTTGATGGTCTTGTGGCTACAGTAGGTGCTGATCCCAAGGCTGCTCTAAATACTCTTGATACAATAGGATATTGCCATGAAAACGGATTTGCCACAATCTGCGGACTTTCTAATATTTCATTCGGACTTCCTCAGAGAAGCAATGTAAATACTGCATTTCTTACCATGGCAATTCAGAACGGTCTTACCATGGCTATTGCCAATCCGTCTCAGGAAATGCTGGTTAATGCTGCTTTTGCATCAGACCTTCTAAGGAATAAAGAGGGCGCCGATCTTAGATACATTCAGAGAATGCAAAGGTATGAGATTAATAACGCACAGGGTGATTCCGGGGTAAAAGAGGTTAAAAAGGACACTGCCTCTGATGGGGATATTCTTGGTATAATAAAAAAAGATGTCCTTAATGGATCAAAGAGAAATATAGTTAAAGATACGGAAAAAGCCGTTAGTATGGGTATTGAGCCAAGAGTTATCTTAGATACGGTTCTTATGCCTGCTATTAACGAAGTCGGCGATCTTTTTGATAAAGGTAAATTCTTCCTTCCTCAGCTTATTGCAGGAGCGGAAGCTATGAAGATGTCTATAGGATATCTTGAGCCACTTCTTAAAGACAGCGCAGATACAGGTACAGAGCTTCCGGCAATCGTTATTGCAACGGTTCACGGAGATATTCATGATATCGGCAAGAACCTTGTGGCTCTTATGCTCAAAAACTATGGATTTAGGGTCATCGATCTAGGCAAGGATGTACCTAAGGAAGAGATAGTTAAGGCGGCAAAAGAGAATAATGCAAGTATCATAGCTCTTTCTGCTCTTATGACCACTACCATGAAAGAGATGAAAAATGTAGTGGATCTTGCTAAAGACGAGCACCTTGATGCTAAGATCATTATAGGAGGAGCCGTGGTCACACCGGACTATGCGGATGAGATTGGTGCAGACGGCTATTCGTCAGATGCGGCTGACGCCGTGAGATTGGTAAAGCAGATTCTCAGCATTGATTGATAGTAATTTAGAATCAAGCTTGTTGATTTCGTTATTGATAATAGGATTATTATAATTAAGATAGATTTTTCTTTAGGAGGAAAGTTATGATTGGAGCTGAGGCGATAGTTAAGTGCCTTGAAAAAGAGAAGACCGAATACGTATTTGGTTATTCCGGAGTGGCTATTGATCCTTTTTGGAACAAGATCCTTGATACCAATATCAAGAGCGTTCTTATAAGGACTGAGCAGAATGCTGCTCATTGTGCCAGCGGATATGCACGTATAAGCGGTAAGACCGGAGTGTGTGCCGTCACATCGGGCCCCGGTGCCACCAATCTTATAACAGGAATTGCAACAGCTTACGCTGACAGTATTCCTCTTGTTGCTATTACAGGACAGGTTAACAGCGATATGATAGGAAGCGATGTTTTCCAGGAAGCTGATATTACAGGTGCTGTTGAGTCTTTCGTTAAGTATAGCTATCTTGTAAGAGATGTTGCCGATATCCCCAGGATATTTAAGGAAGCTTTTTATATTGCAAGCACAGGACGTAAGGGACCTGTTCTTATTGATATTCCCTTTGATATTCAGAATGCAGAGTTCCCCGGCAAGTTCGTTTATCCGGAGACAATTTCCATGAGAACCTACAAACCTACTGTTAAAGGCAACATGGTTCAGATCAAGAAGGTTATAAAAGAAGTTGAGAAGGCCAAGAAACCTATTATCTGTGTGGGCGGCGGCGTTCATCTTAGTAACGCCACCAAGGAACTTAGACAGTTTGCTGAGCTTAATAATGTTCCTGTTGTTTCCACAATGATGGGTATCGGAGTTATGCCTACAGATCATCCTTTGTACTTTGGTATGGTGGGTAACAACGGACAGTCTTATGCCAACAAAGCAATGAATGAGTCAGACCTCCTTCTTATGGTAGGAGCCAGAGTTGCGGACAGAGCAGTGAACAGACCTGATCTTATTACAGAGAACAAGGTTATGGTCCACATAGATGTTGACCCTGCTGAGATTGGTAAGAATGTCGGACCGACTATCCCTCTTGTTGGTGATATCAAGCATATCTTTCAGGACTTCCTTGAACAGGACGATCATGCTGACGATCACACAGAGTGGATAAATACAATAAGAGAATATAAAGAGACAGCTCTTTTGAAGGCAAAAAAGACAGTTAAGAAGAGCAAGTACGTTCAGCCTAAGGAGTTTATCACCAAGCTTTCGGAAGCTATGAAGAACGATGCAGTCTATGTTGCGGATGTAGGACAGAATCAGATGTGGTCCTGCGCTTATCATATAGTTAAAAATGGCAGATTCATAACATCAGGCGGTATGGGTACAATGGGTTATTCTATTCCTGCGGCCCTCGGTGCCAAGCTTGCCAATCCCAAGAAGCAGATTGTTGCTGTTATGGGAGATGGCGCTTTCCAGATGTCTATGATGGAACTTGCCACCATGAGACAGTACGGCGTGGCAGTCAAGGTTGTTGTCATAAAGAACGGCTACCTTGGAATGGTTAGAGAGCATCAGCATTACGCTTATAATGACAACTATTCAATGGTAGAGCTTAAGGGAGATCCGGAGCTTTCTCTTATCGCTGCGGCTTATGGCATGGATTATGCCAAGGTTGACGGAAACAGCGATCTTGAGAAGGAACTTAAGGCTTTCCTTTCAGAGGATTCATCTGCGCTTATGGAAGTTATTGTTGATCCCAAGGCGCTTACCAAATAATAGGGGAGGACTGTGATGAGAAGAATTTATTCAGTCTTGGTAGAGAACAGAGCCGGCGTGCTCTCTAAGGTATCGGGACTATTTTCAAGAAGAAATTTCAATATTGAATCCCTTGTTGTGGGTGAGACCGCAGACAAGAGTGTATCTTGTATGACTATCGTGTCTTCGGGAGATGAGCGCACTATCGAACAGATTGAGAAGCAGCTCAACAAGAAGATCGATGTGATCAAGGTCAAGACCTTTAAGGAGAGTATGAGTATCAACAGAGAACTTATGCTCATTAAGGTCAAATACAACAAAGAGAACAGAAGAGATATCATGGAGAACTGTGAGATCATGAAGGCATCCATAGTAGATATGTCTAAAAATCTCATGGTAATTCAGATCTGCGACACTTCCGAGAGGATAGAACTCTTTATAGAAATGCTTAAAAGTGTGAGCATTGTTGAAATTGCACGCACAGGAACAGTAGCATTGACGAAGTGCAAAGAGCAGTGATATAATCTGATTTAATTGGTTAAAAGATTAAAGTGTAAAAGAATCAATTGTTGTATGGGAGCCAATAATGCAGAAAAAAGTTTTTCAGCTTCTTGTAGATAACAATCCGGGTGTTCTTTCAAGAATATCAGGACTGTTTTCCAGAAGGGGATATAATATTGAGAGTATTACCGCAGGAGTTACGGCAGATGCCAGATTCACACGTATTACCATCGTGGCTGCGGGAGATGATGTGATCCTTGATCAGATTGAGAAACAGGTTGCCAAGCTTGTGGATGTTAGAGATATCCATGAACTTGAGCCTGCAGACAGCGTATACAGAGAGCTTGCAATGGTCAAGGTAAGAGCACAGGCAGATCAGAGACAGAGTATTTTGGCCACAGCCAATGTATTTAGAGGAAACATTGTAGATGTGAGCATTGATTCGCTCATCATCGAGATCACAGGTAGTCAGTCCAAGATAGACGCTTTCCTTAAGCTCCTTGAGGGTTATGAGATCCTTGAGCTTGCAAGAACCGGTATTGCCGGACTTGAGAGAGGAACAGACAACGTTATCTATCTGGACGATTGATAATCGCCTTTAAATTATTCAAATATATAAATCTATCTAAAGGAAAAAATGGAGGAAAAAACAGATGTCACAGGATGCACGTATTTTTTATCAGGAAGATTGCAACTTATCTTTACTTGAGGGTAAGACAATTGCGATTATCGGCTATGGCTCACAGGGACATGCACATGCCCTTAACCTTAAGGATTCAGGCTGCAATGTTATTATAGGACTTTACGAGGGTTCCAAGAGCAAGGCTAAGGCTGAGGCTCAGGGACTTAAGGTTTACAATACAGCTGAGGCTGCTAAGATGGCTGATATCATCATGATCCTTATCAATGATGAGAAGCAGGCTAAGATGTACAAAGAGGATATCGAGCCCAACCTTCAGCCCGGCAACATGCTTATGTTTGCACACGGTTTCAACGTTCACTTCGGACTTATCAAGGCTCCTAAGGATGTAGACGTTGCTATGATCGCTCCCAAGGCTCCCGGTCACACAGTTCGTTCTGAGTACCAGGCTGGTAAGGGAACACCTTGTCTTGTAGCTGTAGAGCAGGATGCTACAGGAAAGGCACTTGATCTTGCACTTGCTTATGGTGCCGGTATCGGTGGAGCAAGAGCCGGTCTTCTTGAGACTAACTTCAGAACAGAGACAGAGACTGACCTCTTCGGTGAGCAGGCTGTTCTTTGCGGTGGTGTTTGCGCACTTATGCAGTGCGGTTTCGAGACTCTTGTTGAGGCAGGATATGATCCCAGAAATGCTTACTTTGAGTGTATCCACGAGATGAAGCTCATCGTAGACCTTATCTATCAGTCAGGTTTTGCAGGAATGAGATATTCAATCTCTAACACAGCTGAGTATGGTGATTACATCACAGGACCTAAGGTTATCACACCTGAGACTAAGAAGGCTATGAAGCAGATCCTTAAGGACATCCAGGACGGAAGCTTCGCTAAGGAATTCCTTCTTGATATGTCAGAGGCAGGTGGACAGGTTCACTTCAAGGCTATGAGAAAGCTTGCTTCTGAGCATCCCGCTGAGAAGATCGGTGAGGAGATCAGAAAGCTTTACAGCTGGAACAATGAGTCTGATAAGCTCATCAACAACTAATTCTATCAAGGTTTACGTTGAAAAACTTTGTTAATTAGACTAATATTAAAAGAGTGTCATTGAATCAATGATGCTCTTTTATTTTGTATTTATGCTATAAGGGGAATTGTTTTGAGATCTGATAATAATTTAAATCTAGAATACGCAGATTCTAATAGAGAAGTTACCAAGGGATGGTATGTTACACTTGTCGTTTTTCTTAGTTCTTTTCTAATGTATATCATGGCGGTTTTGCCTATCTTTATAAGTAGAGGCTTGCCATTCTTTTATTACGGTGATTACAACGTTCAGCAGGTTCCGTTTTATTTAGTCGCACACAGAGCGGTCAGAAGCGGAGCACTGTTATGGAACTGGAATATCGACCTTGGCGGTACTATGCTTGGAGACTTTGCTTTTTATCTCATGGGAAGTCCCTTCTTTTGGATCACCACACTTTTCCCTGAGAGCGCAATTCCTTATATGATGCCATTTCTAATGGCTCTTAAGTATGCAACAGCGGCTGCTTGCGCATACGTCTATATCAGAAGATATGTTCATAAGTACACCTATGCGATGATAGGTGCTTATCTCTATGCTTTTTCCGGTTTTAATGCCTGCAATATAGTATTTAACCATTTTACGGAAGCAGTAGCTTTCTTCCCGCTTTTCCTCTATGCGTTTGAGGAGCTTATGAAGGTGGATGACGGAAGTGATGAAGTTAAGCTTAAGCTTTCCGGAATTCCTTTTATCAGATTTGCATTTATGACAGCACTTATGTCCGTAGTAAACTACTATTTCTTCTTCGGACAGGTAGTGTTTATGGGAATATACTTCTTTGTAAGATATGCCTTTAATAATAAGATCAAGACAACCCTTGTTATGCTCCTTAGAGCTGTTCTTGCAGGAACTGTTGGCATCATGGTCGCTGCTCTTTTCCTGTTACAGGCTTTTGCAGGACTTAAGGGCAATACCAGACTTAATAACTTCGTGCTTGGATATGACATGCTCGTTTATCCAAGTGAGAAACTTCTCTGGGATATCGTTAAGAGCCTTTCCATGTTGCCTGATATCATTGGAAAGGGCACTCTTTTCTACACAGGTACGGTTAAGAATGCATCACTTGCTGCCTATATACCTCTTTTTGGTATTTCAGGCGTAATAGCATTCTTTTTACTTAACAGGAAAAAGAAAAACTGGGAGAAGACTCTCATTGTAGCATGTGCGATAATAGCAGCTATTCCTGTGTTTAATGCTGCGTTTTCCATGTTTAACAGTGCATATTATGCCAGATGGTTTTATATGCCTATCCTTATCATGTGCCTTATGACGGCGCAGGTAGCAGAAAGAGGTAAATCTATTCAGCTCAAGAAGGGAACTATTGTTACTGTAATATTGTTCCTGTTCTTTGTGCTTGTGCATTTCCTTCCTGCAAGGAATGATGACGGAGTTACAGTATTCTTTAGCATGACTGAGAATGTGGAGATATTCTACAGAGATGTCATGGGAACAGCGATTCTGTGCTTTGTTTTACTCATGCTTGTATTTGTCGTTCCCAAGAAATTTAAGAGGGAAAAAGAGATTACCGGAAGACGTGTGTCCTGGAGAGACCGCATAGTTCTTGGTACTGTTATCGCCAGCTGTATTCTGGCAACCTTTGTTCCTATCAAGAACGGCAGCTCCATCATTACTGACAGAGGTAAGAAGATGTGGCAGGAACAGATGCTCTTTAATAAAGTCTCTGTTGATATGACTGATTTTTGCAGAGGAGAAGTTGACAGTACTTCAACCAACTATGATATGGCTTGGGGTATTCCTTCAATCCACTGTTTCCTTAGTACAGTGCCTTCAGAGATCTTTGATTTCCTGTATGGGTCTGCAGCTATTAAGAGAACGGTAGAGACTACAATACCCGTTAACAGGTGCGGTGCAAGAGCTATTCTTTCTGCCAAGTACTATATGGAAAACGGTGTTATCAGTAAAAACAGACTTTTCTATAATGATGAAGGTACTGATGGTTATGAGTATCTTGAGACTGATAACGGTTTTGATATTTTTGTAAATAAGAATTTTATCCCTATGGGATTTACCTTTGATAATTACATTACTGAATCTGAGTGGGAAGATTTAAATGCTGCCGATCATGACTACGATCTATCAAGAGTTCTTATCATTTCTGATGATGATGCACTCAAATACGGTGACAGCATCGCTATGAATGAACTTACATCTGAAGATCTCGTAGAAGATTCTCTTTCCTACGTGGACTTTGAGGATGAGTGTAAGAAGAGAGCACAGACCTCTTGTACAGAGTTTAACTACGATACCCACGGCTTTACAGCCAAGACTTCAGCCCTTAAGGATGATACACTTGTATTTTTCTCTGTTCCTTGTACAGAGGGCTTTAGATGTAAGGTTGACGGTGAGGATACTGAGCTTATAAAGGCTGATTATGGACTTATGGCAATCCCTGTTTCTGCCGGTGTTCATGATATACAGGTGACATATGTTCCGGAAGGATTTAAGGCGGGCCTTATTCTCAGCATCGCAGGTATTGTTATTTTAGCAGGATATTTCATCATCACATTAAAAAACATCAAGAAAAAATGATTAAATTTGTTATGTGTTTTCTGTGAAAATGTTATGTTATATTTAGTAGTATATTTTTGATTTATATTAACTATAGATATGAAGGAGACAGACTATGAGTGGAATGACAATGAGCCAGAAGATTTTGGCTGCTCATGCCGGACTTGATAAGGTAGAGGCAGGACAGCTTATCGAGGCAAATCTGGATCTTGTACTTGGCAATGATATTACAAGTCCCGTTGCCATCAATGAGATGAGCAAGTTTACTACAAAGGGAGTTTTTGATAAGGATAAGATAGCTTTGGTACCCGATCACTTTGTTCCCAATAAGGACATTAAGTCAGCTGAGAACTGTAAGTGTGTTCGTGAATTTGCAAGAAAGAACGAGATAACCAATTATTTTGAAGTTGGTAAGATGGGTATTGAACATGCTCTTTTACCTGAGCAGGGACTTACTGTTCCTGGAGATCTTATTATTGGAGCTGATTCACATACATGTACTTACGGAGCTCTCGGTGCTTTCTCCACAGGTATCGGATCTACGGATATGGCTGCAGGTATGGCTACAGGTAAGGGATGGTTCAAGGTTCCTTCAGCTATCAAGTTCAATATTATAGGCAAGCCTTCAAAGTGGGTTAGCGGTAAGGATGTAATCCTTCATATCATCGGTATGATCGGTGTTGACGGAGCACTCTATAAGTCAATGGAATTTGTTGGAGAGGGAATCAAGAACCTTTCCATGGATGATAGATTTACTATTGCGAACATGGCTATTGAAGCAGGCGGCAAGAACGGTATTTTCCCTGTTGATGAGCTTACTATCAAGTATCTTGATGAGCATGCTCCCGGCAAGAAGTATACAGTTTTTGAAGCAGATGAGGATGCGGTTTATGATGAGGAATATACCATCGATCTGAGCACACTTAAGTCAACCGTTTCATTCCCTCATCTTCCTGAGAATACTCATGTTGTTGATGAGATTGATGATATCAAGATCGATCAGGTTGTAATCGGATCATGTACTAACGGTAGATTGGACGACCTTAGATGCGCTGCTGAAGTTATCAAGGGCCATCATGTTGCTGAGGGAATCAGATGTATTGTAATTCCCGCAACACAGAATATTTTCTTAAAGGCAATGGAAGAGGGGCTTGTTAAGACCTTCGTTGAGGCCGGAGCTATTATCTCTACTCCTACTTGCGGTCCTTGTCTTGGTGGTTACATGGGCGTTCTTGCTTCAGGTGAGAAGTGCGTTTCTACCACAAACAGAAACTTTGTAGGTAGAATGGGTGCCATCGACTCAGAGATTTATCTTGCTTCACCTGCTGTTGCCGCAGCAAGTGCTATTACAGGTAAGATTTCTCAGCCTTCAGAGATCGGATTATAATCAACCAGATGATAGAATATAAGGAGAATGTGTTATGAAAGCTGCTAAAGGTACAGTTTTTAAATATGGTGACAATGTGGATACGGATGTTATCATCCCTGCAAGATATCTCAACAGCACAACAGGAGAAGAGCTTGCAAAGCATTGCATGGAAGATATTGACAAGGATTTTACCAAAAAGGTTAAACAGGGCGATATAATAGTTGCTGAGAAGAATTTTGGCTGTGGCTCATCTAGAGAGCATGCACCTATTTCTATTAAGGCTGCAGGTGTTTCCTGTGTTATCGCCAAGAGCTTTGCCAGAATTTTCTACAGGAATTCCATCAACATCGGTCTTCCTATTATTGAATGTGAAGAAGCCGCTGACGCTATATCAAACGGAGATGTTGTCAGCATTGATTTTGATTCAGGTTTGATCACTGATGAGACTACGGGTAAGACTTTTAAAGGTCAGGCATTCCCTCCTTTCATGCAGAAGATCATTGATTCTGAAGGACTCATTAATTACATCAACTCATCGGAGGATAAGTAATGGGCAGATTATTCTGTGTTATCCCTTGTTACAACGAGCAGGAGGTTCTTCCCGAAACTTCCAAGAGGCTTAAGGAAAAGTTTGAAAGTCTTATTGCAGCAGGGAAGATAGATGCTGATAGCAGGATCTTGCTTGTTAATGACGGATCTAAAGACAATACATTCAGCATGATAAAAAAACTTCATGAAGAAAATCCTCTTTTTCAGGGGATTAATCTGTCCAAAAACATGGGACATCAGAATGCACTGCTTGCCGGTCTTATGACTGCTAAGGATCTGTGTGATATGGCGATTTCCATGGACGCCGATCTTCAGGATGACATAAATGCCATCGATGCTATGGTTGATAAGTTCAACGATGGTGCTGATATCGTATACGGCGTAAGGTCTAAGCGTGCCACAGATACGTTCTTTAAGAAGTACACAGCTGAAGGCTTTTATAAGCTTATCAATTCTATGGGCGCTCATACGGTTTATAATCACGCTGACTACAGGCTTATGAGTAGACGTGCTCTTATGGCTCTTGCTGAGTTTGGAGAGGTTAATCTGTTCCTTAGGGGAATAGTACCTATGATCGGACTTAATCAGGATGTGGTTTATTATGAGAGAGCTGAGAGATTTGCCGGTGAGAGTAAATATCCCCTTAAGAAGATGCTAAGCTTTGCTGTTGAGGGTATTACAAGTCTTAGTACGAAGCCTATTAAGATGATCACATCACTTGCGATGTTCATTCTGATTGCTACCGTACTGGTATTTATATATTCACTTGTAAGATACTTTACGGGCCAGACCAATCCCGGATGGACAACCATCGTATTGTCGGTTTGGTTTATTGGAGGTCTTACAATGCTGTCAATCGGCATTATAGGCGAATATATCGGCAAGATATATCTTGAGACCAAGAACAGACCCAGATTTATAATTGAATCATATATCGGCGATGAAGAGGATATGGAAGTTTCAGAGTATTCATACAAGCGCTGAGAATAATATGCTAAGGAATGTGTCTTTTGGCTTATTGGGCGAAGGACACTCCTTTTGCGTTCTAAATAAGTACAAGGAGACAAAAAATTATTATGGCAAACGGACATAAGACACCCGAAGATTTCAAGAAACAGATGGAGGATAACTTTAAGGTTAAGCCTTCAGAACATTCACATATTAAGAAGGTCATTGGAATTGTCAGCGGAAAGGGCGGCGTTGGTAAGAGCCTTGTCACAGGCCTTTCTGCTGTTTATATGAGTAAAAAAGGCTACAAATGCGCCATCATGGATGCTGATATCACAGGACCTTCAATTCCCAAGATGTTTGGCATCGGACAGGCTAAGGAAGCTGATGAAACAGGTCTTTTGCCTGCTCACTCCAAAAACGATATCAAGGTAATGTCTCTTAATATGCTTATGGACAATGAGACCGATCCTGTAATCTGGAGAGGTCCGGTTATAGCCGGCATAGTTAAACAGTTCTGGTCAGATGTTAACTGGGGCGATGTTGATTATATGTTCGTTGATATGCCTCCCGGAACAGGAGATGTTCCTCTTACAGTGTTCCAGTCACTTCCCGTTGACGGTATTATCGTTGTATCTACTCCTCAGGAGCTTGTAAATATGATCGTCGAAAAGGCTGTTAATATGGCTGAGATGATGAAGGTTCCTGTACTTGGAATTGTTGAGAATATGAGTTATATGAGCTGTCCTCATTGCGGAGAGATGATAAATATATTCGGAGAGAGCGGCCTTGATTCTTATGCAGCGTCAAAGGGAATCGATGTTCTTGGAAGACTTCCCCTTGATCCTAAGATTGCGGGATTATGTGATGGTGGTAAGATAGAAGATATAGACGAGGATTATCTTGACAGTCTCGTTTACGTTCTTGAAGGAATGAAGGACTGATAACAGCAATTACAATGTTTGGAGAATAAGCTTATGAAGATGAAACCTGAGAAAAATCAAGTGACATGGGCTATTACGATTTTTTGGCTTTGCATTAGTCTTATGCTTGTGTATTATCTTTTATTCCACGGAAAGACTCTTGGTAAAACTTTTTCGACAATAGTGAATTCCCTTTCCGGAATCGTCATCGGAATTGTCATTGCCTTTGTCCTGATCCCGCTTTTGGAGTTCATTGAAGAGAAGATACTTGCGCCAATATACAAAAAGAGAGGCTTTGATGTATCAAGGGCAAGTACCGCAGACAAAAAGAAGAGAAAACAGGTAAGAAATATATCCGTATTGCTGACTATGATCATCTTCTTCATAATTGTATACGGTCTGTTCAGGATTATCATTCCTCAATTGATACAGAGTATAAGAGAGATTGTATATAATCTCCCTATGTATATTCACAATATCAATGAGTATTCCAATGCATTTCTGGCAAACAGACCGGATCTTCAGAAGATCATAGACTCTCAGCTTGATACTTATTATGAGAACTTGAGTGAATTTCTATATAAACAGCTGCTTCCTATGATGCCCAGCGTCAATACTATTGTTAAGGTGGCATCACAGAGTCTTTTCTCTATTGTGGGAGTGATCTTCGACATAGTGGTAGGTCTCATTGTTGCCATATATGTGCTTTTGTCAAAAGAGCGCTTTTCAACAAGCGGAAAGAAGCTTGCGTATGCTGTGTTCAGAGAAGAATTTGCAAATGAAGTGGTCGGAGGTTTTAGATTTGTCAAAAATACCTTCCAGGCTTTTGTGGGCGGAAAACTTGTAGATTCACTTATTATAGGTTTTATCTGTTATTTGGGCTGCCTTATACTTAAGATCAATTACCCTGTGCTGATATCTGTTATTGTAGGTCTTACCAATATTATTCCTTTCTTTGGACCCTACATCGGAGGTATCGCAGGCGCTCTTTTACTGGTTCTCATTGACCCTGTTAAGGCGCTTATATTCCTGGTATTCGTAATCGTACTCCAGCAGTTTGACGGCAATATTTTAGGACCTAGGATCATCGGTAATTCCACAGGCCTTTCAAGCTTCTGGGTTATCTTCTCCATTACTTTATTCGGAGGACTTTGGGGAATTGTCGGATGGCTTATAGGAGTTCCTATTTTTGCTGTACTGTATGCACTGGTTTCCAGGATCACCAATATTTTACTTGAGAAAAAAGGTCTTAGTACAAACACCAAGGATTATTATGACCTGGCTTATATAGAAGATAAGGAGTTCAAGCCTCTTAGCGACAAGAATAATACTAAGTTTAATGTAAAGACTGATTCTTCAACCTTTAAGAAGATATTCAATCTTAAGACCAAAGAGAAAAACGCTGATAAGAAGGAAGAACCGAAATCAGAAGAAAAATAATAAAATGCTTACTTGACGCACAAAAATAAAGGGTTATAATTTATACATTAGTGTTTTGACGTGCTAAAGTTTGCTAAGGAGATGGAAAGATGAGCAAGAAGAATTTAGATTGGGCAAATATTGGATTTGGTTATATGGTTGCTGATAAGAGATTTGTCTCCAACTATAAAGACGGCAAATGGGACGATGGTGAGATCACATCTGACAACACCATTGTTCTTAGTGAGGATGCAGGTGTTCTTCATTACGCACAGGAGTGTTTTGAGGGACTTAAGGCTTATGATACAGAGGATGGTAAGATTGTTACCTTCAGACCTGATCTCAACGCAAAGAGAATGGTTGATTCAGCCAAGAGACTTGAGATGCCTGCTTTCCCGGAAGATAGATTTATCAAGGCTGTAGAAGAGGTTGTTAAGGCCAATACTGATTGGGTTCCACCTTTTGGAAGCGGTGCAACTCTTTATATCAGACCTGTTATGTTCGCTACAGGCAACGTTATCGGTGTTAAGCCTGCAGATGAATATCAGTTCAGAATCTTTGTTACACCCGTAGGCCCTTACTTCAAGGGCGGTGCTAAGCCTATCGTTGTTAAGATCAGTGATTTTGACAGAGCAGCACCTCACGGAACAGGTAACATCAAGGCTGGTCTTAACTATGCAATGAGTCTTCATGCTATCGTAACAGCTCATGAAGAGGGATTTGCTGAGAACGTATACCTTGATGCTGAGAGCAGAACATATATCGAGGAGACAGGCGGAGCTAACATTATCTTTGTTACTAAAGAGGGTGGTCTTGTTGTTCCTCAGTCACATACAGATTCAATTCTTCCTTCAATCACAAGAAGATCACTTGTGCAGGTTGCAAGAGATATCCTTGGTCTTAAGGTTGAGGAGAGACCTGTTAAGCTTTCAGAGGTTGAGAACTTTGTTGAGATGGGTCTTTGCGGAACAGCTGCTGTTATCAGCCCTGTTGGTAAGATCAATGACCATGGCAAGGAAATCTGCTTTGCAAGCGGTATGGAAGAGATGGGACCTGTTATCAAGAAGCTTTACGACACACTTACAGGTATCCAGATGGGAACTGTTGAGGCTCCCGAGGGATGGATTCACCCTATTTGCTAATCTTGAACATTTCTTTTATTTTAATAATATTAATAGGACCCGTTATGGGTCCTATTTTCGTATATTTAATAGCAGCGAATTATGGTATAATGAGCGATGGAGTATGACTTCCTGATCTATAGATCCGGAAGGTATGAAAAAAGGGGAAAGAGACATGGATAATAAAGAAAAAATTAGAATTGCGATAACGGCAGGTGTTGTAGCCGTAATTTTACTAATACTCATTGCGTATTTGGCTCTGTCAGGCAAAAAAGTTGATAAAGTCAAAGAGGACGAACTTCTTGCAAGTGGTATTATTGAATATGCCAACAGTAGTGCATCGGATGATCTGGTGTCTACCGATGCTTCAGATGCTGCATCTTCTCAGAATGCAGCTGAAAATGGTTCTATAGACGCATCTGATAACAGTTCTTTGGTTGCATCATCCCAGAATGATAAAGATAAGAAGCCTGTTAATACTGTATCCGGTAATAGCTTCTATAAAACAGAGGCTCCCGTGCTTAAGGACAATTATAAGAAGGTTAAGTATGACAGGGATTCTCAGCTTAAAGAGATGCATGATTACTGGGCTGACGGTAATGTTGACGCAGTAAGAGATCTTGCTCACCTTGAGCGCTTTGAGGCGATGTCTTATTCTCTTAAGGACACTAAAGACTTCTATTATTACGGTGAGAAGGACGATAAGGATAGACCAAACGGTAAGGGACTGGCTGTTTACGCAGGTGATCAATATTACTTTGGCGATTTTGTCGAGGGCAAGAGATCAGGTGAAGGCTCCTGGATCGCTTTTTATCCTCAATATGCCAACTATATAGTTACTGAGCATACTTATACGGGTAGCTGGGAAGATGATGTTCCAAACGGAAAGGGACAGGAACACTACGACTACGATAGTGATCATATGAATAAGTATGACATCTATCTTCAGAATGCTATAGGCAATTTCAAGAACTCCTTATATGACGGTGACATGTATATCATTACTGTTGATGATGAAGGCAAGACACAGGAGTGGTTTGCAAATTGTACAGAAGGTAAGATCAATCGACCTGCGCATGCTTCTAATGATGAAAATGGCAAGATCCCTACGCTTTCTCTTAAAGGTGACGAGGATACTCATATTTACATGAAGGAAAAAGGACTTGATAACAACGGCGTAAGCGGCATTATTTCAGGTGGCGAAGCCATTATGCCAAAGGAGTGATAATTGAGCGCGGTAGATATAATCTGTGTTGGTAAGATCAAAGAAAAATACTGGAATGACGCAATAGCTGAATATTCCAAGAGGTTATCAAGGTATTGTAAACTGAATATTATAGAGGTGTCTGATGAGAAGACTCCAGACAATGCTCCTCCTGCCATAGAGGCTATGATCAAGCAAAAAGAGGGAGAGAGGATACTTAAGAATATAGATGATAAAGCCCATGTGTGCGCTCTTGCCATAAAAGGCAAAAAGCACAGCTCTGAGTCTTTTTCAGATTTCATTAAAGACTGCGGAGTTAACGGAATAAGTCGCATTCAATTTGTGATAGGTGGTTCTTTGGGGCTTAGTGATGAAGTGCTTAGAAGAGCCGATTCACAGATCAGTTTTTCGGATATGACTTTTCCTCATCAGATGATGAGAGTTGTTCTATTGGAACAGATATATAGAGGCTACAAAATTATAAGTGGAGAACCATACCATAAATGAGTGAGATTACAGAACTTCGCCTGGCGCTCACAGCAGAGGATGAGCGCAATATTTTTGGCGGTAACGACAGCTATATCAGGAAGATTGAAGACGGTCTTCACGTTGAGATAATAGATCGAAACGGTGAACTTCATATTATTGGTGACAAAGAAGGCGCGCAGAAGGCTTCAGAGATTATAAGGGAGCTTGTACAGCTTTCAAGAAGAGGCTCAGATATTGCTGAGCAGAGTGTTGACTATGCCATACTTCTTAAGAATGACAAGGAAACTGCCAATATACCCGAGGCTGACAGCACCAATATTCTGGCGGATATAGACAGGGATGTTATCTGCCATACAATTTCAGGAAAACCCATTAAACCAAAGACTCTTGGTCAAAAGAAATATATCGATGCCATCAGAAATAAGATGATCGTATTCGGTATAGGACCTGCGGGAACCGGTAAGACTTACCTTGCCATGGCAATGGCAATAACTGCATTTCAGAGAGAAGAAGTTAGCAGGATCATTCTCACAAGACCTGCAATAGAAGCAGGAGAGAAGCTGGGCTTTCTTCCGGGTGACCTACAGAGTAAGGTTGATCCTTATCTTAGACCTCTGTACGATGCGCTTTATCAGATAATGGGTACAGAGAATTTTATCAAGAATATGGAAAAAGGTCTTATTGAGGTTGCACCTCTAGCTTATATGAGAGGACGTACTCTGGATAATGCTTTTATTATCCTTGACGAGGCTCAGAATACCACTCCTGCGCAGATGAAGATGTTCCTGACCAGAATCGGCTTTGGCTCTAAGGTGATCATCACAGGAGATGAAACCCAGAAAGATCTTTCTGCTGATGTAAGGAGCGGACTTGATGTTGCCCAGAGCGTATTAAAGGAAATAGACGATATTGCTTTTTGTAAGCTTACAAGCAGCGACGTAGTACGACATCCTCTTGTACAGAAAATTGTCAAAGCCTACGAAGATTTTGAGAAGAAAGCGGCTAATAAGAAGACCAGGAAAGACATACAGAAGATGGAGAGACGATCAAAGAATGGCAAATGAGAATTCATCGGCTAAGAGAATCAAACTGTTATATTCCGTTATGTTCTCTCTTACCGGCCTTTTGGTATTGGTATTTTCATATCTTACAGATAAAAGCATAGAAGCTATCATAAGGAACACTATAGTTTCGCTGATGATGTCCGGAACTGTTATCTTTATGCTGCTTGATGCTTCCGCAAGGGGAAGAGAAGGCTTTATGTATGATAACTATGATAGACGTGATCGCTTTGTTATAGTGTATTTTGTGGGCCTTGTGCTTTCGCTTGTATTGTCACTTGTTCCAAATCAGTTCTGGCCATATCTGGCTGTTTTTGTTATGCTATCGCTTTTATCTAACTGCGAGATCGGACTTGCTACAGGCGTTGTATTCGTTTCTTTGTCTGTTATGCTCGAAGAAAGCGGTGGATACAGCGAGCTGTTTATGTACGTGCTTGCAGGCATAGTTGCCATTGCGATGTTCAGAGACCTTAAGGAAAACAGTTCCATAGGTCTTCCGACCTTTGTATCGCTCTTTATGCAGGCTGTACTTTTGGTGGCTTTTAACGTTCTTTTCCTTAACAGAACTCTTAGCTTTAACTTGTTTGTGCTTCCTGCACTTAATCTGATGCTCAATCTTATTATATTGCTTTTGTTCCTTAATCTTTTTGGCGTATACGTCATCAGAAAATCAAACGATATGTATATGGAGATCAATGATCCTGAGTTTCATCTTCTGGTGGAGCTTAAAGAAAAAGATAAGGATGAGTATTACAGGGCAATCCATACAGCGTACCTTGCAGAGAGAATTGCTCTGGGGCTTGGATTTAATGCAAGAGCTGTCAAGACCTGTTCGTATTATCATAGAATTGGAGCCACTGAAGGTAAGCTTAAGTGGGAAGAGGTTAAGCAGATCTACGAAGATAATAATTTCCCTACTGAAGCAGTTGAACTTCTTCATGAATACACTGAGTCTTCCAAGGGAAGTGTTAAGTCCAAGGAATCACTTGCGGTTATGTTAAGTGAGACAGTTATCGCTTCCATCATGTATCTTATCAAGAAGGACAAAGATATAAAGATTGATTATGATCAGCTAATTGATTCGGTTCTTGATAAGAAGATAGGTGAAGGACAGCTTAAGGACTTTGATGTTACATTCAGGGAATTTGACGGAATAAGAAAGATACTCAAGAAGGAGAAGCTCTACTATGACTTTTTACGTTGAAAATGAAGTTGGGGCTGAGTTTGATTTTGATATAGAAGAAGTTGCAAGAACTGTTTCCAAGAAGGTTTTAGAGGAAGAGGGCTGTAACTACGAAGTTGAGATAAGTCTTACCATTACAGATGATAAGGGCATACAGGAGATGAACAGGGAATTTAGAGGAATAGACAGGCCTACGGACGTTCTTTCTTTTCCGAATGTATCCTATGATGAACCCGGTGATTTCTCCGTTATAGATGGTGAGCAGAGAGTTGATCTCTATAATCCGGACACGGATTGCATCATGTTCGGTGATATTGTTATCAATGAAAAAAGAGTTCGCGAACAGGCTTCTGAATATGGTCATAGCCTTAAGCGCGAGTTTGCTTTTCTGGTAGCGCACAGTATGCTACATCTATGCGGCTACGACCACATGGAGGAAGATGAGGCTGCTGTAATGGAACAGAAGCAGAGCGATGTTCTTAATAAACTTGGAATTACAAGAGACATAATTTGAGGCATTTGGAGTACTTGTATGAAAAATTATTCTGAAGATAATAGAATACGACCTGACATATTGACAGCTGCAGTTTATATGGCTGTCGTAGTCATGATGCTTTTTAATATTTTTGCAATTAGGATTTTTGGTGATAAGGGAACAGGTTTTGCGGCGGGTCCCATGGCACTTTTTTATACTTTTTATGCTGTATTTGTACTTGCGGTTCAAAAGGCTGTCTGGGTCATGGTAAGAGTTAGAGCAAGACGTTCTCAGTTTGTAAATGCACAGAAGAATATGCACAGTGCAATGAGAATCTTTATTGTATCAGGAATTGTTGCGGCAGTTCTTCTTGTTCTTGTGAGCATATTTGGCGCTAAATATGTTTTTGGTTCCAATAGAGGTATATTCCAGGGACTTCTTGCGGCAGTAAGTATTTTGTTTCTGTCTGTTCAGGGAGTTATCAGGGGGTATCTACAGGGTATTGGATACACCAAGCCAATAGCTATATCCGACCTTATTATCGCTGTAGTAGCCTTTGTTGCCGGTATCATACTTACAATCGTTCTGCATGGATACGGGCTTAAGGTCAATGCTCTTTTTCATATTTCCGAGTTTAGCGCTGTATATGGATCTACCGGTATGATGGTAGGAATACTTATAGCTTCCATTGCGGGATTTTTGCAGATAGGTATCAGTTTTTATCTTAGAAGACATGAGCTTGATGATATTGTTAAGAGCGGAGCGCCAAGATATCTTGACAGCAATAATGATGTTCTTAGCAGCCTAAGACCTATCATTTTCCTGTATGCTACTCCCGGAGTCATGATGTTGTTTGATCAGATATTCTATATTGTTCATCAAAGGCGTATCGGTTCTGAAGAAGACGTTATACTTAACTTTGGCATATATGCGGGAAGAGTTGTGACTTTGGTTGTTCTTTTGTCGGTTTTGATATGCATTCCCTTCATTAAGTCCTGGAACAGGATAATGGCAAGGGCGGCTCATGATGAGTTTGACGGAGCAAGGGATAGATATGCATCATTTGTACGGAAATTTCTTTTGCTTGTAATTCCTGTTGTTATATTTGTATTTACACTTGCTTCTCCCATTGAGGTAGCGTTTTTTGGAAAGAGTAATGAGCTTAGTGATGCTCTTTTAAGGATTGGGGCTGTAATGATATTCCTTGTTCCTATTGCTGTATTTACTTCCTGGATGCTCAGCCAGATGGGTAAGACAATTCTTATAGTTACAAACATTACTGTTTCATGGCTTTTCCATATAGGACTGACTGTTGTTTTTGAGATGATCCTCAATATGGGAATGTATGGAACTGTTATTGCAACTGTTGTATCTGTGCTTGTATATGATATTCTGTGTCTTCTTATGTTCAAGAAGATGTTCAGAACAAGGCTTGATTATGTAAGAGCAATACTTCTTCCACTTGCATGCAGCGCAGTAGCAGGACTCCTGGTATTTTTTGTGAGCATGGGACTTGTTAATCTTATTGGAGATATTCTGACAATAGCTATATGTCTGTTGTTGTTTTATGCAGTTTATATTGCTACTTTGGTTGTGCTTAAGATTCTTTCACCACATGATCTTAGAACTATTCCTTTCGGCAAAGTCTTTAGCGGATTGTACAATATCCTTGGAGGCTTTGATGGAGATAACTAATGAGTGATAAGAAGAGGATAATTGTTGCAGGAGGTGGCGCGGCCGGCTTATGTGCCGCTGTCTGTGCTGCAAGGAGCGGCGCTCTTGTAACTGTTATTGAAAAGAATAATGTGCTTGGCAAAAAGCTGTCAATGACGGGAAACGGCAGATGTAATCTAACTAACCTTAAGATTGACGGCTCTTTCTATAATGCCTCATCTAAGAGTCGTATGGATAAATGGCTGGGACAGTTTGGACCTATAGATACCATGGATTTTTTCAGATCTCTTGGAATCATAACTATGACTGAGGATGGATATGTTTATCCTGTTTCCGAGCAAGCTATTAGCGTTGTAAATGCATTTGAAAACGAACTAAAGAGACTTGGAGTAGAAATAGTTTATAACAGCCAGCTTAAAAGCATTGAGCATATAGATGGAGTCGACGGCTATGAATATATTGTAAAGGCATCAGGTACTGAATACAGATGTCACAAGGTTATCATTGCAACAGGATCTCTTTCAGGTGCCAAGACAACAATGTCCACAGGTGATGGATATTATATCTGCAAGAAACTTGGAATGAAGGTTAAAGATACCTATCCGGCTCTTGTTGGATTTAAGACTTCTGAAGATGATATCATGCCTGATGCAGGAGTAAGATGCAGGGGAGAGATATCTTTTTATCTTGGCGAAGAACTTCTTACATCCGAAAAGGGTGAAATTCAGCTGTTATCAACAGGTATATCAGGAATTCCGGTTATGCAGGCAAGTAGGGATATTATCAAACTTGTTTCGGAAAAAAAGCCTGTGTATGCCCTTCTTGATCTATTTGCGGATTATGATGATAAGTCTTTTGACAGATTAAAAGAAGAGATGCTTAAGCTTAGAGACAATCGCAGTATCTCAGAATTTCTGTCAGGTTTTGGAAACAGCCACATAAATGATATGATCCTTAAGCGCATGAAGCTGTCACATACCATGAAGACAAGCAATATCTCAGACAGCATGTTAAGCTGCATTCTTGATAATTATCGTAAGATAAAGTTTAATATCGCGGACAGCAACGGCTACCTTCAGTCTCAGGTTACAACAGGAGGCATCAGCATTGGAGATGTTAATGATGATTTCTCTTATGTTGGTGATCCCGGGATATATGTTATCGGAGAGCTTCTTGATGTAGACGGAAGGTGCGGCGGGTATAACCTTCAGTTTGCCTGGATGTCAGGCTTTATAGCAGGTAATTTTGCTGCAGGAAAACCAGAGGAATTAAGATGATCCGAATTAATCAGATTAAAATATATAACGACCTTAACACAATAAGATCAAAGGAGGAGCTTTTTGATGTTCTTAGTCAAAAGGCTTCTAAGATTTTAAAGATCTCTAAGAATGATATAAACAGCCTTGAGATTATAAGGCATTCCATAGATGCAAGGAAAAAACCCGAAATCTACGATATTTACATGATCGATGTTTCTCTTAAGGCAGGCGCAGAAGAAAAAACAGTAAAAAGGTGCAAGGACAGAAACGTATCTGTTGTAAGTAATGCGCCTTATGATTTTGAGAATTCTGTCAGATCCTCTTTTTCCAAGGTTACAGATAAACTTGATATAAACCGTGGCAGGATCGTTGTTATAGGTGCGGGACCTGCAGGTCTTTTCTGCGCGTATATGCTTGCGGATGCCGGTTACAAGCCTCTTGTAATTGAAAGAGGAGCAGACGTAGATAAGAGAATGGAGATAGTTCAGAGCTTTTGGGATGGCAAAGAGCTGGATGAGCGCACCAATGTTCAGTTTGGTGAAGGCGGCGCCGGTACATTTTCTGACGGCAAATTAAATACAATGGTCAAGGATAAAGACGGAAGGGGCAGAAAAGCTCTTTCTATCTTTGTTAAACACGGCGCTGATGAAGCGATCATGTATGAAGCTAAGCCGCATATCGGTACGGATATTCTGTGTAAAGTGATCAAAAATATGCGCATGGAGATAATCTCTAAGGGCGGCGAGTTCATGTTTGAATCACAGGTCGATGAACTTGTACTTGATGATAATAAAGAGTTAACCGCTGTGAAAATCGGAGATAAGACAATAGACTGTTCCTGCGCTGTTCTTGCTATCGGTCATAGCGCCAGAGATACTTTCTATATGCTTGATAGTAAGAAGATAAATATGGAGCCAAAGCCTTTTGCAGTCGGATTTAGAGTAGAGCATCCCCAGAGCCTTATTAACTTATCGCAGTACGGAGTATCCGATCCCAAGACGCTTCCGGCTGCGCCATATAAGCTTGTTATGAACACTGAGCAGGGGAGAGGCGTTTATTCATTTTGCATGTGTCCCGGAGGTTATGTAGTTAATGCGTCCTCAGAAAAGGGGCGGCTTGCTGTTAACGGAATGAGTTACAGCGCAAGAGATTCAAGAAATGCCAATTCAGCTATTATTATGACGGTTTCGCCAAAAGACTTTGGTGGAGACGGAGTTCTTTCGGGAGTTGAGTTCCAAAGAAGGCTTGAAGAGAAAGCATATCAGGTTGGAAATGGCAAGATTCCTGTGGAATATTACGGTGATTTCAAAAGAGCTGTTCTTGGAAATACAGGTAATGCACCAGATTCAGGTGATAAGACTAACCTTCCGTGTATGAAGGGTGAGTATAGCTTTGCGGATGTACATACTATTCTTCCGGATGAGCTTAATAAGGACTTCATCGAAGGCATGGAGAAGTTCGGTAAGATGATAAAAGGTTACAATGGCGACGGAGCCCTTGTTTCGGGTGTTGAATCGAGGACATCTTCTCCTGTAAGGATATGCAGAGGCGCTGACGGAGTATCCGTTAATGTAAAGGGGCTTTATCCATGCGGAGAAGGTGCAGGATACGCCGGTGGTATCATGTCAGCTGCAATGGACGGAATGAAGACAGCTGAGCTTATCGCTGCCGCATTTGAAGGTTAGGACATTTATATGTGATTCAATACTTAGAGGGGATTACGAATGGAGATTGATAGTACGTCATCAGCTAAGGATATATTAAGAAAAGAGATTTTGGCCAAAAGAGATTTATTATCTCCCGAAGCTGTTAAACAAAAAAGCAGAGCTATTTTTGAAAAACTTATAGAAATGGATGAGTACCTAAATAGCGACAATATTCTTGTTTATGCTTCAATGAAGAGCGAAGTTATAACGGATGAAATCATTTTGGATGCACTTAGCCTTGGTAAAAAGGTCTTTTGCCCAAAAGTTACTGATATAAGGCGCGGACAAATGAAGTTTGTGAGAATATATGATACGGCAGAACTTGAAGCCGGATATTATGGCATAAGGGAGCCGTTAATTTCGGAAGATTCTGAAATTTATGAATGCTGTGAGAAAACTCTTGTGATTGTCCCGGGAGTAGCATTTGATAAAAACGGCAATAGGATAGGCTATAAAGGCGGATTCTACGATAGATTCCTTTCGGATAATCCGGGGGTATTTACTATAGCACTAGCTTATAATTTTCAGATTATGGAAGAAATCCCATCGGAAATTCATGATATTCCCGTAAAAGACGTGATTTGTGAATGATTTTCAGCTATAATGTATTGAAGATTTATTAAATTCAGAAAAAACAGGAGCACCACATGGAACTTATTGAAATTTGTAAACGTGCAAAAGAAGTAAAGTATGAGATACAGAATCTTTGCACTGATAAGAAGAATAAAGCACTGATCGCAGTTGCAAACAAGCTTGAAGCCAAGGCTTTCGATATTATTAACGCCAATAAGCTTGACTGTGAGAACGGTGTTAAGAATGGTATGCATCAGGGTCTTCTTGACAGACTTATGCTTGATGAGAAGAGAATCAAGGCGATGGCTGACGGACTTAGAGAGGTTGCTGCTCTTCCAGACCCTGTTGGAGAAGTAACAGAATCATTTACCAGACCAAATGGTCTTGAGATTAAGAAGGTACGAGTACCTATGGGCGTTATAGGTATCATCTACGAAGCTCGTCCCAATGTTACAGCAGATGCCTTTGCGCTTACATTTAAAGCCGGTAACGCTGTTATCTTAAAGGGCGGAAGTGATGCCATCAATTCCAATATCGCAATTGCAAATGCTATGAGAGAAGCTCTTTCTGACGAGGGCATCAATGCGGATGCTATTCAGCTTATAGAAGATACTGATAGAAGCGTTACTACTAAGTTCATGCAGATGAACGGTTATGTAGATGTGCTCATTCCAAGAGGAAGTGCAGGACTTATAAGAGCGGTTGTTGAGAATTCTACTATTCCTGTTATTGAGACGGGAACCGGTAACTGCCATATCTACGTTGATAAGGCTGCGGACCTTGATAAGGCAATTCCTATTATTATAAATGCCAAGACACAGAGGATCGGTGTATGTAATGCAGCAGAATCCCTAGTGGTTCACGAAGATATCAAGGATGAGTTCCTTCCGAGGTTTGAAAAGGCTATGAAGGAACACAATGTTGAGATAAGGGGTGATAAGGAAAGCGCCGCAGTTATGGGCTCAGCCAAGGCAGCTACAGAAGAGGATTTTGGTAAAGAGTACCTTGACTACATTATCTCTGTTAAGACAGTTAAGGACGTTGACGAAGCTATTGCTCATATCAACAAGTACAATACAGGACATTCTGAGTCTGTTATTACCGAGGACAAAGAGGTTGCTCAGAAGTTCCTTGACAGAGTAGATGCAGCCTGCGTCTATGTAAATGCATCGACCAGATTTACCGATGGTTTTGAATTTGGATTTGGTGCGGAGATTGGTATCAGCACTCAGAAGCTCCATGCAAGAGGTCCTATGGGACTTAAGGAGCTTACATCATACAAATATCAAATTGTGGGAGAAGGGCAGATCAGGGGATGATAACAAACGAGACTGAGTTATTGGAAGCTAAGAAGAATATTATCATGGTTTCGCGAGAACTCCATGAGGTTGGACTTCTCGTGCGTACATGGGGAAACATCAGTTGTAGGATTGATGAGGATCATTTTTTGATCACACCTACAGGTATCAGATACGAGGATCTTACCCCTGACATGATATGTGAAGTTAAGATCTCAAACCTTTCCTGTAAGGGAGATTATGCTCCTTCTAGTGAGACCGCTGTTCATGCGGCTGCTTATAAAGTAAGGAAAGATGCGGGATTTATCATTCATACACATCAGGTTTATGCATCAGCCTGTGGTGCTCTTGGACAGAAGAAGATATATACATACTTTGACGATGAGGATCTTGTGATTCCTTGCGCTCCTTTTGCTCTTCCCTGGACGGATAAGCTTGCGGAAAACGTTAAGGAGACTTTGAAAAAATATAGCGATGCTCCCGGAATTATCATGGCCAATCATGGAGCTCTGTGTATCGGTAAAGATTCCAAAGAAGCTGTTTATGTTGCTGAGAAAATGGAGATTTCCTGCAATAACTTCCTTATCGATGTATGTAAGACTGATATGCATCACGGTGTTGAGGAAGGCTATAACAGCCACCTTGAGAACGGTCATATTGTCTACGATATTCACGATACACCTAATAGAGTTAAGGAAATCCATAAGCAGATTTATGCTAAGCGTCCCGATGTGAGATACATCATTCATAATAAGTCAGAAGCAGTTGTTACTGTTTCCAGGACAGCTACGCAAATGAGACCTCTTTTATATGATTTTGCACAGCTTATCGGCTACAGTGTAAAGGTTCCAAGTAACGAACACGGCAAGGATGGCTGGAATTATCATAATATCAAGAAGAATGTGAATGCCGTATTTGCTCTTAATGACGGGGCTTATTGCCTTGGCGTTACTCATGACGATGCAGTTGACGCTTCAATCGTCCTTGATAAAGGTTGTATTGCTTATCTTGCAGCGCTTCGACATGGAGAGTGCCATTATCTTTCATTGATTGATTGCATCAAGATGAATAGATTGTACAGAAATAAATATTCTAAGCTTGCTGATATGTACAAGCATGATGAGGAAAAGAATGATTAAAAGACCCGAATCTATTGGAAAAGGTTCTACTATAGGCGTTACAGCTCCTTCCTTTGGATGTGCGACTGAGCCGTATTGTTACATGATAGATGTAGCTATAGATAAAATAAGAGACAGGGGTTATAACGTAATAGAGGGTAAGACCGCAAGGCTCGGGGATGGTATCGGCATCAGTACAGATCCTAAAGTTGCTGCTGCGGAACTTGTTGAATTTTACAAACGAGATGATATAGATGCCATAATATCCGCCGGTGGCGGCGAACTCATGAATGAGACCATTACCAATGTTGATTTTGAGGACCTTAAGAGCGCTAAGCCTAAGTGGTTTGTCGGTTATTCCGATAATACCAATTTTATCTTTCCCCTTGTTACAATAACCGGAGTTCAGGGTATCTATGGGCCTTGCATGGGATCATATTCCAAAGTATGGGAAGATACAGAAAAGGATGCATTTGCTATACTTGAAGGTACCAAGAATGTCTTTTCCGGATATGATATGTTTGTAAAAGACATTGAAAAGCCTGAAGATGAAGGTAATCTCGATGAGGAAGGAAAGGTGCCTCTTGAAGAGATGGATCCTGAGGAAAGATATAAACTCTTTAGGGATTATCGCTTTGAATTAAATGAAAAGAAAGTTCTGACTTTATATAAATGTGATGGCAATAAGGCTAAGAAGATTGCTGAGGAAGACACTGTTACTGCAAAGGGCGTACTTCTTGGAGGGTGCCTTGATGTTCTTGCAAATATGGTCGGAACAAGATTTGATAGGGTAAAAGAGTTTAAGAAAGAGCATAAAGATATTATCTGGGTTCTTGAAAACTGCGAGCTTAATCCCATGAGCTACAGGAGAACTCTTTGGAATATGAGAGAAGCAGGATGGTTTGATGACGCCAAGGGCTTTATTATCGGACGTCCCGGTGCGTATTTTGACGAAGACTTCATGGGGGTTAACAGATTTAACGCTGTTACAGATGTTCTTGAACCTATAGGTGCTCCGATAATCATGGATGCAGACATTGGTCACGTTAATCCCATGCTTCCCGTTGTAATGGGAGCGGAAGCTGAAGTTACAGCATCCGGAAATGACCTGGTAATTAAATATTTATAATATTTATTTTCTTATAGGAGGCACGAATATGAATAGGATTATAAAAAGGATTGTTACCGCAGGATTGATGGCTTTAATGCTTTCTGCATGTGTTTTTCCTGAAAAAGCTTACGCTTATAGTGATATTCCTATGTATTTTGATTTTCAGGATACTGTAATATCTATTAATGCGGGAGAGACCAGGAAGATGCACATGAGAGCCAATTATGATTACACATATCATATTGGTCCTCATACAAGTAGCGGAACTTATCTTGAATGTTCATTTAAGAGCGGAACTCAGGATGTAATCTTCCACATCGGAGCTGATGAGCAGGTTGGAAATGTTTTTTTCCACTTCTATGTTGATGATCCTGAGGTTCAGTCAACAGATACTCATGACTGCGTTGAGATTTATGTTCAGAACATAAAAAAGACAGCTGAGAATATTGCAGCGCCACTTGCCAAAGGTAAAACCGGAAGCGTAGCTAAGAGTAGTGCTAAAGTTGCTATGCTTTATAATAAGGACGGCGTTGGAATGGCTTCTTTTTCACTTAAAGGCGGCAATGGTCAGATGGCGGATCTGGGACTTAAGGGAATCGTAGATAACAACGGAAAATACTTTGATGTAACTTCTTCATCTGATTCTACACCTGTCATTTCAGAATCTGACAAGAAAGTAATGATCGCCAATGGTTATTTGGGCGTTTGCGTAAATGGTCAGTACAAGAACTGGCAGTGATATTAAAATGTAAAACACCTGAAAATGTTTCCTTTCATTAAGCATGAGAGTGTAAGCATTTTCGGGTGTTTTTTGTTTGAAGTTTACTTTATATGTGATAAAATGGGGATTAGATAAGGTTTTTATAAATTGCTTAGGGAGGCATATATTAACAATGGCTACTAACAAAAAGTATGTTGCATACGTATCAAGTTACACATCAGGACTTGGTTCTAAGTATGGTATCAGAATTTATGATGTAGATCTTAAGAAGGGTAGACTCACCGAGAAGCAGAAGGTTGAGATCACCAATTCATCTTATATAGGAATCTCTCACAACAAGAAAACACTGTATTCCATTACCGATGAGGGTGTTGAGGCTTATCACATTGAGAAGGACGGAAGTCTTAAATTCCTCAATGAGGCATCTATTAACGGAATGCGTGGATGCTATTTAAATATGGATCAGACTGATAAATATCTTATTACAGCCGGATATCATGATGGTAAGGTTACTATCCTTAAACTCAATAAGGACGGTAGTATCGGCGAGATAACAGATGAGAGATATCACAAGGGTCTTGGAACAGCCGCCGGAAGAAACCATGTGCCTCACGTTCAGTGTATCAAGGTTTCTAAGGATAATCAGTATCTTCTTGCTGCAGATCTTGGTATGGATAGAGTTAATGTATATAAGCTTGATCTTGAAACGGGTAAGATCAAAGAGGTTGACGTTATCCACTGCGATCAGGAGTCTTCACCCAGACATATGCAGTTCTCCAAGGATGGTAAGTTCTTGTATGTATGCCTTGAGCAGAAGTGCGGAATTGATGTATATGAGTATGTTGACAACAACGGAGATCCTGATTTTAACAAGATTCAGTCAGTTACCAATTCAGATGAATCTGATTCTCTCGGTGTTGCAAGCAGCGCCCTTACTTTCTCTGAGGATTACAACTACCTGGTAAGCTCTACAGCAGGTGAGAACAATGTTATTGTATACAAGGTTGATAAGGAAACAGGTCTTCTTACTAAGCTTATCCAGCTTCCTGTAGCAGGAGAGTATCCCAAGGATGCAGCTCTTTTCCCGGATAATAAGCACCTTGTTTCTCTTAACCATGAGTCAGACACTATGACATTCTTCCATGTAGATATGAAGGCCGGAACCCTCGTAATGAACGGACCTGCACTTCCTATTCCCAGACCTAACTGCATTGTATTCCATCAGCTGGAAGGATGATGGCTCAATATTTTGTAGTAATGCCATTTCAGTAATTCTTCACGGAAGAATTCTTTCTAAAGTTTTCTATATTTTAGTTTTTAATGCAACAACCTATTCTATGTAGTTGTATATTATATAGAATGGGTTGTTTTCTTATTAAAAAATATGATCCAGGCTGTAAATCGTTATGTTATAATACAGACACAATTTTGGAGATATAGGAGCGATGGAATGGGGTGTCGTTATGGTTGGCCTGTAAAGAAGTATGAAGAAAGTAAATTGGCAACATTTATAAGTTTTATTGGAGCGCTTTTATTGGATATTGTTACATTCTGCCTTACACCTTTCATCGTGGTAATTTCACAAGCAGGTTTAATGGATGAAAAAAGATTTATTTTAGTTCCCATATGCATTGCTTCATTTATAGTAGGAGGACTTCTTTGGTCTAAATTACCTGACTATATTGCGCTTAGGGCTTTACGAAAGTCATTAAAAGATAGCAAAAGTGAATAAAGTATGTGATCAGTTTTTATACATAATAAATATTGTTGGAGGGAAAATTTATGTGGATAAGATATAAGAGGTATAAGGTAAGCGGTTTTGCAACATTTTTAAGCGCCATCGGTGCTATGGCTATGTATGTGGGGATTATGTCTTTTGTTATGATTTTGTTGTATTCAGCCAATGGGGTTAAGGATGAGGAGTCATTAATTTTTATTCCGATTCTTATAGTGTTGATCATTGCAGGAGCATTATCCAAATACAAATTAGCTGATTATGTTGCTGCAAGGGCCTTAAAAAATATAGCAAATGATACTCCAAGTAAAAGAGCTCAGGAGAATAGGATACAGCATAAGTATTATAGGTTTAATAATGGAGATGGCGGTTTAAGAAAAACCGGACTAAAAGTGGAGTATCTTGATATGAATGGAGACTGGATTGAAAATCCGGATCTGATCAAAAAATTTGTCAATAAAGATACCGATATACATGAGATAACAGAGGAAGAGGCTGTTGAATTGGTTAGAAGTCGAAAAGGGTATTGATATGTGTAAATACTAAATCACCAGCTTGACATAAGACATTTTTTTATCTAAAATCTGTGAATAGATATAGTTTTAAAAGCTGTGACCGGAATAAGTAAGAATCGCAAGCTGACAACAGAGAATTGCCGGGTGGTGAGAGGCGTAAGTTAAGGGCGATGATGAATACCTCCGTGAGCTGCAGAGCAGAAGGGTTATAGATCTGGTAGGCTCTGACGGGACTGACCGTTATATCGGAAGAGTATCGTCTTTGTATTGAGATCGTACTTGCTGAGGCATGTGGCGCGAGTCACGTGTGAATGAAGGTGGTAACACGAATTATTCGTCCTTCGCAATCAGTAATGGTTGCGGAGGACTTTTTGCGTAGAGCTCTTGGTGAGGTGCTTTCTTGTCTGGTACATATCCCAATGTGCAGCGTACTTCGCAATCGGAAAAATCAGGAGGAAAAGAAATGAAGATTTATGAAGAGTTACAGGCAAGAGGACTGATCGCTCAGACAACTGATGAAGAGAAGATCAGAGAACTTGTAAATGAAGGAAAGGCAACATTTTACATCGGCTTTGACTGTACAGCCGATTCACTTACAGCCGGTCACTTCATGGCACTTACACTTATGAAGAGACTTCAGATGGCAGGAAACAAGCCTATCGCGCTTATCGGCGGCGGTACAACAATGATTGGTGATCCTTCCGGAAGAACCGATATGCGTAAGATGCTTACAAGAGAAGACATCGATCACAACGCAGCTTGCTTCAAGAAGCAGATGGAAAAGTTCATCGAGTTTGGCGAAGGCAAGGCTATGATGGTCAACAACGCGGATTGGCTCCTTAACCTTAATTATGTTGAACTTCTTCGTGAAGTAGGTGCATGCTTCTCAGTTAATAACATGCTTAGAGCAGAGTGCTACAAGCAGAGAATGGAGAAAGGTCTTTCATTCCTTGAGTTCAACTACATGATTATGCAGTCATACGATTTCTATTACATGTTCCAGAAGTACAATTGTAATCTTGAGTTCGGCGGAGACGATCAGTGGAGCAACATGCTTGGCGGAACAGAGCTTATCAGAAGAAAGCTTGGTAAGGATGCTCATGCCATGACAATAACACTTCTTACGGATTCACAGGGTAAGAAGATGGGTAAGACAGCAGGAAACGCTGTATGGCTCGATCCCGAGAAGACATCACCTTACGACTTCTACCAGTACTGGAGAAACGTATCTGATGCAGACGTTGATAAGTGTATCAAGATGCTTACATTTATTCCTATCGAAGAGATCCTTGAGATGGAGAAATGGGATCCTTCAAGAGTCAATGAGAAGAAAGAGATCCTTGCATTTGAGCTTACATCACTTGTTCACGGAAAAGAGGAAGCTCAGAAAGCTCAGGATGCTGCTAAGGCTCTTTTTGCAGGCGGCGGAGACATGGCTAATGTTCCTTCTGTTGCTCTTAAGGAAGAAGACTTTAGAGACGGTGTTGTAGATATCCTTCAGGTTCTTGTTTCAGCAGGACTTTGCGCTACAAGAAGTGAAGCAAGACGTGCAGTTGAGCAGGGCGGCGTAACTGTTGCAGATGCAAAGGTTACAGACGTAAAGACAACATATGACAAGGCTTACTTTGCAGATGGCGTTATGGTAAAGAAGGGCAAGAAGTCTTTCAAAAAGGTTACTGCGTAATAAGAGGGCAATTATATGGCCGGAATTAAAGATGTGGCGAAGGCTGCGGGAGTTTCTCCTTCGACGGTTTCAAATGTTCTTAATGGTAGGAGCAACGTCGGAGCCAAGACAAAAGAGCGTGTTCTTAAGAATTGCGTAGAGATGGATCGGATCAAAATCCGATCCTTTTTCTATGTACGGTGTTGAGCGACTTAGACTTCGCTGATATACTTACAATTATGCTTATAAATACGGGAAGGGGTAATGCGTGACAACGCAAGTGATTTTTCTATGAATAAGTTTAAATTTAACAAAAAACCAATGTTAATAATTGGTGTAGTAGCCGTTATCTTAGTGATGCTTGTGGCTATTATTCTTCACACATGTAAGCCGGGGAAAGCTAATGTCGAAGAAACTGGGCAAGAGGCTCAAGAGTCAGCTATTGATAAAACAGATGAGAGTAAAGTTGGCATATCTCAAGATGCTGAAACCGAAGATTCTAAAGATGCCGGTAATAAAACAGACACCGAGGAAGAAGTGCTTGGAGAATTCATGTTCGCCACGAATGAATCCGGTGATCTATATGATGAATTTCTGGCAGGAAAAGGCACGATCAGCTTTTCAAATTATATAAAGGATACAAATAAAGCTACATACTCATGGAATGATGGTGGATTGATTAATCTTTTACCAAAACAGGATGTCACACTTGAGCAATTGGTAAAGGAAATCAATGATGCTTTTGCGCCATCTGATGAGGAACATGAGAGAAATATCAAAGTTGAGTCGGTAAGCTATTCGTTTATTGACTGCGGTATGGATGGAGATCGCGAGCTTGTATTAAGTATAGATTGTACCACCACACCTTTTTATGATTCTAAAATGGTGATAAAAGACATTGATAGTAGGTTGCAGGTAGTTTTTGCATGCTATTGTCAGGGCGAGCGTTGGGATGTTGATCTTAACGAGTATGGAGGTGTTAGAAACTCAGGAGTCCCGGGAAATGCTGCGTGTATGTACTATGATGTTTATGCTTTTATTGATAGTACCGGTGAGATAAAGCCAATTTATGACATTGAAGCGGTACGTAGAGATGGGCTCGGTGAGGCAATTTCATCACTGCAGGAACTTGATAAAAAATACGTTGTTACCGAATACACATTAAGCTATGATACCCAAAAGTATCACACATTTGGTTTCTATAATCCTGATAAAGACATTGATGAGAATCCTGACATTCCTAATCTTAAAGAATCTATCGACAAATGTTTTGCAACCGAGTCCCTATCCAATGATGAGTTTGATAAGATGAAAAAGAAGAGGTTAGAAGAAGTTGGTGTATCCGAAGAAGTAGTTGATGACGAGGAGTTCGAGAAGTTAGAATACACTCAGATTTATATAGATAAAGCAAAGTGATTT